>OKTT01000740.1_pt1 | contig 17264 bp, 14 predicted proteins | sample 1606121 | NCBI WGS metagenome assembly OKTT01 (sample SAMEA3879516, study PRJEB24766) | human gut metagenome | biome: human-associated habitat; feature: feces | place: USA | collected 1985/1987
GTTCGGTTTCCGTGGAATATAAAAAAACAGAAAGGAGAGAGCGGGCATGGAATGAGATCTGTGCCCGCGAAGAGGCATATGAAGTTTGTAAAAGGAATGGATCTGTCCACACTGCTAGAACTGGAGCGGTGTGGTGCAAAGTATTACGATAACGGGGAGGAGCGGGATCTCCTTGCGATCATGAAGAGCTATGACGTTGATACCATCCGTATCCGTCTGTGGAATGATCCGTGGTCGGAGACCGGCGAATCTTACGGCGCAGGGGAGAATGATTTGAAAACTTCTCTTGAGATTGCAAAGCGTGTGACGGCGGCAGGGTTCGGCGTGCTTCTCAATTTTCACTATAGCGATTTCTGGGCAGACCCGGGCAAACAGATCAAGCCGAAGGCATGGGCAGATTACGGTGTGAAGGAGCTGGAGCAGGCGGTCTATGATTACACCCTGGAATCCATGCAGACATTCCTGGATGCCGGCGTCAATATTACCATGGTGCAGGTGGGAAATGAACTTTCCAACGGTCTGCTCTGGCCGGAGGGAAAAGTCCCGAACTATGACAATATTGCGACGTTCGTCAATGCGGGAATTCGTGCGGTGCGGAAAGCGGATGCGGCGATTCCGGTGATGATTCATCTGGATAACGGCGGAAACAATGCGCTGTACCGCGAGTGGTTCGACAATTTTACAAAGCGGGGGGAGGATTTCGAGATTATCGGACTTTCCTATTATCCGTTCTGGCACGGATCACTGCAGATGTTAAACGACAACATGAATGACATTGCAGAGCGCTACGGCAAGGATCTGGTGATTGCCGAGGTTTCCATGGGCTATACGATGGAAGACTACAAGAATTACGAGAAGCTTTCCGATGAAGAGCGCAAGGGATATGCGACCAGACCGGCGCTTGTGGAGAAGATCGAATATCCGATGACAAAGCAGGGGCAGTACGATTTCATGGAGGATTTCTTGAACCGCATCAGCCACATCAAAGGCGGAAAAGGAAAGGGATTCTTCTACTGGGAGCCGGCATGGATTCCGGTACCGGGCTCCGGCTGGGCAACACCGGCATCCTTAAAATACATGAACGATCCGGGACCATGTGGAAACGAGTGGGCAAATCAGGCGCTGTTTGACTACGATGGCAACGCACTGCCGACACTTTCACTGATCCGTGATTTTAAACCGGAAGTATAAAAAACGGGGCTGCCGCATGAACGGAGATTGTGATCGATGGCATTGTGAAAAATGATAAATGACAGATCAGAAAAACATGCAACTTTGTTGCATGTTTTTTTGATTATGTTGCAGTTTGAAAAAGGTCTATTGCAAAGGAACACAGAGACGTTATAATAGAATTACAACAGGACGGTAACAGAAACCATTCATAGAAAAAATGATGTATAAGGAGGTAACGCATGATCTGGGAACCAGTACTTGCAAAGTTTAAAGAATTATTTGGGGATGAGGGAGAGATCGGAGTTTATTTCGCACCGGGACGTGTGAATATGATCGGTGAGCATACCGATTACAACGGAGGACATGTATTTCCATGTGCGCTCACGATCGGTACCTACGGTGTGGCGAGAAAAAGAGACGACAAGAAGCTTCGCTTTTATTCCATGAATTTTGAGAATCTCGGTGTGCTGGAGTCTTCCGTGGAGGGCTTAAAGCCGGAGAAGGAAGCAGACTGGACGAACTACCCGAAGGGTGTGATGTGGGCGTTCGGCGAGAAGGGCATGAAAGTGGAGTCCGGTATGGATCTCGTGCTGTTCGGCAATATTCCGAACGGTTCCGGATTGTCTTCTTCCGCATCGGTGGAAGTGCTGACCGGATTCATCCTGCGTGATATGTTCGGCTTTGATGTGACGAATCAGGATCTGGCATTGATCGGCCAGTATTCCGAGAACAAGTTCAACGGCGTCAACTGCGGTATTATGGATCAGTTTGCTTCCGTATTCGGAAAAGCCGGTAGTCTGATTCGCTTGGATTGCCGTTCTTTGGAATATCAGTATTTCCCATTCAAGCCGGAAGGTTACCGCCTGGTTTTGGTTGATTCGGTGGTAAAACACGAATTGGCTTCTTCTGCATACAACAAACGCCGCCAGAGTTGCGAAGCTGCTGTAGCTGCTATCCAAAAGAAACATCCGCATGTAGAATTCCTGCGCGACTGTACAATGGATATGCTGAAAGAAGCGAAAGCAGACATTAGCGATGAAGACTATATGCGCGCCGAATATGTGATCGAAGAAATCCAACGTGTACTTGATGTTTGCGACGCTTTGGAAAAAGACGATTATGAAACTGTAGGTCAGAAGATGTACGAAACTCACCACGGTATGAGTAAATTGTATGAAGTAAGTTGCGAAGAGCTCGACTTCCTTAACGATTTGGCCAAAGAATGTGGTGTAACCGGATCACGCGTAATGGGTGGCGGTTTCGGCGGTTGTACCATCAACTTAGTAAAAGAAGAACTCTACGATAACTTCATCGCACAAGCGAAAGAAGCATTCAAAGCTAAATTCGGCAGAAGTCCGAAAGTATACGATGTGGTAATCGGAGACGGTTCGCGCAGATTAGCATAACCCTATCTTAATAAAAAGAGGAAGAATATAAAATTTCGTCCTATAAAAATTTTACTTGCCCGGGTAAATGTTTAAAACATATTTCCCGAGCAAGTTTTTTTGCTTTTCACACCCGAATCCCTCTGTTCAAGCCATATACAACAAATGATTTCTTCCCTCACCCACACGAAAATTCACCCCACAGTCAAGCCATACGACTTGTAAATAATAAGATTTTATATTACAACAAACAAAATATATGCTGCACAACATATTAAAGTGTAATATTTACACCAAACAAAAGTGTTACTTTTACACCCAAAATAAGATAAGTATCTCATTTACATAAAATACTAATCCATGAAAAAGCAAATCTTATTAGTGGGACTCTCCACATTGATGCTGATGGCATGCCAACAGAAGCCAGACAAAGTATCTACATTATCCGGACTTGATCCGGTAAAATTCAGTACAGAAGTAAACCATTCCCAAACCAATCTTTATACATTAAAGAATAAATCGGGAATGGAAGTTTGCATTACCAATTTCGGAGGACGCATCGTATCTATAATGGTGCCCGACAAAGACGGAAAAATGCAGGATGTCGTGTTAGGATTTGATAACATCGATGACTATATCCGCATACCCAGTGATTTTGGGGCTTCCATCGGGCGATATGCCAACCGAATAGCTCAGGGTCGCTTCGTGCTGGACAATGACACCATACAATTACCGCAAAACAATTTCGGGCATTGTTTGCACGGCGGACCGCAAGGATGGCAATATCAAGTATACGATGCCAACCTTATAGACAATACAACATTAGAACTGACACGCCTATCTCCGGACGGAGATGAGAACTTTCCGGGAAACGTAACAGCTAAAGTCACATTCAAACTATCGGATGACAATGCTTTGGACATAAAATACAGTGCCACCACAGATAAGAAGACTATCATTAATATGACAAACCATTCTTATTTCAATCTTTCGGGAGATCCGTCACAACCCGCAACAGATCATATACTATATGTGAACGCAGATAATTATACCCCGGTAGACAGCACTTTCATGACTACCGGAGAGATAATTCCGGTGAAGGATACTCCTATGGATTTTATCACTCCGAAAGCAATCGGTCAGGACATCACTAAATATGATTTTGTTCAACTCAAAAACGGTAATGGCTATGATCACAACTGGGTATTGAACACCAATGGAGATATTACAAAACCTGCTGCCCGACTGACTTCCCCCCAAAGCGGCATTACATTGGAAGTATATACCAATGAACCCGGCATACAAGTATACACCGGCAACTTCCTGGATGGAAGCATACAAGGCAAAAAAGGCATTACCTACAATCAGCGAGCTTCCGTATGTCTGGAGACACAACATTATCCCGACAGTCCCAACAAGCCACAATGGCCCTCTGTAATACTGGAACCCGGGCAGACTTACAACAGCGAATGTATCTTCAAGTTTTCAATAGCAAAATAATATAAACTTAAAATCATTAATATCGTGGAAGCATTAGATTGGATTGTAATCGGAGTCTTTGCCCTGGCTCTGATCGGAATTATAGTTTGGGTAGTAAAACAAAAACAAAACGACTCTGCCGACTATTTTTTAGGAGGACGCGATGCAACATGGCTTGCCATCGGTGCATCTATATTTGCATCGAATATCGGTTCGGAACACTTGATAGGCCTCGCAGGTGCAGGAGCATCCAGTGGTATGGCTATGGCTCATTGGGAAATTCAAGGATGGATGATTCTTATCTTAGGATGGGTATTCGTACCGTTCTATTCCCGTAGTATGGTATACACGATGCCGGAATTTCTGGAACGACGTTACAATTCCCAGTCACGCACCATCCTTTCAGTCATTTCTTTAATCAGCTATGTACTTACCAAGGTAGCCGTTACGGTATATGCGGGCGGTTTGGTGTTCCAGCAAGTATTCGGTATCAAGGAACTTTGGGGAATCGACTTTTTCTGGATCGCTGCCATCGGTCTGGTGGTACTGACTGCATTATACACCATTTTCGGAGGAATGAAGTCCGTGCTATATACTTCCGTATTGCAAACTCCGATTCTGCTATTGGGCTCTTTGATCATACTTGTACTCGGTTTCAAAGAGCTCGGAGGATGGGACGAAATGATGAGGATTTGCGGTGCAGTCACTGTCAATGATCAAGGAAACACCATGACCGAACTCATTCGCAGTAATGATGATCCCAATTTCCCATGGTTAGGCGCATTGATCGGATCGGCTATCATCGGATTCTGGTATTGGTGTACGGATCAATTCATCGTACAGCGCGTTCTTTCCGGTAAAAACCAAAAAGAGGCCCGCCGGGGCACTATCTTCGGAGCCTATCTGAAGTTGTTACCGGTCTTCCTGTTTCTGATTCCGGGTATGATTGCTTTTGCATTGCATCAAAAGCACATCGGCGACGGTGGCTTCCTTCCCCTACTGGCTAACGGAACCCCGAATGCAGATGCCGCCTTCCCCACCCTTGTAGCCAAAATACTGCCTGCCGGTGTAAAAGGCTTGGTTGTATGCGGCATTCTGGCAGCATTGATGAGTTCACTGGCCTCTCTGTTTAATTCATCCGCCATGCTGTTCACCATCGATTTCTACAAACGTTTCAAACCCCAGACTTCCGAGAAGAAGCTGGTAGCAATCGGCCAGATAGCAACAGTAGTCATCGTAATTTTAGGTATCTTGTGGATTCCCATCATGCGCAGTGTAGGAGATGTATTATATACCTATCTGCAAGACGTACAGTCGGTATTGGCTCCGGGTATTGCGGCCGCCTTCCTATTGGGTATTACCTGGAAAAAAACTTCTGCACAAGGCGGTATGTGGGGATTGATAGCCGGTATGGTGATCGGATTGACCCGCTTGGGAGCTAAAGTTTATTACAGCAATGCCACCGTCACCGACAGTTCTCTGTTCAAATATCTGTTTTATGACTTGAACTGGCTGTTTTTCTGCGGATGGATGTTCCTATTCTGCATAGCCGTCGTAGTGGTAGTCAGTCTGTTTACAACTCCTCCGACTGCCGAAAAGATACAAGGACTTGTATTCGGAACAGCTACCTCCGAGCAAAAAGCAACGACCCGTGCCAGTTGGAATCATTGGGATATTATCCATACTGTAATCATATTGGCTATTACAGCAGCTTTCTATTGGTATTTCTGGTAAAAACAACTGTATAAACAGATTTAATAAATGAATAATTATTATTCTTCGAATCCTACTTTCTATGTCAGCGTCGACTGTATCATTTTCGGCTTCAACGAAGACGGACTGAGCCTGTTACTGCTGAAAAGAAACTTTGAACCTGCTAAAGGAGAATGGTCTCTGATGGGTGGGTTCATTCAACAGAACGAAAGTGCTGATGAAGCAGCCAAACGCATTCTCGCAGAACTCACCGGGCTGCAGGATGTGTATATGGAACAAGTGTATACGTTCGGAGAGATACAGCGCGATCCGGGTGAAAGAGTAATCTCCATCGCCTATTATGCACTGATCAACATCAATGAATACGACCGTGAACTTGTACAGAAACACAATGCATACTGGATGAACATCAACGAGCTCCCGCCTCTGATATTCGACCACCCGCAGATGGTGGAAAAGGCACAGGAGATGATGAGGACGCAAGCATCTACAGAACCTATCGGGTTCAACCTCCTGCCCAAGCTCTTCACCCTGTCGCAACTGCAAAGCCTGTACGAAGCGATTTATGGCGAACCGATAGACAAACGGAATTTCCGCAAGCGGGTAGCCGAAATGGACTTCATTGAGAAAACGGATAAAATTGATAAAACAGGATCCAAACGGGGAGCAGCCCTATACAAGTTCAATAACAAAGTATACCGCAAATCCCCCAAATTTAAATTATAATTGATATGCTGGAAGAACTGAAAGAAAAAGTATTTCATGCCAATCTGGAATTAGTAAAGCATGGATTGGTCATTTTCACTTGGGGAAACGTATCGGCTATCGACCGCGCAACAGGATTAGTCGTCATCAAACCCAGCGGCGTCAGCTATGAGAAAATGAAAGCGAAAGACATGGTAGTAGTCAACCTCGACGGAAACGTAGTGGAAGGAACACTTAAACCCTCTTCGGACACTCCTACCCACGTGATACTCTACAAGGCATTTCCCGAAATCGGCGGCGTAGTACATACTCATTCCACCTATGCCACTGCATGGGCACAAGCGGGATGCGACATACCGAACATAGGAACAACCCATGCCGATTATTTCCACGATGCCATTCCCTGTACGGCGGATATGACCGTCCAAGAAGTGGAAGGAGACTACGAGTTGGAAACCGGCAATGTCATCGTAAAACGATTTGAGAAATTAAATCCGATGCATACGCCGGGAGTATTGGTAAAAAATCACGGTCCGTTTGCATGGGGAAAAGATGCGGGAGACGCTGTACACAATGCAGTGGTCATGGAGCAAGTGGCCAAAATGGCAAGCATTGCTTACACCATCAATCCCAATCTGACCATGAACCCGCTCCTGATAGAAAAACATTTCAACCGTAAGCACGGGCCGAACGCTTATTATGGACAGTAAGAATGAATGAAAGAGTGAAAGAATGAAATAACCAACGAATTAATAATTAAAAAATAAAAGAAGATATGAACAACGCATTTGATCAATATGAAGTATGGTTCGTAACAGGAGCACAGCTTCTGTACGGAGGTGACGCAGTAATCGCAGTAGATGCACACTCTAATGAAATGGTAAACGGATTGAACGAGTCCGGCAAACTTCCTGTTAAAGTGGTATACAAAGGTACGGCCAATTCTTCCAAAGAAGTGGAAACTGTTTTCAAAGCTGCCAACAATGACGAAAAATGTATCGGTGTCATCACCTGGATGCATACTTTCTCTCCTGCCAAAATGTGGATTCACGGTCTGCAACAGTTGAAGAAACCATTGCTGCACCTGCATACCCAGTTCAACAAGGAAATTCCATGGGATACAATGGATATGGATTTCATGAATCTGAACCAGTCAGCTCACGGCGACCGCGAATTCGGACATATCTGTACCCGCATGCGTATCCGTCGTAAAGTAGTGGTAGGCTATTGGAAAGAAGAAGATACTTTACACAAAATTGCTGTCTGGATGCGTGTTTGTGCCGGTTGGGCAGACTCACAGGATATGCTGATCATCCGTTTCGGAGACCAGATGAACAATGTTGCCGTAACTGATGGTGACAAGGTGGAAGCCGAACAGCGTATGGGTTACCACGTAGACTACTGCCCGGTAAGCGAACTGATGGAGTATCACAAAGAGATCGAGGATACAGATGTGGACGCATTAGTAGCTACTTATTTCAAAGAGTACGACCATGATGCAGCATTGGAAGACCCATCAACGGAAGCCTATCGGAAAGTATGGAATGCCGCTAAAGCCGAACTGGCTATCCGCGCTATCCTGAAAGCAAAAGGAGCAAAAGGATTCACTACCAACTTCGACGATTTAGGTGATATTGAATACAACGGTTTCGACCAGATACCCGGACTTGCTTCCCAACGTCTGATGGCAGAAGGTTACGGCTTCGGTGCGGAAGGCGACTGGAAATCGGCCGCCCTATATCGCACTGTATGGGTAATGAATCAGGGACTTCCGAAAGGCTGTTCTTTCCTCGAAGATTATACACTCAACTTCGACGGCGCAAAAAGCTCTATCCTGCAATCGCACATGTTGGAAGTTTGTCCGCTCATCGCTGCCAACAAGCCCCGTTTGGAGGTACACTTCCTCGGCATAGGTATTCGCAAGAGTCAGACCGCCAGACTGGTATTCACCTCAAAAGTCGGTACAGGCTGCACGGCTACTATCGTAGATATGGGGAACCGTTTCCGCCTGATCGTAAACGATGTAGAGTGCATCGAACCGAAACCGTTGCCTAAATTACCCGTCGCTTCCGCTCTCTGGATTCCGATGCCCAACCTCGAAATAGGTGCAGGAGCATGGATTCTGGCCGGTGGAACGCACCACTCTTGCTTCTCCTACGACCTGACGGCCGAATATTGGGAAGACTACGCCGAAATCGCAGGTATCGAAATGGTACATATCAATAAAGATACCACGATCAGCTGCTTTAAAAAAGAGCTGCGCATGAACGAAATTTATTATATGCTAAACAAAGCTCTCTGCTAATTATGGATAGTAAATTTGTAATAGGACTCGATTACGGTAGCGACTCTGCACGCGCTATCGTAGTCAATGCACTGACAGGCGAAACGCTTGCCACTGCCGTGCAATACTACCCCCGTTGGCAAAAAGGCCTGTATTGCAATCCTGCCATCAATCAATACCGCCAGCATCCGCAAGACTATATCGATGTGCTCGAAGGCACTGTAAAGGAAGCCCTTGCACAATGTCCGGCGGGTACTGCCGAACAAGTAGTCGGTATTGCTTTCGACACTACCGGAAGTACTCCCGCCCTGACAGATGCCAGTGGAACCCCACTTGCCCTGTTGCCCGAATTTTCCGAAAACCCGAATGCCATGTTCATTCTTTGGAAAGACCACACCGCCATTCAGGAAGCCGCCGAGATAAACAAAGCCTGCAAAGAATGGGACATCGACTATTCAGCCTATGAAGGCGGAATCTATTCTTCCGAATGGTATTGGGCAAAGGCCTTGCACGTATTGAGAGCAGACGAAACGATACGTGCCAAAGCATATAGCATCGTAGAATATTGCGAATGGCTGCCTGCACTTATCACCGGAGTCAAGACAAGCAGTGATATTGTGCGTAGCCGTTGTGCCTGTGGTCATAAAGCGATGTGGCACGAAAAATGGGGCGGACTGCCTTCTGATGAATTCCTTACCAAGATAGACCCGTTGCTGACAGGATTCCGCGACCGTCTGTTCGAAAAAACAGAAACCGCCGACAAACCGGTCGGACATCTGACCGAAGAATGGGCGGCACGTCTCGGACTGACCACCAAAGTAGTGGTTGCCGGAGGAGCATTCGATTGCCATATGGGTGCTGTCGGTGCCGGAGTGACTCCCCACACATTCGTCCGGGTGATCGGTACGTCTACCTGCGATGTGATGGTAGCTTCCTATGAAGAGATCGGACACAATCTGATAAAAGGCATTTGCGGACAAGTGGACGGCTCCGTTATCCCCGGCATGATCGGTCTGGAAGCCGGGCAATCCGGATTCGGAGATATTTATGCCTGGTTCAAACGTGTTCTCGAATTCCCGTTGCACAACATCATCGGGCAATCGGCCTTGATCGATGAAGCCACCAAAGAAAAATTGATAGCCGAATCAATCGACCGTATCATCCCGGCTCTGACTGCCGAAGCAGAAAAGATTCCGGTAAGCGAAAGCACGGTCATTGCTACCGACTGGATGAACGGACGTCGTACACCCGATGCCAATCAGTTGCTGAAAGGAACAATCACCGGACTGACATTGGGCAGTACGGCTCCCCGTATCTTCCGCGCACTGGTAGAAGCGACCGCTTTCGGTTCAAAAGCCATTGTAGACCGATTCCGCAGCGAAGGCGTACAGATAGACAGCGTGATCGGTATCGGCGGTATTGCCCTGAAGTCCCCTTTCGTGATGCAGACATTAAGCGATGTGCTGGATATGCCTATCAAAGTTTGTCGCACAGACCAAGCATGCGCATTAGGCGCCGCCATGTTTGCCGCCACCGCCGCCGGTATCTATACCAAAGTCGAGGATGCACAGAAAGCAATGAACTCCGGTTTCGCCAACGAATATCGCCCCAATGCCGAAAACGCAGCCGCCTATAAAGAGATATACGAAAAATATATCAAACTCGGTCAATTTACAGAAAAAGAGCTGTTTAAATAGCTAAGCAGTTTAGTAGTTAGTTAAGTAGTTAAGTAGTCAAGTAGTCAAGTAGTCAAGTAGTTAAGTAGTTAAGTAGTTAAGTAGTTAAGTAGAAATGACTTGCTGATGTGTTTCTCTTGACTATCTACTACTTGACTACTTGACTACTTAACTACTTAACTACTATATATATTGTATCATTTCCAATTCTCAAAAGTAAAAATCAATAAGTATGCAACTGACGTAAAACCAGTTAGTAAATAGTTTGTTATATATTCAGTATAACTCGGATTACGGTAAAAGCTTATTGTATTCAAAACAAGAACCATCTTTCAAAAGCCACAAAAAGATGTATGTTTTGTATTTCTAATTACACATAAAGAGTTATCTTTGCCAAAGAAAAGAATGAAATTTATAAATTTTAAGAGATATGAATGATAATAAACTTATGAACCGTGCAGCGGACAACATCCGTATCCTGGCTGCTTCGATGGTTGAAAAAGCCAATTCCGGACACCCGGGAGGTGCAATGGGTGGTGCAGACTTTGTAAACGTACTCTTCTCCGAGTTCTTAGTATATGACCCACAGAATCCGCGCTGGGAAGGACGGGATCGCTTCTTCCTCGATCCGGGACATATGTCGCCTATGCTCTATTCCGTGCTGGCTCTCACCGGCAAATATACGCTGGCCGAATTGGCACAATTCCGCCAATGGGACAGCCCCACTCCGGGACATCCGGAGGTAAATGTAATGCGTGGTGTGGAAAACACTTCCGGTCCTCTCGGACAAGGACATACCTATGCCGTAGGAGCAGCCATCGCCGCTAAATTCCTGAAAGCACGGTTCGGTGAAGTAATGAGCCAAACCATCTATGCCTATATTTCGGACGGCGGTATCCAAGAAGAAATTTCACAGGGTGCAGGACGCATTGCCGGAACATTAGGACTGGATAATCTGATCATGTTCTACGACTCCAACGACATCCAGCTTTCTACTGAAACAAAAGATGTCACAACAGAAGACGTAGCCATGAAATACAAAGCATGGGATTGGAAAGTAATCGAAATCAACGGTAACGACCCCGATGCCATCCGCGCCGCCCTCAAAGAGGCAAAAGCAGAAAGTGAACGCCCTACCCTGATCATCGGTAAAACAACGATGGGTAAAGGTGCACGCAAAGCCGATGGAAGCAGCTATGAAGCCAATTGTGCTACACACGGTGCTCCGTTGGGTGGAGATGCCTACATCAACACCATCAAAAATCTGGGTGGTAACCCGGACGAACCGTTTACAATCTTCCCCGAAGTGGCCGAACTGTATGCCAAACGCGCTGAAGATCTGAAAAAGATCGTAGCCGAGAAGCATGCCATAAAGGACGAATGGGCCAAAGCAAATCCGGAACTGGCAGCTAAAATGGCCGAGTTCTTCTCCGGCAAAGCTCCGAAAGTGAACTGGGATGCCATCGAACAGAAAGCAGGTATCGCCACCCGTGCCGCTTCGGCAACTGTGCTCGGCGCTCTTGCTACTCAGGTGGAAAACATGGTAGTGGCTTCTGCCGACCTCTCCAACTCCGACAAAACCGACGGCTTCCTCAAGAAGACACACGCATTCAAACGCGGTGACTTTAGCGGTGCTTTCTTCCAAGCCGGTGTATCCGAACTGAGCATGGCTTGTATCTGTATCGGTATGTCGCTTCATGGCGGTGTAATCCCTGCATGTGCCACTTTCTTCGTATTCTCGGACTACATGAAACCTGCTATCCGCATGGCCGCCTTGATGGAACAACCGGTGAAATTCATCTGGTCGCATGATGCTTTCCGTGTAGGCGAAGACGGCCCTACGCACGAACCGGTAGAACAGGAAGCACAAATCCGCCTGATGGAGAAACTGAAAAATCACAAAGGCCACAATTCAATGCTGGTACTTCGTCCGGCAGATGCCGAAGAGACGACTATCGCATGGAAGCTGGCTATGGAAAACGTCTATACCCCGACTGCATTAATCCTGTCTCGTCAGAATATTGCCAACCTTCCGGACGGAACGGACTATGCCCAAGTAGCCAAAGGCGCATACGTCATTGCCGGTGCCGACGAAAACCCGGATGTTATTCTGGTTGCTTCCGGATCAGAGGTTTCCACACTTGTAGCCGGAGCCGAACTGCTTCGTAAAGACGGTGTGAAACTTCGTATCGTATCCGCACCTTCCGAAGGTCTGTTCCGCAGCCAGGACAAGGCATATCAAGAATCTGTTCTCCCGACAGGTGCAAAGATATTCGGTCTGACAGCCGGTCTGCCCGTCAACTTGCAAGGTCTTGCCGGTGCTAACGAATCATTCGGTTTCTCCGCTCCATACAAGGTATTGGATGAAAAATTAGGTTTCACTGCCGAAAACGTATACAATCAGGTAAAAGAAATGCTATAATGAAAACAATCGGATTATGTTGCGACCACGCCGGTTTTGAGCTGAAAGAATTCGTTCGCGGATGGCTACAGGCAAAAGGCCGGGAGTACAAAGATTTCGGAACTTATTCTACCGAGAGTTGTGATTATCCGGATTTCGCTCATCCGTTGGCATTGGCTGTAGAAGCCGGTGAATGCTATCCGGGAATTGCTATCTGCGGAAGTGGAAACGGAATCAGCATGACACTGAACAAGCATCAAGGCATCCGCGCCGCACTTTGCTGGACCGCAGAAATCGCACATCTGGCCCGCCAACACAACGATGCCAATGTACTCGTGATGCCGGGACGCTTTATCAGTACTGAAGAAGCGGATATGATTCTGACAGAATTCTTCTCTACACCATTCGAGGGAGGAAGACACCAGAAAAGAATAGATAAAATTCCCGTAAAATAAGAACATAGTACAAGAAAACCCGGTTCAGACTGACTGAAGCCGGGTTTTCTTTTCATATTAAATCAAAAAACCCACCTTTTCAATCAAAATACATCAGATAGAGATGCGCGACAGTTCGTATTTTTGCAACCATAAAATCTATTATCCATCAAAAACAACCCAAAACAAATGAAAAGAATATTTGGATTCCTATCTTTGTTGTTAACAGCAGCAATCACTTTCGCCAATCCGATTGACTTTGACAAAGCTTTCAAAGAGAGCAAAAAGATCGAAAAGCAGATCAAGAAAACATCGTTCCCCAAACAAACGTACCACATCACGGATTTCGGAGCAAAAGCAGACAACGAGTCGGTACCTTGCCATGAAGCAATCAACCAGGCAATTCTTCAATGCAGCCTGACAGGAGGCGGCACAGTGATTGTTCCCAAAGGAACATTCTACACCGGTCCTATCACGTTGAAAAGCAATGTGAACTTTCACTTGGAGGAAGGAGCCGTACTGAAATTCCTCACTGATCAAAGCCTGTATTTCCCCGGTGTGATAACCCGTTGGGAAGGGTTGGACTGTTACAATGCGCGCCCTTTGATCTATGCTTACGGTGAAACCAATATCGCCATTACCGGCAAAGGCACCATTGACGGACAAGGCTCCAACGACACTTGGTGGCCAATGTGCGGTGCAGCCAAATATGGCTGGAAAGAAGGCATGGTGGCACAGCGTAACGGCGGTCGCGAACGTTTATTAATGTATGGAGAGACCTCCACTCCCATCTACAAGCGTGTGATGACACCGGAAGACGGTTTACGTCCGCAACTCATCAATCTGTACTCCTGCCACACCATCCTCATAGAAGATGTCACTTTGCTGAATTCTCCTTTCTGGGTGATTCACCCGCTTTTCTGTGAAAGCTTGATTGTACGTGGAGTGAACATTTTCAACCGTGGTCCCAACGGAGACGGATGCGACCCGGAATCCTGCAAAAACGTGCTGATAGAGAATTGTACATTCGATACCGGTGACGACTGCATCGCTATCAAATCGGGACGTAATGCCGATGGACGTAAATGGAATATTCCGAGTGAAAACATCATTGTACGTAACTGTAAAATGAAAAACGGACACGGCGGCGTAGTGATCGGCAGCGAAATATCCGGCGGATACCGCAATCTGTTTGTAGAAAACTGCCAAATGGACAGCCCCAATCTGGATCGTGTGATCCGTATCAAAACCAGTACTTGCCGGGGCGGCATCATCGAAAATGTATTTGTCCGTGATATCACCGTAGGCCAGTGCCGGGAAGCAGTATTGCGTATCAACTTGCAATATGAAAACCGTGAGAACTGCAACCGTAACTTTCCTCCTGTTGTCCGCAATGTACATCTGAAAAATGTAACTTGTGAGAAAAGCCGGTTAGGAGTACTCATCATCGGGCTGGACGACGATCAACATGTATATAACATCAGCGTGGAAGACTCGCACTTCAATAATGTTGCAAAAGGAACCAATGACATAAAAGGAGCGAAAGACGTTACTCTCAAGAACCTATACATAAACGGAAAACTTGTAAAAGAGTAAATCCATAGAACCAGTCAAAAAAGATGTAGCATCCTTTCCAAAAAGACGTAACATCCTCTCCAAAAAGATGTAACGTCTTTCAAAAAAACATATAACGTCTTTAAGAAAAAGATTTAGCAGGCTTTAGAAAAAGATGCTAAGTCTTTTTTTTATTGGTTACTTTTATACTTGAAGCATATGGAAGTGTTTGATTTAAACCTTTTATCCATAGAGCCTACAGGGTGAAGCGACACTAAAGAAGAAAAGAACCGGCAGACCAATATTCCGATGCCGGGTATATACTCCCCCTGAGACTCCTTCTTACTGGTCGTATGCACCGTGCTCGACGCACGTAAGCACCGTTTCCGGATGGCTTTTGAACGGTACATAAAAACAAAGTTTGCCTTCACCCCGTAACGCCTATGAACAAAGGGTTTGATAGAAAAAGGTGAAGGCGGTGAACGGGGTAAAAACAAGTTGAATAGAGGTTATTTGCCACGAAATCCACAAACATACGGATCTTCTCCCTGCATCCGGAGTCAAAAGACCTCCTTACAAATTGTAACTCAGCCACTTCCCCGTAAAATAATAAAATGACAAATTGTCGTTAAAATCCCTTTATATCCTCTCTATTTTAAATAGAAAAAGAATAAAAGGAAGAAATTTAACCTGTTTCATGAGCAACGAATCTAAATAAAAAACTATCTTTGTAGTGCAAACTCTGAAACTCAACAGATATGGAACAAATGGAGACCATAAAAGAGCTTATCAATCAGGGAGATGTAAATAAGGCGATTGAAGCCCTCGATACTCTCCTCACTCAATCAGACTTCGCCGGAAAAGACGAAGTTTACTACCTACGGGGTAACGCTTACCGAAAACAAGGAAATTGGCAACAAGCCCTCAACAATTATCAATCCGCTATTGAGATCAACCCGGAAAGCCCGGCTTTGCAAGCCCGCAAAATGGTAATGGATATTCTGGAGTTCTATCACAAGGACATGTATAATCAATAAACGTAATAAAATCGATAGATTATGGCAAAAATTAAAGGAGCAATCGTAGTCGACACAGAGCGTTGCAAAGGCTGCAATCTGTGTGTGGTGGCTTGTCCGCTCAATGTAATATCACTCGCCAAAGAGGTGAACGTAAAGGGGTATAACTATGCCCGGCAGGTGTTGGAAGATACCTGTAACGGGTGCAGTTCGTGTGCAACGGTCTGCCCGGACGGTTGTATCTCAGTGTATAAAGTTAAATGTGAATAAAAGAAACGAATATGGCAGAAGAAGTTGTATTAATGAAAGGTAACGAAGCCATCGCTCACGCAGCCATCCGTTGCGGTGCCGACGGATACTTCGGTTACCCTATTACTCCGCAATCGGAGGTATTGGAAACGCTGGCTGACCTGAAACCATGGGAAACTACCGGTATGGTAGTGCTTCAGGCAGAAAGTGAAGTAGCAGCTATCAACATGGTATATGGTGGAGCCGGAAGTGGCAAGATGGTACTGACCTCCTCTTCAAGTCCCGGCGTCAGCCTGAAACAAGAGGGTATCTCCTATCTGGCCGGTGCCGAACTTCCCTGTTTGATTGTAAATGTGATGCGCGGCGGCCCGGGATTAGGAACCATCCAACCCAGTCAGGCAGATTATTTCCAGACAGTAAAAGGCGGCGGACACGGTGACTATAAACTGATCGCACTCGCTCCGGCTTCCGTACAGGAAATGGCTGATTTCGTCGGACTTGCCTTTGAACTTGCCTTCAAATATCGTAATCCGGCTATCATCCTTGCCGACGGTGTTATCGGACAGATGATGGAAAAAGTAGTGCTACCGCCTATGAAACCCCGCCGTACCGACGCGGAAGTAATCGCACAGTGCCCGTGGGCCAGTACAGGTAAAACCAAAGACCGCAAGCCTAATATCATTACATCACTCGAACTCCGTCCGGAAGAAATGGAAAAGAACAACATCCGTTTCCAGGCCAAGTATCGTATAATCGAAGAGAATGAAGTGCGTTTCGAGGAAATCGATTGTGAAAATGCAGAATACCTGATCGTAGCGTTCGGTTCAATGGCGCGTATCGGACAAAAGGCAATGGAACTGGCACGTGAAGAAGGTATCAAGGTAGGTATGCTTCGTCCCATCACATTATGGCCTTTCCCCACAAAAGCCATTGCAGCATATGCCGGAAAAGTGAAAGGCATGCTTGTTACCGAGTTGAATGCCGGACAGATGATTGAAGATGTACGCCTTGCCGTAAATGGGAAAGTAAAAGTAGAACATTTCGGACGTCTCGGCGGTATTGTTCCCGATCCTGACGAGATAGTGACTGCTCTTAAAGAGAAAATAATGCAATAATAATTTACGGTTAGACTCAAAGAAATTCCAATCGTCTAATCATAAACCGTCTAATCGTTAAATAGAATAAAGATGAATCC
>OKTT01000769.1_pt1 | contig 16703 bp, 8 predicted proteins | sample 1606121 | NCBI WGS metagenome assembly OKTT01 (sample SAMEA3879516, study PRJEB24766) | human gut metagenome | biome: human-associated habitat; feature: feces | place: USA | collected 1985/1987
TCAATGTTCAGCACATTTTGTGCCATGCAGTTCATCAGTCCCATTTGCATTCGATGTGTCTGATGTTCCAGAGCAAGGTTGCAGTCCTTAGCCTGTCGGATAACCTGCGTTCCGCCCATATAGAGCGGGAGGGTGAAGGATTGATTGTCTATCTTCAAGAAGTCAAATCCATACTCCTTCATGGTACGGACATAATATTCGTACCATGTTTCTATCTTTTCTGTACTGGTGCCGGGTAGTAAACTGCCATTATATGAGTGTAGAACTTGCTGGATTTCCGGCGGAAAGTCATTCTCGGCAGAGATTCCCATCCAATAGCCGGAAAGGCTGTACCATAGCCCTATCCATCGGATTTTATCTGCTTGTTTGCGCTTCATGATGCGGCTCCATCCGTTCGGAAAACGTTTTTTGTCGGGGACGAGACTGGTCAGTTGCCGGTTCTTGTTTGCTATGTGTCCGTCGTCAATTAAGACATAACGTACCGGTATGCCGGATGCTTCGATGGCATCGATATCGTTCAGTATTTTCGTTTCATCAATGTCATAATGATAATGTTCCCAAGTACACCATCCCAGATAGTTGAAGGCATTGAAATATTCTTTGTCCCCTCTTTTGCGGAGGGCAGATACGACTTTATCTGCGATTAACGAATCGTAGGCGTCACTGAATACATGGTAAATGGATGAAGATTTCCGGAAAATCAGGAGGGGGAGTCGGCCGGTCAGTGCATCTTCTCCTAGTGTGGAGACATACAACGTGAGCGTGCCGTCCTGATTAACCTGAAACCAGCTGAGGCTGTTGCTACTCGCAATGGCTTTGGCGAACAGATATTCTCCGTCTGCAAGTTCAAGGAGCAGTGCGTCGCCCGATGCGGACGGTAGGGCATTGGAAGGAATGCCTGCATAATCGCTCCGTGTGAGGTCTTCGAGACGGTTGAACATCCAGGGGAGCAACCGATTGGTGTTATTCGGCCATTGATAGTCGCCGGGGCGGGAATCACGGCTGAAGAATATACCACGAACATACAAAGGAAGTGCAACTTTATACGAAAGAGTGCTTTGGTGTTCCGGCACTTGTTGTTCGCATAAGATGGGGGTGGATGGAGTATGCGTGTTCAGGTCGATGATTTCTTCCATCCGATAAGCTGCAACATCTTTGTATGTCTTCCCTTTATGGTAGATAAACGGGTTCTGTGCAGACAGCGATGCTTCCGCAAAGATGCCCGTCAATAGCCATAAACAGATGTGGATCATTCTTCTCATGCCTCTTGTGTTATTTTACGGAATAGGCGCTGAAGTTGATAATATCCGGCAGTGCGACAGATTCGGATACAGTCAGTCTTAATGCTGTGGCTTCTACCGGTTCAAACTTTTCGATCCGTTTGTGCCCTACAGATTCTCCTTTGCAGACTGTTTGCCATTTACCGTTCACTTTGGCTTCTATCTGATATTGCCGGATGCGTTCTCCGTTTTTGATGTTTTCCTGGATGATGCAGTAATTGACAGGCTGCTCCTTTCCGAGTTTCAGTGTCAGGCTTTTCTTTTGTCCCGAAATGCGGGCTATCGGGGAGGAGAACCGCCGATTGATTTCATCTCCCATTTCTTTCAGGCGCTGTGCGTCTCCGGCGGGGATTAATCCGGTCGGGTCAGGAGTTAATCCGAGAATGAGGGTGGCGTTTCTTCCTACTGACTTTTCATATTTATCTATCAGCGTGTTTAGCGGATAGATGTTGTTCTCGTCATCCGGTTCCCAGAACCATTCGTGGCGGCCGTTTGCTCCCCGTAGCGGAGTGTCCGCCATTGCCGGTACCCAGTATTTACCGTTCTTATCGCCGTGTTTTAACAGTTCGAGCTGGTCAATATTGCTTTCAATGCGTTTATGGTGTGAGCAGGGGACGGGAAAGGTAGACCAGCAGGGATATTCCACTGTACCTGTCTCCGAACCTCCCCAACGGAAGTCGGCACGGTCGATGTTATGATAGAAAAGGCAGTTTGGCTGATACTTGTTGACAATCGGTTCCACATCGGGGCCATCGCCACGGGGATCATCGGCTCCGCCGTCAAACCATATCATATATAAATCTCCGTAGCGGGTGCAGAGTTCTGTCACCATTTTCTCGCACAGGCGCTTGTACCATGCCTGGCGGTTGCGGGCGAACGCTCCTTCTCCTTCGGCCTTGAAGTTATGGATACCCAGCAGGGAGTTCCATCGGATACCGATATAGATGCCCGGTTGCAGACCATATTTGCGGCAGGAGTTGACGAAGTCACGGACAATGTCTCCTTTCCCGTCTCTCCATTTCACGGCTTTCAGGCAATAAGGGTTGACGTCGCTTTGCCAAAGTCCGAAACCTGTTTCGTGGGTGGCGGTCAGTACGGCAAATTTGCATCCGGCAGCTTTGGCGGCTTGTACCCATTGGTCAGTGTTCAGTTCGGTGGGGTTGAAGATGTTGTAATCTTCGATGGGATTGATACGGTTGTTGCCTTGTCCGTAGCGGATGCCGTCAAACACGTGCAGGTCATAATGGAAGACAGCTCCCATTTCCGCCTCATGCCATTTGAGTTGATGGGGCTTGGGGACGGGGATAGCCTGTTGTTGTGCGAAGCTGCAAACTGAGTATAGGATAAAAAGAGAGAGATAGCAAAGTTTCTTCATGGTGTTTATTTAGTTACGGTTTCAAGATAATGGGCAAATGAATCGTTGGTATGGAGTAGCCATGCCTTGAGTTGTTTGTTGAATTGCCGGACCAGACGGGGGGATTGTCCGGCAATATTATCCATTTGATAGGGGTCTTTGGTTCGGTCGTAAAGAACTGTTTCGTCTATTTTTCCATTGGTTGCGTGAACTGCGAATGTATGGGTTGACGTACGTAGCCCGCGGTATCCGGTGGCATGATTGTCAAACTGTACATAATAATAAGGTTGTACCACTTCTTTTTTACTCTTGCCCAGAATATGGCGGGATAAGTCGAAAGTCTGTACCGTTTCGGGTATTTCTTTTCGGAATCCCATCAGGGAAAGGAGAGATGGATATAAGTCGGCGAAGGCAATCATCAAATGGTCGTCTTTGCGTGGCTTTATCTTTGCCGGCCACGAGATAATCATGGGGATGCGCATGGCTTCTTCGTAGAAGATATCTTTTCCGGCATTGTTGTGAGCTCCCATGCAGATACCATGATCGGAAGTAAATACAATGATGGTATTCTCAAACAGTCCGTTGCTTTTGAGGGTTTCGATGATACGTCCTACCTGCTCGTCTACCCCTGTGATACAGGCGTAATAATTGCGTATGTTATTTCTGAAATAGTTTCCCATTTCGGTTCCTTTGGCGGGTATGTCCGGGCGGTGGGCACAGAGGGCTTCCACATCTATATCCTTATATAGGGCTTTGTATTTGTCGGGAACCAGTTCGTAACCGGTATGCGGAGGATTCATCGATACGACCAGTGCGAAAGGTTGTTTATTCTCTTTTTGTGTCTGAATGTATTCGATGGCTTTGTCCGCTTCGTATGCAGGGCCCCATTGGTTGACGTAGTAGAAACTGTCACGTGGAGCAGTCGTGTCCCAGTACATCGGTTTCAGATGATAATCGTATGTCCCGTAGGCTGTCCAGTATTCAAATCCGTGGCGGCGTTCGGGCGGACACCATTCGTTCCACGCTACTTTGCCACGATTGTTGTAAGTGTCTACATAAGGCTTGTAAGGAGAATCCAGATGCCATTTTCCTATGTATCCCGTACGGTAGTTCATGTCTTTTAGTACATCACTCCAACAGCGGGCCTCCTGTGGAAGCTCCACTCCGTAAGGCGCTGTTTGTGAATTGCAGTTGCCTGTTACTTTATTATGCAGGGGGTACATGCCCGTCATCAGCATGGCACGGGCGGGTGATGAAACAGGATAACTGCTGACTGCATTAGTGAATAAGACTCCTTCGGAAGCCAGATGATCCAGGCAAGGAGTCTTTACAGGTTCTTTGCCCAGACAACCTAGTGCGTCCCCCCGATACTGGTCTGCCATGATGAAGACAAGATTCGGAGAGGTCTGGGCGGCAAGCGGAAGAACCGGAACGACGAGTGTAGCTCCGATGAACCATTTATGATAATATGTAGTCTTTGGTATGCGTATTATCATAAAAATATCTCCTTTGTGTCTGACTGGTTAAGATAAACTAAGGTCATTGTATATTATTTAAAAGGTGTACATCAGGTTGTTATATGGCTGCAAATGTACGCAAACAATGTGGTTCCGAATATGCCTGTTTCTTTCATTCAACATACATGTTTAATTCATAAGTCCATTTCTTTATGCGTTTTTTTGTATGTTCTGACTTAATTTCGTTTATTTGCCCTAAATTGTCTAATAGAATGAAGCACTTAAATCTAATCCTGATTATCCTGATTCTGAGTTGTTGCCCGCTGCATCCTGTCTATGCTTTTTTAGATAAAGATATTCGGTTGCTGACAATGAGGGACGGATTGGCGGATAACACGATTCCTTGCATCTATAAGGATGAAGACGGATTTATGTGGTTTGGGACGGATAACGGATTAAGCCGTTATGACGGCAAAACAATTCAGAACTTCAAGCCTGCGAATACATATGTTTCGATTGCTGCCATTGTGCGATTGTCAGATGACTTTTTAGGAATTGTATCCGATGGATACCTCTATTATTTCAACCGGAAGCAGGAAACTTTTTTTCCGATACATACTGAATCAGATACTGCCATAGGTGTATTTAATGTCCTGCCCGCCGACAATTCTTCTTTTTGGGGAATATCGGGAAACAGACTGATACTCTGTCAATGGGAGACACGGCAAGGCAAGGAAGAAGAAAAAACGGCTGTTCGGGTACGCATACAAAAGACCTTTCAGTTATTGGAAGAAAAAGGAGAAGTCTTTTCTTCTCTGTGCTATCATGAAAAAGCCGGGAACGGAATATGGCTGACAACTAACCGGGGTAATCTGATCTTGTTTCATCCGGATACTCCGGAGGCGTATCAGAAGATACCGCTGACAGACGGAAAACCATTACAAGTCACTTCCATCTTGAACAGAGACGGAGTTGTCTGGGTTTCTACCATCGGCAAAGGCATTGTCCGTTATCACACGAAGTCGGGGCATATGGACCGGATTTCGTACGGCGGGACAGGAAAAGAGAATCTCCTTTCTCATACAGATGTTTATCAGACTATATTTATCGGCAATAACCGCTATCTGGCAGTGACATGGGGTGGCTATACACTGTTGATGCCGGATGAAAAGCAGCCGGAAGAACTGACGTCGGAGATATATAACAATACACATACACAGATTTACCGAAACCTCGAAACACGTATGATTTCTGCCTGTTACGATCCTAATGGCCTTCTTTGGATTGGTACTAACGGTGGAGGAGTGATGTATTCTGATTTGAGGTCACAGTTTTATGACCGTTACTATCAGGACAGGCATAACGAAATATGTGATATCCTCATGGATGATAGTCATCGGTTATGGTTGGCGACCTATCACAAAGGAATCATGCGAAGTGACATACCGTACGCAAAAGGGAAAAAACTTAGTTTCTCTAAAGTCGATACAGGTAGCGGGAAATCGGAAGAAACGATGTTGTGTGCCTTGAAAGATGTAGACGGCAATCTGTGGTTTGGAAATATAAACGGTACGTTGACTGTTTATCATGTCCGGACCGGTCGTTTTGTGATTCATTCGCTGTTGGTAGACGGTGTTGCCAACAGGGCTTCGGTATGGGCTTTGTATATGGACGATAAGAACAGGCTCTATGTAGGTACGGAAGACGGGCTTTTATTGTATAACCGTCAGACAGGTATATGCGTTAAATTATCAGCAGCACACTATTTAAATGAGAAAAGACAACCTTTCATTCGTGCGATTGCTCAGACAAAAGATGGAACGATATGGCTGGGGACCAGTAATATGGGAGTTTGCAGAGTAGTTGAATCTGCTTCCGGAGGTATCTCCGTAGAAAATGGATATGAGCAGAAGATGAACATGGAATATCGTTCGGTACGTTCGTTGCTGGCATCTTCGGATGGGAATTTATATATAGGTTATACGGATGGCTTTGCCATCCTGTCTCCACGACAGAACACGATCAGTGCCCGTTATACCACGAATGACGGACTGTGCAGTAATTTTATCGGCTGCATAGCGGAAGACAGCGAAGGGCATATCTGGCTGGGAAGCAACTCCGGCATATCGCGGTATGGTCGTCGTCAGCATCTCTTTTACAATTACTACATAGCAGGTAGTAACCGTTCTGCCTTATTCAGTGACAAGACTTTGTTTTTCGGAAATAATCAGAGTCTGACTTATTTCAATCCGGAGGATATAAATGCCTATCCGACCAACGGACGGGTGTTAATAACCGGTTTGGAAGTGGATAACCATCCTGTCGGGACTGGAGAAAAGATTAATAATCAGATCATCCTCAATCGGGTCATCTCTTTTACGGATCGCATTGTACTGGATAATGATAACAAAGATTTCTCCTTGACTTTCAACAACCTGTCCTACTCGGACGAACAACAAAAATATAATTACCGGCTTTTGCCTTATCAGGGGAATTGGCTGATTTCTGATGAGGGAGAGAAAGCCTCGTATACCAATCTCCCAGCCGGTGAGTATGTATTTGAAGTGAAGAATATACATCCGAATGGTCAGACAGGGGCGGTGACTTCTCTGAATATCGTAATTCTTTCTCATTGGAGTCAGACTTTTGCTTTCCGGCTTTTCGTTTCCCTGTTATTGCTGGGAGGAGTGGCTTATGGAGTACGGTTGATCAGACTACGGCAGAAACGGATGGAACACGAAATGCAGATGAAACATGAACTGTTGACGGTCAGTATGGAGCGTGAGAAAGAACGTCAGATACGTGTGGAACGCGAGAACTTCTTTACGGGCGTTGCCCACGAACTGCGTACTCCGCTGACTTTAATCCTTGCCCCGTTACAGGAATTGATGAAACAGTGCAATCCATTGGATGACTTTTATAAGAAATTGCAGGTCATGTATAAGAATGCAGCCTCACTGCACACCTTGGTCGATCAGTTGCTTTATGTACAAAAGATAGAGGCCGGGATGGTCAGACTCCAGTTATCCGAGACTGATTTGGTACAGTTGGTCTGCAATGTGTCGGAACCGTTCCGGCAGATGGCTGAAATCAAAGGTTTGCAATTTGATGTTGATTTGCCCGAAGGGAAGTTCCTGTATTGGGTAGATGAGGGAAAGATCGCTTCGGCCGTGCAAAACCTTCTTTCAAATGCGTTTAAGTATACCCCTTCGGGAGGGCGTGTCCTGCTTTCTGTCTCTCATCTGATGAAAAGTGGGCAGGGTTATTGCCGGATCACCGTTTCGGATACAGGTGCAGGGATTCCGGAATGGTTGCAGAAACATGCTTTTGAATCGTTCGTAACGGGAGATAATGTACCTGAGATGTCAACGAAGGCAGGAATAGGATTGCATATTGTGAAGAACACGATGGACTTGCATCATGGATTGGTAACGCTGAAGAGTGTGCCGGACGAAGGAAGTATCTTTGCCCTTTATATTCCCGAAGGCAAAGAGCATTTTGCAAAAGATTCTTATGAACTTATTGACAGCCATCAGGGAAAAACAAAGCAAAATGAAGAGCTGAAACCGGAACCGTTTCTTCCAATACCGGAAAACAAAATACAGGAAACAGCGGCTAAAAAGAGTCTGCTGATCATCGAAGATAATGAAGATGTCCGCGAATATATCCGGAGCTTATTCATTTCCAGATATGCCGTCAGTGAAGCTTGCAATGGTGAGGAAGGGGTGCGGATAGCCAAAGAACAGTTGCCCGATCTTATTATCTCGGATGTAATGATGCCCGTAAAGGACGGCTTTACTTGTTGCAGGGAAATTCGTATGCAGCAGGAAACCGCGCATATTCCTATCTTGATACTGACTGCCAGAGCAGAAGATGCTGACATCCTGCAAGGCTGTAATAGCGGAGCGGATGATTATATGATGAAACCCTTTAATCCGGAGATATTAAAGACCAAAGTGGATAACCTGATTTTGCAGCGTGAGCGATTGAAGCGGATTTATACGAAAGCCCTGATGCTGAAACAGGAATCGGAAGAGGGGGAGAAAGAAGATGCCTTCTTGCAACAACTTATTCATATCATAGAAGCTAACCTTTCCAATGCGGACTTTAATGTAAAAATGTTGGCGGAGCAACTGAATATGAGTCAGCCTACCTTGTACCGGAAGGTGAAACAGCGCAGTGATTTGTCTGTTATAGATATGATTCGCAGTATACGTATAAGCAAGGCGGCGACATTGATTCTGGAGAATCGCTATTCTATTCAGGAAATTTCGGAAATGGTTGGTTATTCCGATACCCGTACTTTGCGCAAGCACTTCATGGAGCAGTTCGGCGTATCTCCTTCTAAATATATGGGTAGTACTGATTGATAACCTACAAGTCGATATTATATAGTTTCAACTTATTATATAATGTCTTTCGGTCGATATTCAGTAATTGTGCCGCTTTGCTCTTGTTATTTCCGGTTTGGCGCAATGCCTCCAGAATGTGTTCTTTCTCTGTTTCTTCGTTGCGTAGCGCCATGCTTGCGGAACAAACGGTACTTGTTTCCAGTAATTCGGTTCCTAACTCAAGAAGAGTGATGAAACTGCCTTGTGCCAGTAAGGTCGCTCTTTTTACGATATTCTTCATTTGGCGTAAGTTGCCCGGCCAGTGATAATTGAGTAAGGCTTGTGAGGCTTTCGAGTCAAAACCGATCAGATGCTTGTCCAGTTCCTTGTTTGCCTGATCGAGGAAGAAGTTAGCAAACAACAGGATATCCTCTTTCCGTTCTTTCAGGTCGGGCATCCGCAGGGTAAATTCATTGATACGATGGAAAAGGTCTTCACGGAAAGTCCCTTTCTCGATAGCCTGTTCCAGATTCTCGTTGGTGGCGGATACCAGACGGATATCAACCGAAACTTCTTGCGTGGAACCGACCGGACGAATCTTTCTCTCTTGCAAGGCACGAAGAAGCTGTATCTGTACCTCGTAACTGAGATTACCTATTTCATCCAGGAAGATAGTGCCTCCATTGGCGGCAACGAACGCTCCGGTCTTGTCCGTCAGTGCTCCTGTAAAAGAGCCTTTCACATGGCCGAAAAACTCGGATGCAGCTAATTCTTTGGGGATCGAACCGCAGTCTACCGCGATAAACGGCTTGTCATTCCGTTTGCTCAGTTGATGGATGCGGTGCGCCACATACTCTTTTCCCGTTCCGCTGGAACCGTTGATCAGTACGGACATATTGGTGGGAGCTACCAGACCTACATAATTATAGAGTTGCTTGGCGGCATCACTTTCTCCTTCCAGATAAGCATGATGGGTTTCGGTGGCGTTTCCGGACGAAATGGAAGAACCTTTCTTTGCAGAAGTTTTGGCTGCGGTATGCGTAGTCGGCGCTTCTTTCGCTTGCAAAGCTTCTGACATCTTTTTGAGTAGTTCCTCCGGATTCACCGGTTTGGCAACATAGTCGCGTGCTCCCAGTTTCATCGCTTGTACTGCCGATTGGATATCGGCATAACCGGTCATGATGATCAAAGGAATATCGATTCCTTTTTCGTTCATCCATTTCAGAAGATCGATTCCGTCGTGATCCGGTAAGCGTAAATCGGACAGGATTAAGTCTGCCCCTTGTCCTTCAATGTGCTTCTGGGCACGGGCAATGTTACTGACTGACGACACCTCAAACCCTTTTTTACTTAGCCAGGTTTTCAGCATCATTCCGAAAGTGATATCGTCTTCTATTATCAATATGGATTTCATCATACTCTCTTTTGCCTCTTTTAATGCTACAAAGGTAAGAGGATTTGGGCGAAAGTAGTATATTTGCAAACTTAAATTAAATAAAAGTGTTATGAAAAAGATTGCATACTTACTATTAACCATATCGTTTTGCGGACTTACGGCCTGCAAAACCGGAACAAAAAAAGGAGGAAATATGGACAACGAAACGTTGGTAAAGATTGAAACAACCTTGGGAGACATCAAGGTTAAGTTGTATAATGAGACGCCGAAACATCGTGATAATTTCATTAAGCTGGCAGAAGACGGCGTTTATGAAGGAACGCTGTTCCACCGTGTTATCAAAGACTTTATGATTCAGGCAGGTGACCCGGATTCAAAGAATGCACCGAAAGGAAAGATGCTGGGTGCAGGAGATGTGGGTTACACCCTTCCGGCCGAATTTGTTTATCCGAAGTATTTTCACAAAAAAGGCGCTTTGTCGGCTGCTCGTCAGGGAGACAATGTAAATCCGAAGAAAGAATCATCCGGTTGCCAGTTCTACATTGTGACAGGCAAGGTGTACAACGACTCTACATTGCTGGGCATGGAAAGCCAGATGAATGAGAATAAGATCAATGTTATTTTCAATACGTTGGCTCAGAAGCACATGAAAGAAATCTATAAGATGCGGAAGGAAAACGATGAAAACGGTTTGTATGAATTGCAGGAGAAGCTTTTTGCAGAGGCGGAAGCGGAAGCTGCCAAGCAACCGGAATTTCACTTTACGCCGGAACAGATCGAAGCTTATACGACTGTAGGAGGTACTCCTCATCTGGACGGTGAGTATACGGTTTTCGGTGAAGTAATCGAAGGCATGGACATCGTGGATAAGATTCAGCAGGTGAAAACCGACCGTAGCGACCGCCCCGAAGAGGACGTGAAGATTGTAAAAGTAGAAGTACTGGATTAAGTAGAATGAAGATTAACAGGCATATTTTGGACAATGGGTTACGTCTGGTACATTCGCAGGACGAAAGTACGCAGATGGTAGCTCTTAATGTATTATATAATGTGGGAGCCCGCGACGAACATCCCGAGCATACAGGCTTTGCTCATTTGTTCGAACACCTGATGTTCGGAGGTTCGGTGAACATTCCCGATTATGATATGCCGCTGCAACTGGCAGGCGGCGAGAATAATGCCTGGACCAATAATGACATAACCAATTACTACCTCACTGTACCCCGGCAGAATGTAGAGACCGGCTTTTGGCTGGAATCCGACCGTATGCTGAGCCTTGATTTCAGTGAACGGAGTCTGGAAGTACAGCGTGGAGTAGTAATGGAAGAATTCAAGCAGCGTTGCCTGAACCAGCCTTACGGAGACGTCGGTCATCTTTTGCGTCCTTTGGCATATCGGGCGCATACTTATCAGTGGCCTACCATCGGAAAAGATTTGTCGCACATAGCCAATGCGACGCTGGAAGAGGTGAAAGCATTCTTCTTCCGTTTTTATGCGCCGAACAATGCAGTGCTCGCCGTAACGGGAAATATCTCTTTTGAGGAAGCAGTCGCATTGACGGAAAAATGGTTCGGTCCCATCCCTCGCAGGGAGGTTCCTCAACGGAATCTGCCGCAGGAACCGGAGCAGACAGAAGAACGACGATTGACAGTAGAGCGTAACGTACCCCTTGATTCACTATTCATGGCGTATCATATGTGCAGTCATGATCATCCGGATTATTACGCTTTTGATATATTGTCGGATTTGTTGAGCAACGGACGTTCCAGTCGTCTGAATCAACGCCTGGTACAGCAAAAACAACTGTTTTCGAGTATCGACGCTTATATTTCCGGTAGTGTGGATGCCGGATTGTTCCATATCTCGGGCAAACCCGCGGCAGGTGTTTCGCTGGAACAGGCGGAAGCGGCCGTACGTGAAGAACTGGAACGTTTGCAGCAAGAACCTGTTGACGAACAGGAACTGGAAAAAGTGAAGAATAAATTCGAATCGACGCAGATATTCGGCAATATCAATTATTTGAATGTCGCTACCAATCTTGCTTGGTTTGAACTGTTGGGCAGGGCGGAAGATATGGAAAAGGAGGTAGAGCGTTATCGCGCTGTTACTGCCGGACAATTGCAAAAGGTAGCTCAGTCTGCTTTCAGGAAGGAGAATGGAGTGATACTTTATTATAAGAAACAAATATCCTGACTTCTCCTTACCGGCGGGATATTTATTGGAGGCAACGGCAGGATGCGGAGTTGCCGGAATATGCGATTAACTACGGAAAAATAAATGAGAAATATCTATAGTATATATAAGGAGCATTACAAAGCACTGATTTCTCTCGGATTGCCCATTGTAATCGGGCAAATAGGAGTTATTGTGCTGGGGTTTGCTGATACGTTGATGATCGGTCATCATAGTACGATAGAACTGGGTGCTGCTTCCTTCGTCAATAATGTATTCAATCTGGTGATTATTTTCAGTACAGGCTTCTCGTACGGGCTGACTCCTATCGTGGGAGGTTTGTATGGAACTCATCAGTATGCTTCGGCGGGGCAGGCGTTGCGTAACAGCCTGCTGGCAAATTTGTTGGTGGCATTCTTGCTTACCATCGGTATGACTGTCCTTTATTTTAATGTGGGAAATCTAGGACAGCCGGAAGAACTTATTCCCCTGATAAAACCTTATTATCTGGTTCTGCTGGCTTCGCTCGTCTTTGTGATGCTGTTCAATGGCTTCAAGCAGTTTACGGATGGAATTACGGATACTAAGACCGCTATGTGGATATTGCTCGGCGGAAATGTGCTGAATATTATCGGCAATTATATCCTGATATACGGAAAGCTGGGCTTGCCGGAAATGGGCTTGCTGGGAGCAGGTATCAGTACGCTGTTCTCGCGTATCATGATGGTAGTCGTATTTATCATAGTCTTTATGCGGAGTCCGCGTTTTCTTCGTTTTAAACTCGGCTTCTATCGTCTGGGATGGTCGAAGGCTATATTCGGACGATTGAATTCGCTGGGTTGGCCGATTGCTTTTCAGATGGGAATGGAGACAGCTTCGTTCAGTCTGAGTGCGGTGATGATTGGCTGGCTGGGTACCATTGCGCTGGCTTCTCATCAGGTCATGCTGGCTATTTCTCAGTTTACGTTTATGATGTATTACGGGATGGGAGCAGCTGTGGCTGTCCGTGTGAGTAACTTTAACGGGCAGGGCGATATACTCAATGTACGTCGTTCGGCTTATGCCGGTTTTCATTTGATGATGGCGTTGGGTGTTGTGCTTTCTTCCATCGTATTCCTCTGCCGCAATTATCTGGGAGGTTGGTTTACCGATAGTACCGAAGTGGCGGCTATGGTAACTTCGCTTATCCTTCCGTTCCTTGTATATCAGTTTGGAGATGGATTGCAGATAACCTTTGCCAATGCCTTGCGTGGAATCTCAGATGTAAAACTGATGATGCTGATTGCCTTCATTGCTTATTTCCTTATTTCGCTTCCGGTCGGCTATTTTTGCGGATTCGTGTTGGAGTGGGGGATCATAGGTGTCTGGATGGCATTTCCTTTTGGGTTGACCAGTGCCGGTCTGATGTTATGGTGGCGTTTCCATCACAAGACGAAACTACCGCCTTCCATTCAAAATTCATAATTTAAAATATTAATTGCCTATGGCTTCCTTTCGCTCCACCAAACTGAAAATAACCATCGGCTATATATTGCTGCTGGCGATTCTTCTTTTTTCTCTGGTGTTTGTGCATCAGGAGATGGAGACGCTGTCGGCTGCGGACGATCAGCAGAATCTGCGGACAGACAGTCTGCTGAGTCTTCTCCATGAGAAAGATCAGAATACCCTTCAGATGCTGCGGGTGCTGAGCGAGGCGAATGATAGCTTGCTTTCCGCCTCGGAGATTGAAGAAATCATATCAGAACAGCAGGACTCGGTGATTACTCAGCAACGGGTACAACACCGGGTTATTACCAAACGCGATTCTCTGATCACTACCCCGAAGAAGAAAGGCTTCTTCAAACGATTGGGGGAAGTGTTCGCGCCTTCTAAGAAAGATACTGCCGTGCTGGTCAATACTTCTCTGGAAATTGCCACCGATACGATATTGGAACCTGTCAAGTCGGCGGACTCCCTTCAGCATAAGATTCGCATGGCTACCGAAGAGAAACGGTTGCAGCGGAGGCGAACGATCCGGCGTACCAGTACGAGGTATCAGCGGATGAATACACAGCTGACCGCAAGAATGGATAGTCTGATAAAAGGATACGAGGAGGAAATGTCTGCGCGTGCCCGTCAGGATGCGGAACTTCAGCAAGAGGTGCGGATGCGTTCGGCTAATATCATTGCCGGAATTGCCATTGGTGCCGTATTCTTATCCGCCTTTTTCCTGATCTTAATTATGCGGGATATTACTCGTAGCAACCGTTATCGGCGTCAGCTCGAAGAAGCGAATAAGCGGGCGGAAGACTTGCTTGTTGCCCGTGAGAAACTGATGCTTGCCATTACCCATGACTTTAAGGCGCCATTAGGCTCGATAATGGGATATACGGAACTCTTGTCCCGCCTGACCGAAGATGAACGGCAGCGATTCTATCTGGACAACATGAAAAGTTCTTCAGAGCATTTACTGAAGTTAGTAAGCGATTTGCTTGATTTCCACCGTCTTGACCTCAATAAAGCGGAAGTGAACCGGATTGTTTTTAATCCTGCTCAGCTGTTTGAAGAAATCCGTGTTTGCTTTGAACCTCTGACGGCGGCTAAAGGCTTGGTCTTGCAATGTCATATCGCTCCGGAATTGTCGGAGAAATATATCAGTGATCCTTTACGTATTCAGCAGATAGTGAATAATCTCTTGTCCAATGCGGTGAAATTCACTCAGCAGGGCAAGATCACATTAACTGTTGGTTATAACGCTTCGAAGCTGACAATAGCGGTTGAGGATACCGGCAAAGGGATGGCATCGGAAGACCGGGAACGCATCTTCCAGGAATTTACCCGCCTCCCCGGTGCGCAGGGAGAAGAAGGATTCGGACTGGGATTGTCCATTGTGCATAAGCTGGTTCTTCTGCTTGAAGGTACGATCGATGTACAAAGCACGTTAGGAAAAGGAAGTTGCTTTACTGTCGTGTTGCCACTCTTTCCGGTGGGCAAGTCAATAGTGGAAAATAAACCTTTCGGGAGCAGAATTAAGAAACCATCCAAAGATACGGATGTTTCTCCGGAAGAGACAGATGCCGTACCGGCCATGAAGGTGATCCGTGTGCTTCTGATTGATGATGATAAGATTCAGCTGAACCTGACTGCTGCCATGCTGAAACAGCACAACATCGATGCTGTTTGCTGCGAGCAGTTGGAAGAACTGATAGAGCAACTGCGCTCTTCGACGTTTGATGTGCTGCTGACCGATATACAGATGCGTGGTACGGGAGGTTTTGACCTGTTGCATCTGCTACGCCTTTCCAACATAGGAAATTCACGGACAATTCCCATAGCTGCAATGACCGCCCGTAACGACGGCGATGCAGACCGCTATATTCAAGCCGGATTTGCCGGCTGTATCCACAAACCGTTCTATACAAGGGACCTGCTCGAATTTCTCTCGTCACTCATTGGACAGGACAGAACAATGGATAATCATTCTCCAGATTTCGAGGCTCTGTATGTCACTACAGGAGACGAACGCTGGACTTTGGAGACTCTTATAGAGGAATCCAATAGGAACAGTTCTGACTTGCTGGATTCTTTGAGTCAGGAAAAGCTCGACCGGAAGCGGATATGGGAAACTCTGCACAGGATGTACCCGATGTGGGAGCAATTGGGAATAGCCCATGAGCTGGAATCGTACAGCTATGAAGAGTATGTGGAAGATACGGATGAGTCAGCATTCCGCAATGATGTGGAAAGAATTGTCAGAAGAATAGACCGGCTGATATCTGAGACAAAAAGCCGATTATCGTAAATGGACGGACATAATTAAATGAAAACATGAATGAAATACAGAATACTGATAGTTGAAGACAACATCATGCTTGCCGGGCAACAGAAAAAAAGGTTGGAAAAATCCGGTTATGAAGCAGAGATAACAATAGATGAACCTGGGGCACGAAAACTGCTCAAGAAAGAAAGTTTCGACCTTGTGCTGTCCGACGTACGCCTGCCGGAAGGGGACGGTATATCTTTGCTCGAATGGATGCGGAAGGAACGGATGGATATCCCTTTCATTATCATGACCGGATATGCCTCAGTACCGGATGCTGTACAAGCCATAAAACTGGGAGCCAAAGACTATCTGGCAAAACCGGTACAGATGGACGAATTGCAAAGACAACTGAAAGATATTTTCCGTCCCAAATCTGTGATATGCGACAAGAACAAGGATTTGCTCCCCAGAAACAGCCTTCAGATGCAGGAGGTCGAACATCTGGTCAGTACAGTCGCCCCATTTGACATTTCTGTGCTTATACTTGGTCCTAACGGTGCCGGAAAAGAATCGGTTGCACAGCGTATCCACTATATAGGAGAGCGGAAGGATATGCCGTTTGTCGCCGTGAATTGTGGAGTCATACCCAAGGAGCTTGCACCCTCCCTCTTTTTCGGGCACATAAAGGGAACATTTACCGGTGCCGACGCCAACAAGGACGGATATTTTGAAGTGGCAAAAGGCGGAACACTCTTTCTGGATGAAATAGGGATCTTGTCCCTGGACGTCCAAGCCATGCTGCTGCGGGTTTTGCAAGAAGGCACATACATCCCAATAGGTGGTAACAAAGAAAAGCGGGCTAATGTAAGAATTGTAGCCGCCACCAATGAAGATCTCCAACTTGCAATACAAGAAAAACGGTTCAGGGAAGACCTATACCACCGGCTATGCGAATTTGAGATTGTCCTGCC
>OKTT01000774.1_pt1 | contig 16660 bp, 12 predicted proteins | sample 1606121 | NCBI WGS metagenome assembly OKTT01 (sample SAMEA3879516, study PRJEB24766) | human gut metagenome | biome: human-associated habitat; feature: feces | place: USA | collected 1985/1987
ATGGATTGGCAAAGACGATACCTGCCGTGGAGCGGTCGAGGACTAGCTGGAATCCGCTCTGCGAAGCGATCTCCTTGATTGCTTGCCATATCTCGTCCTGTAGCGGCTTAACCATCTTAGAGCGACGCTCGAAGAGCTCACCCTCGGGGCCGAAGTACTTGCCCTGTAGCTCGGTGGCCTGCTGCTCGGTCTTGACAATCTCCTCCTCACGCTGACGCTTCTGCTCGGCTGTGAGGAAGACGAGATCGCTCTGATACTTCTTGTAGAGCGTCTCAGCCTTGTCTTGGAGTGTCTTGACCTCCTGCTGCCAACGCTTAGAGACGGTCTCAAGCTGCTCATTCATCATCTCATAGTTAGGAATGTTCTTGAGGATATACTGCATATCCACAAGGGCAAACTTCTGTGCTGATGCTCCCAGCGTCAGAGCTAGGAGGAGTGTGAGGAGATATAGATGCTTTCTCATAATATAGATGTTTAGAAGGTCTGTACCAGTGTATATAGATGGCTTGGGTACTTGTTTGTTTAAGTGGAGCAAGCCTCGTACTCATACGCTAAGGGGACTAAAACTCCTGACCCATGACGATGTGGATGTTGCTACCGCCTCGCTGTGAGGAGCCGTCAGGCTTGTCAAAGCCATAGCCCCAGTCGAGTCCGAGCATGCCAAGGAAAGGTAGCGTGATACGGAAGCCAACACCAGCCGAGCGCTTGAGATTGAAGGCGTTGAAGTTGCTGATGTCTCGCCACGCATTACCGGCCTCGAGGAAGGCGACGGCCCATACATTGTATTGCCCCTCAAAGAGTATGGGCACATGTAGCTCAGCCATCATACGCATATAGGCATAGGCGTAGTCATAGTTGCCACCAGCGATCGATCCGTTGCTATATCCACGTAGCGGGATGGTCTCGTTGAGGAAGTTGCCTACATAGCCGCTCATGTTGTCTCCACCCATGTAGTAAGTGCCAAAGGGAGAACGCTTAAACGGTGTGTAGTGTCCGATGAAGCCTGCGTCTAGACGCGTCATGAGTACGGGCGTATACTTCACAGTGACAGGGTTCATGAGCGGGGTGAAGACCTTGCCCGAGAACTTCCACTTGTGGTACTCCACAAAGCGGTAGCGATCCTCTGACTTGAGGTTGATATTGGAGTAGTCGATGCCGTCCCAGAGTGAGTATGGAGGTGTAGCACTGACGGAGAGCGTAAAGGAGGAGCCACGACGGGTGTAGATCGGGTTATCGATCGAGTTACGTGAGAGTGCCAGCGTGAGGCTTATGTCGTTAGCATGCCCATTGTGAAAGCCCTGGAAGGTCTCGTAGACCCAATCACGGAGGTAGTAGTGGGTATAGTTGAGCGTAGCATTGACGTTAAACCAGTTGTCAGGCCAGTTGAGTCGCTTACCGAAGCCGACCGTAGCGCCGAAGATGTGCATGGACTGGTTGGGGTTGTAGGAGTTTTCCATCAGCGACTGCCTATAACCACCATCGTATCCATAGCCACCATAACCGCCATAACCGTAACCACCATAGCCGCCGTATCCGCCATAGTAACCTGGGTAGTAACCCATACCCTGCGTACGATTATTATAGTAGCGAGTATCGATAGCGGTCTGCATGGAGTAGAAGAGCGAAGCTGTAAAGAAGTTCGGACGCTTGCCACCAAACCAGGGGTCGGAGAATTGTAAGCTAAACGAGTGATAGTAGCGACCATTACTCATCGCATTGAGGGAGAGGGTCTGCCCATCGCCCTGCGGTATGAGACCACGGTACGCCTTCGGGTGGAAGAGATTGTAGATCGAGAAGTTGGTAAAGTTGATACCCGCACGCCCGATGATACCAGCCTGAGACCAACCGAAGGAGAGCTCAAACTTGTCATTGTTTCTGCGTTGCAGCGAGTACTCTATATCTACGGTACCCTCCTGAGGGTTGGGAATTGGCGTGGGGAAGCTCTTCTCTGGATCAAAGTGTCCGAGCTGGTTGAGCGTCATCCAGGAGTTCATCATATCCTCCTTGCTAAAGAGCTTGCCAGGCTTCGTAAAGAGCTCACGACGAATCACCTCCTCGTAGATGTCGTGGTTACCACGTATGATCACCTTGTCGATAGTAGCCTGTGGCCCCTCGACAATGCGTAGGTCAAGCGATACGGAGTCGCCCTCGACGTATGTCTCTACCGGATCTATGCCTGAGAAGATATATCCATTGTTGTAGTAAAGGTTGGCGACAGCATCGTCCTCGACATAGAGACGCTTCGTAAGGCGATCCTGGTCATACACATCACCATGCTGCATGCCGAGCATAGCCTCTAGGAGCGGTGTGGGGAACTTCGTATTGCCCACGAAGTTGATATCCTTGATATAGTAGCGGCGCCCCTCGGAGATGTTGATGAAGATGTCGATCTGCTTGTCGTTTTTCGGATTTCGAGCGATAGAGTCTGACAGGATCTCTGCATCACGATAGCCCGCCTTATGATAAGCATTTAGGATGTTGTGCAGATCCTCACGATAGACATCTTGGATGAATTTCTTGCTCTGGAAGAGCTCTAAGAGGGAGTTCCACAGATTGCCACGATTGAGTCGGAAGGTCTCGTTCGTCTTCTTCATCGCCTTGCGCAAATCTGTGTCTGAGAGAGCTTTATTGCCTGAGAAGTAGATGTTAGCGATCTTCGTCTTGTACTTCTTATCGACCGTGATGCCAAGCTTGACATAGCCCTCACGAGATAGGTCAGGCTGCTGATCGAAGGTGACCTCCATCTCGCTATACCCCTTCTCATTGTAGTACTTCTGTATCAGCTGCTCAGTGCGATCGAGTACATTGGGTGAGAGCTGCATACTCTCTCGTAGACCGGTCTTAGTCTGCAGGTCTTCCTGCTCCGACTTCTTGATGTTGTGGAAGGTGACCGAAGCAATCCGAGGATGTTGCTCTAGCTGTACCTCTAGCCATACTTTATCCCCCACATACTTAGTCACTAATACACGCGCATTAGCGAAAGTGCCATTGCGTGTGAATTGCTGCACCACAGCAGTTGTAGCCACTCCTGGTATCTCTATCTTCTCCCCCACCTTGAGACCCGTATAGCCTAGCAAGACCTCCTGATCATATCCCTGTGCACCTGTGATCGTCACACCAGCGACGGTCTTGGTGACGGGGCGAGCGTAGTCTATCTTGGGCGCATAGATCGTATCGGCAGGAGGAGTAGCAACTTGTGCACTCGCAGTGGTGACCGCAAGGAGTGCTATAAGTGCGAAGAGTATGTTGTGATATCGTTGCATTGTCATCATTAGGAGATCAGATGGGTCTGTGATGTATATGGGTCTTTGTTTTTACTGTGGCACTGTGCCAAAGCGTCGCTGGCGTGAAGCATAGTCTGCAAGCGCCTTGTCCAGCGCTACCTCATCAAAGTCAGGCCATAGTGTGTCTGTGAAGTAAAGCTCTGTATAAGCCGATTGTAGTAAGAGAAAGTTTGAGAGTCTCTGCTCTCCACCTGTACGAATGAGCAGATCAGGCATCGGTGTGCCACTCGTATAGAGGTAGTCATTGATCAGCTCTGGGCGCAACAGGTCATCGCTGCTGAGTCGTCCGGACTGCACATCCGCAACGATATGTCGTATCGCATGACTAATCTCCGTGTAGGAGGAGTAACTCAGAGCGATGCTTAGTGTGATCCGCGAGCCATCCTTAGTCTGCTCTATGGAGTCTCTGAGGTGCTCCACAATTTGGGCTGGGAGTAGATCAATATCTCCAATAGCACGTAGCCGCACGCCCTCCTCGATGAAGCGTGGCGTATAGAGATGCAACCCCTCGGCAAGGAGCTGCATGATATAGCTAACCTCTGACTCAGGACGGTTCCAGTTTTCTGTACTGAAGGCGTAGACTGTCAGATATGGGATACCACGCTCTGCCACAGCAGTGAGAATCCTCTCTAGCGCATCGACACCCTGCTTGTGCCCGTGACTACGAGACAAACCTCGTTGCTGAGCCCAGCGACCATTACCATCCATGATGATGGCTATATGTTGAGGAGTCTGCTGTTTCATCATTTTGGTGTCTGCCAGTTAGGGTAGCTATCCGATCCGTGGCAAGGTTCATTACGCTTACCAAATTCATAGGTGATACTCACGATCAAGCCTATCGTAGCATCGCCCCCCTTGATCCAGTCCACCGGCATCCCGTAGGGGTTGTTGAGCCATCTCGTCTGCTCTGTGGGGGTGTCCAGATGAGAGCTAATGTAGTAGATGCCCTGCAGTGCGGCGATCAGGTTAAGTCGATTGCGGAGCTTGTACTTGATGCCTGTCTTGATGCCTGCGCCTGGCAGGAAAGCCATCTTATGCGCCGCCAGGGTCGTGCCGACACTAAGCCCGGCACCTATATAAGGTACCAGAGAGCGAGTCTGCAGATAGCGAAACTTGTCGCTATAATGAGCAAAGTTATACTCCACCCAGCCATTTAGAGCTAGCAGCTGAGAGGCTCCACGAGTAGCTTGGTCAGCCACCCTAGCCTGCGGATAGTCTGTCTGCGCATAGCGACAGTCGAAGGGAAGGAAGCTGTAGCCGAGTTCGCCCGAAAAGGCTAGTCTGAAGTTGTGATTGTAGCGAAAGACTACCCCTCCTGTCCCACCTATCGGCACAAAAGGGATACGTCTATTAGCATCTCCCAAATAGGACGCTGCACCCACATATCCTCCCATCTCATAGCGATACTCCTGCGCAGTGAGTGAGACCGCACAGAGCATCAACATGATGAGTAGTGGCTGACGTAATGTTAGCTGCATAGATCAGTGGGAGCGCCTCGATAGCGTGCTACGTAATACTACTTAAAGCGTATCGGCTTTCCAATCCAAAGCATAGGCGTACCGCCCTTGATCCCTCCGAAGAGGTAAATGCGACCATCATCGCCACGGTAGAGTGCTAAGCCTTGCTGATGCTTCTGTCCCTTCTCATAGTAGAGCGATGGAAGTATAGACTCTTCCGTCAGCTGCTGCCACATAGCGCCGTAGTTGAGAGATACGTAAGCACGCATAGCGGGTTGCTCAGCTTGCTTAGGACGAGCCGCCGGCTTGACAAGCAGTATAGTGTGGTCTTGTGGCTCATAGACCATCGCTCCAGGCAGGTTGCTCGGCCAGATCTTGCTCACGACACCAGCATCGTGCGGTGTGAGCCAGTCAAGGCCATTGGAGGTGCTGTAGGCAAGTGCCGTCGTATCAGCGACAGAGCCACCGACTAGAAGTGCTACTGGATGATGCTCTACAATAAGCGAGAGACGTGCATTCTGCTCTAGAGGGAAAGCCGCTGGGACTCGTATGCCTCCCTCACTATTGAAGTGTACCCCATCAGCAGACTTCACAGCTACGAGAGGCTTATTCTCCCCTCTATGGTATAGATTGCCCAAGAGATAGGAAGCTCTACCTGGCAGGGCATTGCTCTGATTCCACTTGCCACCTTGATGCTCATAAACGGCCATCTGCCCGCTCTCTTGCAGACAGAGGATCGCATCGCGACCACCCTGCTCCACGATGTCTACGATGGGTGAGTCGAGCATATTAGGTATTGTCACCTCTTGCCATAGCTCTGGCTCCTTGTGTGAGGCACGCCACAGATGTCTCTCGCTGGTAGTACGTGTGAAGTAGTAGTAAGCCTCGCCATTGTCCACGAGACGACTCAACACAATGTCCTCACTCGTGGCAGAAGCAGGCGCTAGGTGTGCAGACTTCGTCCAGGTGTGGGTGTATGGATCACGATCGTAGATGTTTATCTTGAGCTTATACTCCTTAGTCAGGGACGCGTTTTTACGATGCTGCATGACGATGCGAACTCCCTCAGCATGCTTGGACATATTGACCGTGTCTAGTCCTGACATAGAGGGCTGCTCGACACCTCCTATGTACACCTTAGGGAGCGCATCGGGCGAAGCTACAATCTTCAGCTTGACCGTCCCGATTTTGGTTCCCTTAGGTAGCGGGCGAGCGTTGTATATCAGTCCTTTGCGATGATCTATGGAGAAGAGTGTCTTCTCCAGCTCAGGGACAGACTTGTCACTCATCTTGAGTTCTGAGATCAGTACGCTCTCTATCCGAACATCCTCGACAATCGACTTGCGCTGGCAGCTAGGCAAGCTAATCAGCGGTAGCAAAGCTACAGCGAGGAGTAGGTATCTATGGAGTGATTGTATAGTACGAGTCATATAGAATTGTTGATATGAAGACAAAGATACTACTTCCCACGAAATTAGAGGTTAGACTTTAGAGATTAGAGGTTAGAGAGACTACACGCCAAAGGATACGAGAAGAGGTCTAACTTCGAATCTCTAACTTCTAACTTCTATCCTCTAAAGTCTAGTGCGACACATGCACCCGCTTGGTGGCGGGAGCCATCGTCAGTCTCTCCTGCACGCGCTCGGTCACTGCCGTGGCTAACTCAGCGAAGTAGTGGCTCATCACCTGGTCACTCTGCGCAGCTATAGGCTCTCCGGCATCGCCCGCCTCGCAGACACTCTGCACGAGCGGGAGCTGACCCAGGAGCGGTATGTTAAATTGCTCGGCCAACCGCTTACCACCGTCACGACCGAAGATATAGTACTTATTGTCGGGTAGCTCGGCTGGCGTAAACCAAGACATATTCTCCACCAAACCGAGGATAGGCACATTGACTGGGTCAGTCTGGAAGAGGTTGATACCCTTCATCGCATCGACGAGAGCCACCTCTTGCGGTGTGGTCACCACGATAGCCCCCGTGAGCGGTAGCGTCTGGACTAGCGTCAGAGCTATATCTCCCGTCCCAGGAGGCATATCAATGAGTAAGTAGTCCAGCTCTCCCCAGTGTCCCTCTGTGAGGAGCTGCTTGAGCGCATTCGAAGCCATCGTGCCACGCCATAGGAGCGCTTGGTCAGGACGTACAAAGAAGCCGATCGAGAGCATCTTGATACCCTCTGACACAACAATGGGTGCGATACGGTCCTTGCCGTCGACCTCCTCAGCGACAGGACGGGCATCCTCACAGTGAAACATCTTCGGCATCGACGGCCCATAAATATCGGCATCGAGGAGCCCTACTTTGTAGCCTTGGCGAGTCAAAGCCACGGCGAGATTGCTCGTGACAGTGCTCTTGCCAACGCCTCCCTTGCCACTGAAGATAGCGATCGTATTGGAGACCATCGGGAGCGGGTTCTCCACCTCAGGCTGCTCAGGCTCCTCTCTAAAGGTTGCCTTGATACGCCCCGCCACATCTGCCTCTGCATCGAGGAAGGTGAGGATAGCGGTCTCAGCCGCTTTGACCACGGAACGAGCAAAGGGGTCTCGCACACGGGGGAAGTGTAGCGTCAGAGAGATCTGTCGTCCCTCTATCTGTATGTCGTCAGTCACGATGCCAGAAGAGACAATGTCCGTACCCGTACCTGGGTAACGCACATTGCGTAGCGCATCTAGGACCTGCTCGGTTGTATAGCTATTCATATCTTGTTTCTGTTTTTTTGGTCTAAGCTTTTATTCCTCCTGGGCAAAGGCTTGCTCCACTTGGTGCAAGAGACCTCCAGGTACTTGCGACCAACTGGTATAGTCGTCATGCTCAGGCTCACACTCGGGCTCTAGCCATTGCTCGCGCATAGGCAGAGCAAAGCGAATATACTTGATTATCTTACCTCTGCCCAGCCACTGCTTCTCGTAATGGGTCAGAACGCGCGGTATGCCATACTGTGTCAGCAGCTGCTCCTCTTGGTATAGATCAGGCAGTGCCACTAGAGGCTGTATATCATTCACCTCTAGCAGACTCAGCGTGTACTCATAGAGGAAGGTGCTATCCGTCTTAAGATGCACCACTCCGTCGGGCTTGAGATAGCGATTGTAACTAGTAAAAAAAGCCGAAGAGAGAAGTCTAGCACGAGTCCGCTTCATCTGCGGATCGGGGAAGGTGATCCACAGTTCACTCACCTCCCCTGGAGCAAAGGCCAGTGGCAGCAGATTGATGTCGGTCCGTAGGAAGGCAGCGTTGGAGAGACCTTTGTCCAGAGCCTCCGTAGCACCATGCCACATACGCGCACCCTTGCGGTCCACTCCGATATAGTTGTGGGTGACATCTTGCTGAGCCAGTGCGACAGTGTACTCGCCTCGCCCGCAGCCCAACTCTAAGATGAGCGGGCGATCCGCATCAAAGGCTCGCTCGCTCCACCCTCCTGCTATTTGTTCCGCCACCTCAGGAGAAGAAAGCTCTGCATAGCCATACTCATACACATTGGGATAGCTATGCAGATCGGCAAATTTCTCCAGCTTACGTCTAGCCATAGGCGTGCCTCAGCATCGATTACTCCTGATCCTCATCAGCATCGAGGATGTCGACTAGCCCCTGCTCAGCATAGTAGTCGTAGAGCGTAGAGATCAGATCATACGCATCATCTTCGTGCATCTTGACACCCATATCCTGGCTCAGACGACCAGAGACAAAGTCTGCCATCTCATCTATGTCGAGAAAGCCCTCCTCGTCATCCATCCCCTCGGAGTACTCGTCACAGAGATCCATCACATAGAGAAAGATCTCGTCATCATCATACTCCTTGATAAAGGAAGGATCTAGATGCTCACGCAGGTACTGGATCGCACTCCGATCGATCTGCTCAAAGTCTAAGTCTGCCATCATACTATATGTTGTATAAGTTATAAGTCTGCAACCAGATCACATCACTTCAGCGATTGGTAGAAAGCCTCTAGGAGCCGTCCTGCACCCACGAAGGGGGTGATGCGATTCTCCAAGACCTCTCGCTCGATCGTCTCTTGGAGCTGCTTGACCTGCTCATTGTCGTAGAAGGAGCGACGCAACTCCTCATTGACCGTTTCGTACATCCACCACTTCTCCTGGCGACGACGATTATAGTCAAAGTAGCCACTCTCCTTACTCGTCTGGCGATACTCATCGATCATATCAAAGATCTCCTTGATGCCTATTCCCTTCAGACCTGAGTAAGTCATCACCTTTGGCTCCCACCCCGACTCCGTAGCGGGGAAGAGTTGCAGTGCATTGCGAAAGTGCTGCGCAGCAAGACGAGCCTTGTCTACATTGTCGCCATCAGCTTTATTGATAATGATGCCATCAGCCATCTCCATGATACCGCGCTTGATGCCTTGTAGCTCATCGCCTGTACCCGCTAGCTGGATGAGGAGGAAGAAGTCGACCATCGAGTGCACAGCCGTCTCACTCTGCCCTACTCCCACTGTCTCGACAAAGACCGTGTCGAAGCCAGCTGCCTCACAGAGAATAATGGTCTCACGCGTCTTACGCGCCACACCACCCAGCGAAGAGCTGCTAGCACTAGGACGGATGAACGCACGTTCCTCACGTGAGAGGCGCTCCATACGGGTCTTGTCGCCTAGTATACTTCCCTTAGAGATCTCACTACTAGGGTCGATAGCCAGCACAGCCAGCTTGTGTCCCTGCTTGATGAGGTGCATGCCGAAGGCATCGATCGATGTACTCTTGCCCGCTCCAGGCACACCAGTGATACCGACACGCATCGACTGCCCGCTATAAGGCAAGCACCCCTCCAGTATCTGCTGCGCCTTGAGCTGGTGATCATGACGTGTACTCTCGACGAGCGTCACGGCACGAGCCAAGAAAGTGCGATTGCCTGCCAAGATCTCCTCGATATAGCGCTCAGCAGGATAGTCCTCACGCTGCACCCGTTGCTGGCGCAGATAAGGATTGACCATAGGCTGGGCAGAGACCCCTTTATTCACCTTGAGACCCACATAGCGAGGGTCATTCTCAGGATGATCGTTTGTGAGCATGAGGAGGGGGATTAGAGGTTAGAAATTAGAAGTTAGAGATTAGAGGGCTAGTGACTCTAGTGGCACTAGGAGAACTAGAGATGCTAGGCTACAGCTTAGGGATGACGATCAGGACGTTGCGTAGTGGAGCGTTCGGATCATTGAGCAGGAGGTCAAAGTTTGCCTTGAGAGCTCCACGAGAGCGATCCTCGCCCTCTAGCTTAAGCAGATAACGTATCTCGCCACTGGCGCCAGGTGCGATCGTATCGGGGTAATCGGAGATGGTTAGGAAGGCTGTATTGCTCTCTGCAGAGTAGATATGCATCGGTGCGTCACCATCATTCTTTAGTGCGACCGTCCCCTCATAGACCGTTTCTTCTGGAGCTATATCTGTAAGACGCTGATAGGTCTTCAGCTCAGCAATCGGTGCTGCAGCGTCCTTGACAAAGCTGGGGGGCATCACCAGACGTACCATCACGCCACCCGAGAGGTCTGGCTCACCGTCCTGCGTTCGCACGGTGATCCCTATCCACCCTTTGTGTATACCAGGCAGCACCGATCCATCAGTGTGCGCCGTCAGAAAGATCTCCTCAGGCTCATAAGCCGCCAATGTAGCGTGACGTAGACTGCTCGTGAGAAAGCTGGGAAGCGTATCCAGCGACACCTCTAGCGGCTGACCCGTCGGATTATTGAGCATCAGGCGAATCGTATTCTCTGCGCCAGCAGGCTGCAATGGGAAGTCCAAAAAGAGATTACTCACCTGCAGCGCACCGATCTCTTGCTGGTAGCGTGCACTCATTGGGGTCGGTCTACCCAGTGTAGCTACATTTCCCTTGATCGTCAGCTTGACAGGCTTACTCGGATCTACGGAAGTGTAGACACGCGTATACTTGACAAAAGAGCCAGGACGATTCAGCGGATTGTAGGTGATCAAGATCGGTATCGAATCACCAGGAGCTACAGCGGTACGATCGTACGTAGGCGTCGTACAGCCACAATCCGTATTGACACGCAGTATGACCATCTGCTGGTCAGAGACGTTGTGCAAGGTGAAGCTGTGCGACACCGTTCCTCGCTCCTCAGCAATCGTGCCGAAGTTGTGGATCGCTGAGAGCGAGTCGATCATCTCCCCACGCTGCTGGGCTCGCACCACACATAGGGTAGTAGCGAGGCAGAGCAGGAGAGCTACCATTCTTCTTGTAGCCATAAACTATCTATCTTCGTTCGCTTGAGGTACGCTCCTCCACCCCACCGCCTTCGTGGTGAAGGCTCTGGGGCGGTAGCGTATGCTGCATCAAGTGAATGTAGCGTGATCTCTCTGTAGTACGACTACTCGACAATACCCTTGATGCGTAGGATGTAGCTACCATCCTTGCCATTGCTATAGACAGAGATGGTCTTGACGAACTGTCCAGGGCGTCCTGCAGGATTGTAGGTCACCTTGATCGTTGTGCTCTTACCCGGAGCGATAGGCGCTGTCTCGAACTCAGGCTTCGTACAGCCACAAGAGGCCACAACACGTGTGAGCACGAGCGGAGCTGTACCTGTGTTCTTGACCGTGAAGGTATGACTCACGGGGCCATCAACCTCCTTGATGGTGCCAAAGTCAAACTCTGTCTCCGTAGCTGTAATCTGAGGACCAGACTGCTTGCTGGTTGTCTGCTTTTCCTGAGCTCCAGCTAGCGTAGCACAGAGTAGGAGAATTGTTGTAAGGATTGCAATGCGTTTCATAACTTTGTAGTTTAAGATTTATACTCTATATCATCGGTACGGCTACAGCACTATGACCAGCTGGTAAGCTACTCAGCGCCATAAGCCCCACCTAGTAGGTCATCCAGAGCCAGCCGCTCTAGTGACTGGACACAGTGGACACAACCTACACTCTGCAAATATACTGCTTTTTGATAATACGAATGATCACCTCCGCTCCACACTGATGCCCTCCGATCACTCTATCATCACCAGCTGTCTAAGGAGATGATGAATAGCCTGATGTAGGGACGTACGGTCGTGCGTCCGTTGTCGACAAAGCAAGACAACCCGCTGTAGGGACGCTCGGTCTGAGCGTCCGTCCCCGAACCAGCCATGACCGATAACAACTTAACGCTGTCACTCTTGGACACAACGGACGCACAGACCGTGCGTCCCTACAGGAGTCGTCTTGCTGTACTACGACAGACGCCATCCCACTAGACACGAGCCGTGCGTCCCCACACACAGGGCGACGTGGGGGTGAATGACCTTTAGCCAAGACAATAAAGGAGTAGCGGGGCTATGTCCTTGCGACACAGCCCCGCTACTGATTAGTACAGCCAGTGATCTGGCGTTGGATTCATCAGAGAGCTAGACGGGTGTCTAGCCCTCTGGTGAATTAGCTTAGCGATTTACTTATCCCACTCTGCATCAGGGATGATGCGGATGATGAGAGGTCTCTCATACTGGTAGGTTGTACCGTAGTTGATGAGGAGCTTAGCATTGATGGTAGCTGTCTTTGTTACAGCACCATGACCTGCAGGATTGTCCTCAAGGTTCTTCCAAGAAATCCTGGTTCCAGTACCTGCCCAGCCAGCTGGAGTAACCTTCAAGAGATTCTTCTTGACAAAGTCATGATTCTTAGGAAGCTCTACAGCAACACTAAACTTGTCACCCTGACCTAAGAAGCCAAGTCTGATCTCCTCATCAGTTCTTTTAGCATTGTCTAGAAGAAGCTTTGGATTAGCCTCATTAGAGAACATCTGAAGTACAGTGCCAATCTTGACTGAGTGCTCATCCTTGTGATCACGGATCTCAATAGCTCCATCCTTGACACGGATGTAGTCCTCATCATCTTCGAGGTTGTCACCAACGATCTTGTACAGAGCTGCATGCTCGAACTGGATCTCAAACGTAGCGAGCTCACGGAAGATATTGTCACAGTCGGTACTATAGAAGCCGTAAGCTACGGTTACTAGCTCAGTCTCCTTGAGCGTATCCATGCGTGTGATCGTAAAGTCTGTATTACCGTTCACAACCTGATATAGGTTCTTGTTCTCGGCACCGCCCTTAACATTCACTACTCGAGCACCGAACTTAATATTCTTGTAAGCTGGCTTAGCAGCCTTCTCAACATCAGACTGGAACTTAGTAAGATCCCTAAAGACTAGAGAAGACTTCAGCGTTGGTACATAACCGTCAGCCTTGCTACTTGGAAGACCCTTAGCATAGACCTTATTGCCCTCCCAGAGATTTGGCATCCTGTAGTTGCTAAACATCTTAGCTGCAGCATCTACAGCTTCACGAGTCTTATCGGTGATCTCAATCTTGAAGACTACCACAACATGTATTGGGTATGCCTTCTTGTAGTCGAAGCCGTGGTGAGGATGGTTCTGCTCGAAGTATACAGGTAGGTAGTAAATACCTGGCTCCATACACTCGGAGTTACGCTCACGGGAGATCGTGAACTTACCAGTGTTTCTCGTATACTCAACTGAGAAGCGCTCGTCAAGATTCTCCAAGGTTATATACTGCTCAGGCTTAATACTTGACTTAACAGTTGCATCATTTACCTTAGCAAGAGGTGCGATCTTCTGAGAAGCAACACCCACGAACTTATAGCGAGGTAGGTTGTGGAACTGCTCTAGGTCAAGATTAAAGTCATAGAGATAGTTGATCTTAGCCCACTCAAATGTAGTCGTGAAGTCCTTATATGCACCTGAGATAACCTCAGAGCTAAAGACAGGCTTGTAATCCTTACCAGCATCAGTGAACTTGCCATTCTTACTCGTTATCCAGTACTTGTAGAATGCATCGTCTGCCTGCTTGGTGTTCATCTCAAAGTTGATGTAAGCGAGAGCAACGAGCTTATCCTTCATGAAGAGACGTACCTGTACGATACCCTTCATACCCTCAGCGCCAGACTCGAATGCACGACCCTGCTTATCCTGAGGAGTTACGACACCATCCTTAGTAATCTTGTAGTACTCCTTACCGTCGTTTTCGAGAGGTATTGAGTAGAACTCATAGCGTAGCTCGTGCTTCTTCTCATCTAGCTTGTTAGCAGCAGAAGCATCGATAGCCTTCTTAACAGTATAAACGCTAAGAAGATCCTTCAGATTAGTAGTCTTAGTGACAGGGATCTCTACTATGCTTCTTAGCTCAGCAACTGAGAACTGACGGGGTAGTAGCTCTATCTTGTCATCATTGTTGTTGATGTAGAGGTATGGCTGCTTGAGACCACCATTGACCATATAGAGGACTGCCCAGTCAGAGCGAACAGCGACGTCGCTCTTAGTCGTAGTAACCTTAATCTGAGCAAGAGGTAGAGTCTCTGCTGGCGTGCCTGGCGTCATAGCCTTCTTACCAGCGAAGTAACCCTTGAGACCAACGGTTAGGACACCGTCCTTGGCACTGTCCTCCCACTTATTATCCTTAGGAGCGATGACTGTTGGCTTGTTGCCATTATCATCAGTGATCTCGACCGTGCGAAGATTCTTAGCATCCTTGAACTCGAGCTCTACGTTCTTGATGTACTGAGCACCGAAAGTAGAAGGATTCAGGCGAACGGCTACCTGGACATCCTCCCCAGACTCCATAACGTCCTTCCAGTACCAATTCTTATCGAGGAACTTATCTCCATTGTCACTCTTAGTAGCTGGTGTCTTAGCATCAACCTCCTTGAAAGAGTTAGAAGTAAGCGGGAACTCGATAGCAGGGAAGCCCTGGTATACTTTCTCTGGTACAAGTACCATAGAGGTCAGACGAGCGCTCTCAAGCATGAACACAATAGGTTTGCCGTTATTAAGAGGCTTGTCATCCTCACCAAAGAATGTTAGGTATACAAACCCGCCATCCTCATCGATCATACAGTTTACAGAGCCGTTCTTAGGCTTAGCAGAGATGTTTGTGTCCTTTCCGTCGATAAACCAGTTACCGTTATCACCGATAGTGATCTTAGGACTGTCGCCCTTAGGACCCTTAGGACCCTGAGGACCAGCAGGACCAGCAGGACCAGCAGGACCAGCAGGACCAGTTTCGCCCTGGTCGCCCTTGGGACCCTTGTCGCCGGCATCACCCTTTTCGCCCTTGTCGCCCTTGTCACCCTTGTCGCCCTTGTCGCCCTTCAGGCCTTGAGCAGTGACACCGGTAGGCTTACCGTTGATGTACCACTCACCGTCCTTGACGGTTAGCTTGATGAGGTCACCTGCCTCAACTTCCTTTTGAGTTCCATCCGTAAAGACGATAATAAGCTTACCATCCTTAGAGAGGACCTCCTTGACGACCTTGCCCTGTAGGGCTTGAAGTTCGCTCTGCAGTTTATCCATCCGCTCCTGGAGCGAACAGATGTCGTCTTCATACGACCGACAACCTGTGAAGATGGACATCGATAGCGCTAATGCCATCGAAGCCATAACTAGCCACAGCTTGTTGAAAACCAGACTGTTTCGTTTCATTATTTGTTTGTTTAAAATTAGTGATTGTATTATCTGTTGATTTAGTTCTTACCTAAATGGGAGTGAACAACAGCAACTCAGGAGCACTTCTAGATGATGTTCTCGGATGATGTTCTCGATGCAAAGGTATACTTTTTTTTCAAGCGAACAAACTATCTAGCAATTTTTCGTCTTCACGACACCCACTATCTAGAGTTGCGTCTCGAGGCAAAAGCCTCGGACGCAAACCCCTATAGCGTTTAGTACAATTGTATTGTAGCGCGCAGCAAATACGAATATCGTACTGGAGTTGCCTTATGCTGTATCAATACTCCTTACTTGATATTGATGATAGCAACACGGTTCCACTCGTTTGTAGCGAATGGCTGTACTGTGTCACCCTTGAAGTCAATGACGATGTTGTCAGGGTTGACTCCGTAGTTGTCTATGAGAGCCTTCTTGACAGCCTCAGCACGACGCTGAGAGAGAGACATGTTGATATTAGCATTGCCAGTCTGCTCATCAGCATAACCGACGATGTAGATCTTACCACCGTTAGCCTTTGCAGCCTCAGCAGAGTTGTAGACGTTGATCATCTGATTCTTGTCGATCTTAGCACTACCGATACGGAAGGCTACAACATTCTCTATAACTGTCGTGGATGCAGGAGCTACAGCCTCTGGACACTCAGGGCAAGAAACAGGACGCTTGCTGAGCTCAGCGTTCTCAGCACGTAGCGCACTGATCTGACCATTGAGATCATTAACTAGATCGTAGTCCATAGGAGTAATAGGCTGGAATGCTACACGACCGAGCTTGAAGGTTAGACCTGCTGATACAAGAGCCGTAGCGTCTGCTGGCTGATGAATGGTCTGCGTACCCTGGAAGTTGGTCTTAGAGAGCATCATCTGTCCCTCGAGGTTGAGATCAACACGCTTGCCCAGACGGAACTTGAGTGCGAGACCACCGTTGAGGAGACCACTGTAGTCATTCTCCTCACCGATCTTGTCGCCGCTCTTATCCTCAGCTGAGTAGAACTTCATCTGTCCACCTAGACCTACGAAGGGGATGAGGTGGAAGACGCGGTTCTCTCTGTATGGAGCGAAGTAATTGACTAGGTCAAACATAAACTCTAGTGAAGCAGCGCCAAAGACGTTCTGATAGCGCAGGGCCTGGTCAACTGGCTGATCAAAGCTATAGATGTTCCATGCGTAGCCACGTAGGCGAGTAGCAAAGTATGGTGAGTGCCAACGTCCGAAAGAGAAACTGGCAATGGGTGAGATGCGGTCTGCAAACTCAGCCTCCCCATTAGCCTTATTGCCAAATGGTAGCATAGCGGCACCTCCGTGTAGCTCAATGAACCAATGAGCGGCAGGGTCTTGCTCGAACTCCGTCTTGTATGCGGGGCGGTTGTCGACCTCAGGAGCCTCCTGAGCCTGAGCCACGAAAGCTGTCAGGGCGACAACGAGTGATAGCATAAATACTTTTGCTTTCATATTTCTAGTGTGTTTAA
>OKTT01000778.1_pt1 | contig 16580 bp, 10 predicted proteins | sample 1606121 | NCBI WGS metagenome assembly OKTT01 (sample SAMEA3879516, study PRJEB24766) | human gut metagenome | biome: human-associated habitat; feature: feces | place: USA | collected 1985/1987
CATTCCTCCGAGGAATTTTTCATTCTCCACGTGGAGATTTCGAAATATCCACGTGAAAATCACTTTTCCCCGACACGACACCGTTTTGATATGTAGTCAATTCTAAATTATCGTAACAAGCCGACGTCAAATTTGCCCAGCTAGAGATGACGCATCATAATCGCTCTGTCAGGAGCTACACATGAGCGACAAGCGAGGAGTGGAGAGGTCCATGAGCTCATTGTATATAATGCGTTAGCGGGTGGAATGTACGCAGCCCTGTAGGAATATCGGGATTTTGCCCCATTCGATTCTTTTTTGTATCTTAGTGGAGGAGCTGAGAGGTGTTCAGCTTCTTTGTTTCATCCCCCCCCTATTAACCCGAAAACGTATGAAAAGAAACTTATTTGCAATAACCCTGCTCGTACTTAGTATGCTTCTTCTGGTCGCTTGTAATCAAGACAGCGGTCTAAAGCATAGTGAGCCAAATACGAAGAGTATCAATAGTCTCACAGCTCTCTACCCTAGTGCCACCGATGTAACCTGGCGCGTCAAGGGACAGTACGACATAGCTTCTTTCAAGCTACCAGCCTCTGCTCCCCGACAAGCGGGCACATCTCAAGGTGACAACGAGATTGACATGGAGGCGTGGTTTGTCTCACAAGACGGCTCGTGGCGCATGTCCAAGGAGAGCGAGATGGACTTTGATCAGCTACCCGAAGCAGTGCAAAAGGCCTTTAAGCAGAGCATCTATGCCGAGTGGAAGGTAGACGATGTCGTACGCCTCGAGCGCGAGGGCGCCGAGACGCTCTATGTCATCGAGGTGGAGCAAGGCAATCAGGAGATGCATCTCTTCTATAGCGTTGACGGCATTCTCGTACGTGCAGAGGCAGACCTAGACGACGACTACGAGGGTCAAATCGTAGCTTCTGTGCCAAGCTTTGTACAGGCGTTCCTCCAGAAAACCTATCCCGATGCGCGCATCATAGAGATTGATGAGAAGGATGGCATGATCGAGGTAGAGATCTTAGATGGTCGCATACAGCGTGAGATCCTCTTCCAGCAGGACGGCACGTGGGTCTCCACATGTACAGAAGACATCTTACTATCAGAGGTACCTGAGGCAGTACTCACGGCATTCAAGAACTCTGAGTATGCCAACTACACGATTGACGAGATCGAGCACTTTATCACCCCTGACAAGGAGTTTTACCGCTTTGAGCTGGAGCTCAAGGGCGCGAAGGATATCAAGATTGATATTACCCTAGCGGGAGAGATCTCCATCGCTCCAAGTAAGGATCAGGACAATCATAATGACTCAAAAAGCTATAACCTGCCAGATGCAGTGCGACAGATCATTGAGTCAAAGTATCCTGGTGCCCAAATCAAAGATGTAGACTATGAGAATGGGCTGCTAGAGGTAGAGATCATCCATGAGGGTCGTGACAAGGAGGTATACTTCACAGACAGCAGCGTCTGGAGCTACACCAGCTGGGAGCTTTCCAAGCAGGAGGTACCTGCAGCGGTGCTGGATGCGCTAACCAAGGCTTACCCCAACGACGTTATTGATGATGACATTCACTTTGTTGAGACGCCACAAGGACAGTACTACGCCTTCGAGCTAGAGCGTGGCAACGACATTGAGGTCTTCATCACTCCAGCGGGCGAGATCGTGGATAGCCCTATACCAGGCATCAAGCTCTAATCACGCATCCTGCTACACCTCTCTCTCCGAGGTAGCAGACACAGCAAAGAGAGTAAATTGGTCTGTATGTAGCAGCAGGTCATCTCTATATCAGGCTAGTCATAAGATTTGCTGATAAAACGAAGCAGTCCCGCAAGGCGTCTACAGCGATGTAGTGCTCCCTGCGGGACTGCTTTATTGAGACTGTCGCATAAAGGCGAATCGCTGTGTTGCTTTCGGGATTCGGCTTCGGTCACATACGGATGTATGCTCCCTTCAGACCTCACCCTCAGCGCCTTGCGCTTCATCCTTTCTGCAAAGTCTAGACAATCTTGCAAGCAAGATTATGAGACTGCTAACTTTTGCAACAGTCTCTTATTTGTGTTTGTGCGAAGCTACTGCTCGGCAGCGACCCAAGCGACACCGACCGTCTCGATGCCCGCTAGCGTTGCCTGCCCCGTCGCTTGCCTTAGCTCGATGGTGTAGAGCCCTGGGTGAGGAGGGGTCAGCAAGGTATTGACCTTATATAGTCGCTGACGCAACGCATAGCCCTCTCCCGCCCATACGCCTGGCTCCTCGGCGAGAGGGAGTGTCACGGATGTCGTAGCACGCCACCCTAGAGCAGAGCGGAGCTCGATGGTGAGCGGTAGAGCGGTGTATGCGTAGCGGCTGTTGTACCGCACGTAGAGGTAGAGCGTGTGGGGCGTCCGCGACTGCTCGACGAAGCTGTCGAAGGTGACCCGGTGCTCTGTAGACCATACAGCTTGTGGTAGCTCCGCAGTCTGCATCTGCTCCTGATAAGCTGCATAGTGGCAAGAGCCAAGCGTCAGGACGGCTAGCAAAACTAGCCCCCCTAGGATGCACCCTCTGCAGGCTCTGCTCATAGCTGCAACAGATCTAGTCGTGGTGGATTACTCCTCCTGAGGCTTCGTGCGTGGACGGCGACGATGACCACCCGCCTGAGGCTTGCGTCTCGGCTTGCGATCGGGCTGCGTGGCACCCTCCTCGTGCGAGTCGGCTCTCTCTGGACCCTCTTCGGCTGCGTTGGTAGGCTCCTCGCTACGATCACACGTAGGGTTGCCATCCTTCGCTCTAGGCGCATCGGTGTTGCTGCGCGCTCTCTTTCTATTTGTCTTGCGACGCTTACGCTTCTTCGGCTGGTCAAAGCGATTGATCGCATTGTCAAAGAGTATGTCCTTAGGCTTCTTCGGAGCCTCCTGCTGGTCAGAGAGTGTCTCTGGTGTCTCGCCACGCTGGTTCATCTCTATGATCTCCTTAGCCCGCTCTACGGATATGGTCTCAGGCTCTTCGAGACTCTTAGGCGCCAGGCTATAAGTGATCTCGCCCGCTAGGAGGTCACACTTGTTAAAGTAGTAAGTGCCGCTCTCTGTCTCTAGGGGCGTACGACTCGAGGGGAAGGCTTTCTTTGCCTCCATATAGACGTCCACCTCGTAGTTGGTACAGCACTTGAGCTTGCCACACTGTCCAGTGAGCTTGAGCGAGTTTTGGGCTAAGTTCTGAAAGCGTGCCGCTGCAGTACTGACGGAGTTAAAGCGTGAGAGCCAGGTCGAGCAGCAGAGCGCTCGTCCGCAGGGTCCGATCCCGCCGATACGTCCGGCCTCCTGTCTAGCACCTATCTGACGCATCTCCACACGTATGCGAAAAGCGTCCGCTAGGAGCCGTATCAGCTTGCGAAAGTCTACTCGCTGATCCGCTATGTAGTAGAATATGGCGCGCGTCCCGTCAGCCTGATACTCCACATCACCGATCTTCATATCTAGTCCTAGCGAAGTGGCTATCTCGCGCGACTCGATCATCGTCGGGTGCTCGCGTAGCTTAGCCGCACGATAGTGATCCATATCGGCAGGGCGAGCCTTGCGGTAGATGGCCTTTGCATTGTCCACATACTGCTCGTCATGGTTGGCCCGTATCTTAGTAGAGACGAGCGTACCCGTGAGAGCTACCATGCCGACATCGTAGCCTCCGCTGTCAGCCTCGACGACCACATAGTCACCTCGCTTGAGGTCGAGGTGATCCACGTTGCGGTAGTAGTTCTTGCGGGTGTTCTTGAACTGTACCTCGACGATCTCCTGCTGCTGTACGCCATCGGGCAGATCAGCTAGCCAGTCAAAGGTCGAGAGCTTGCAACAGCGTGACCCTACGCCTTTGCATCGCGGACAGTCTATCTTATCTAGTAGGTCTGGTTTGTATTCCATCAATTAGTTTCAAAAAAGGGGAGGAGGGAGGAAATTACTTCTTCTTTCGTCCAGTCACCCGCTCGAGCGAGTCAAAGCCCTGTCCATATACGCCATGCACCGTAGACTCGGAGATAAAGGCGTCGGGGTCTACCGAGTTGACCACTTGGTAGAGGCCTCCGCGCAGGCTCTTGCGGATGGTCACCAGCACCACGTGCATCTCTTGGTGACTATAGCCGCCCTCGCCGTGAAGTATGGTGCAGCCATGTCCTAGACGACGGGTGATAGCCTCGCTGAGCTGCTCGTACTTAGTGCTGACGATGAGTAGCTGCACAGACTGCTTGTTGGCCTCCATGATATAGTCCAGCATCTGCCCTACGATCGTGATCTCGATAAAGGAGAAAGCAAGCTTGCCTAAAGCCGTACCCCAGCTGTACTGAGGCCCGAAGAAGTGGCTCACCACGGCACCCGTCGTGACGATGATCGCATCCATAAAGATCATGGCACGTCCCAGAGAGAGCGTGCTGTACTTATTGATGATAGCCACGATTATGTCGGTGCCACCCGTACTACCATTGGCAGAGAAGACAATACCTAGTCCAGCCCCACAGAGCCCAGCACCAACGATCAGAGCGACAAATGGCTCGTCGGGAGCCAAGAGCGGCCCGAAGTTGGGGAGTGTACTGGTCAGCCAGGTGGGCAGATTGTGATACACCTCTAGTCCCTGTCCCACCATGGGGGTAAAGAGTGCTTGTCCCACTGGGATCGTGGCGGTAAGCATCAGGACGGCGATGATCGTCTTCATCGAGAAGCGCCACCCCAAGATCCATATAGAGAGGAGTAGCAAGCCGACATTGATAATGTTGTAAGGCATGCTAGCTGGGATATTCGTCGCCAGCTGAATGATCGTGGTCAGTCCAGCCAGTCCTCCCGAGGTGATGTCTTGTGAGAGGATGAAGGCTGTCCAGCCAAACGTGTAGACGACTACACCGGCGAAGATGAGTAGGACATCCTTTAGAAAGCGCGCAGACTTGCGTGGATCGGGATAGCGTAAAGGTCTTTCAGTAGTCATGAGTGACATGTTTATTACTTGGCGAAGGGGGAACACGTCCCTCGTCCGCCAAAGTCAGAAGTAACACAAAGGTAGCAAAAAAGAAGACTGACACAAAAAGAAGTCGATCCTTGAGGGGAATATTTGTAGCTTTGTATTTGTAAAAGTTGTTAACGAAGACGTCTTATGCTGGATCACCCACTCACCGCCCTGACCCCTGAAGAGGTCTACGATGCCTCCACGCTCGACTGCTACGCCTTCCGCCGTGGTGGTGACGTGCGTTGTGGCTTGTCGTTGGCACTGGGCAACATGGTCGCGGGCTTTGGCTTTGACCTGCAAGGAGTGCACTTTCACAATAGCGAGTGCGCCTACATCGCTGGCATGTTTTCGCTAGGCACCCCCGAGCACACCGACATCGTGCGTCAGCTCGTCGCATGTGATGATGGCTGGGCGGCGAAGAAAAAGATCCGCAAGGCGCACGAGCAGGAGCGACGAGAGGACTGGCTCTCATTCAATGTCCCTTGGATGCACTACCTAGTCTGGCAGAAGTGCTTGACAAGCGAAGCTTTTCGCAAGCTGCTCCTCGCCTTCCCGCCAGAGGCAATGCTCCTCGAGGACAGCACCTATGCGACCAGTGCCACCGCCACCAAGTGGGGCATGCGCAATGCTGAGCTGAAAAAGCGTCTTACAGCGATGAAGCGCAAGCTTACAGCGCAGGGGATGAACAAAGCTTCCATCAAACGTGAGCAAGACAAGATGAGACTGGGACCGTGGTCTACCATCGGTGAGTGGCGTGGGCAGAACCTCCTCGGCAAGATACTAATGAACTGTCGCGATGCTATGCGCCATGATGAAGAGCCGCTGATCGACTATGCTCCGCTGCGAGCCGCTCAAATACATCTCCTAGGGAAGGAGCTCACCTTCCCAACCCTCTGACCCGACGAAGCCACCTCCTCGCAGAGCTGTGATGGGAGAGCAAAGAAAAAAGGTGATAGCCGAACGACTTCGACGATCACCTTGAGTCGGGATGAGAAGACTCGAACTTCCGACCTCCACGTCCCGAACGTGGCGCGCTACCAACTGTGCTACATCCCGATAGTGACTACCGCCCTACGGCGACTAGTCCCTACTTGCGACTGCAAAGGTACTAAATAATGCGACACCACATACTGCTCAGCAGAGCGCTGAGTCTCGCAAGTTTTGCAGTGAAACTTTCAAAACATTGATGTCTAAGCCTTGTAAGTCTAGATACTTCGTGCGCTCGTCGCTTAGCACAATGGCTTTAACGAACACATAGATCGTGTGCCCCTAGTTGTCGCGCCTCGTGAGACTTGCGAAGTCAAGAGGAGCTGACACATTATAATAAGTAACCAAAGGGCTCCAGCTGATAGCCACGTGGAAAATATCAAATCCCTACGAGGCTATTTTTCATTCTCTACGTAGGCGAGAATCATTTCCTCCGAAGTTTCAGATGATTCTTCCGAAGTATCGTTTGATTCCTCCGAAGTATTTTCTCTTTCCTCCGTGGAAAATAAAAAATAGTCACGGAGGAAATTTGCATTTCCCCCGCGACCAATTCTAATTGTTATGACCCTTAGGCGGGTAATGCTTACCAGCTATCGGTCTAGTAGACAAGTGACGGGGCGATCGAGTGCCGTCATACCGCTTTGCAAAGCTCGATGTGAGAATCTTTGCGGTCCGTGGTAGATCTCTTCCATGCTCTCCTTCGGAACAAACTGGAGATAGCAACAGTTGAAGAAGAGGTCGATATACCCCATACAGGCGTCGCCCTGAGCGTTCTCAGCCATGACCGTCTCCTTGATAATTTGGTAGTTCTTGTCAAAGCCAATATTAGCTAGATAATTCTTGAAGTCATCAGAGTAAAGATCGGTATATCCAGCCACTGCATTGGTCTGCGATTTGATGAAAAGCTTGTCGCTGAAGAATGAAGTGCGTATATAGAGTACCCACTCCAGGTTCGTCTTGTTGACACATTCGGGCTTGGTGTTGAAGCGCTGGTTGATACTACCCTCTTCACTCTCCTCTAGCACACGGAGGCCAAGGGTGTTTTCAAACTCCTCAATCTTCTTACTATCTTTGGTGAGTAGTGTTTCGATAGAGGGCGCATCCTTAGCATTTACGAGGATCTTATGCTGTGTAGGAATCAGATAGTGACGCTGTATCTCGATAGACGTACTGGTACCAAAATCGTCCTTGTGCGAGTCGTCCTGCTTAGCTATGAGAGAGATCTCCTTGTTCTGGTCATTGCGTGAGCGGAATCCAGGGACGGTATTCCCATCGTCATCGATTCTTACCCTGACCTTCTCAAACTTGGTGAAGCCGAGCTTACGAAGCATTTCTTTGGTCTTCGTTGCGTTCTCGACAGGCTCCTTGCTGTAGCATAGTATGAGATCAGCTGTCTCCTCAATCTCTATACCATAAGCGACAGCTGGGATGACAGACAAATCTTTATTGACGAAGCCTGGGATAGATAGCTTGCTAGAGTATTTGATCTCTTGAGGCTGACGACCTAGCTTCTCTTCATAGGCTAGGATCTCAGGATCGATAATTTTCTCGGACTCGTCCTTCTTCGGATCAAAGTTCAGGAGTGGTAGCTCTTGCTCGGCTGAGATGGTGGCTCCCTCGACGGTTACCTTAGCTGTAGCTGAGAGGTCTCCTACCTTGGCGGTAATCATTGCTTCGCCCTCAGCGACAGCTGTGACTAGTCCGTTGTTGTCGACGGTAGCTACCTCAGCCTTGTTGGAGCTATAGGTCACGGAGAAGTTATGATCTGTAGGCTCTACGACCGCTGTCAGTTGCTGGGTCTCACCCACGCTGAGAGAAACCGTCGTAGGGCTGATGGTGATGCTCGTTGGGTTGACTGGTTGGGGTTGGGGCTGAGGAGCTGGCTCGGGTTTGTTACAGCTAGAGGCTATCGCCAGTAGGGCAACACATGAGAGTAAGACTGCAATTCGTTTCATAGAAATATTACTTTAGTGGTTAGTATGTGATCTTTGTCGTCGCAGATCAGTAGTGTATATGCTGACCTTTAGGCAAAGGCAAATGTACGGACAATTAAAGAAAAATACAATAGCTGGATATGGAAGTTAGCCTATTAGGAGGAAGTGTTTTTTTTTGTATGTTTGCGGCGAAGTCTTGAGGGATCTTTTAGGAAAGGCTCGAAGAGAAATCATTTAATCGTCAAACAACATAGTAACATGAAACAGAAAACACTGCTTATCGCACTGATCGTTAGCCTGCTTAGTGTATCTACATTACAGGCACAGAGGACGGCTGGACGTCGTGAGGTCACAGGAACTTTTAGTTTATCGGCTGTTGCCGCTTATGGAGGGTTTGGTCTCTTCAACGTACTAGTGAACCCTTCTATAGGTTGGTTCGTCAAGGACAACCTCTCCGTAGGAGCTACGCTCCACTACGAGGGTACTGGTGAACTAGGAGGCCTCGGACTCGGGCCACAGGTCACTTACTACTTCCCCTCCAAGAGTATTGTGAACTTCTTTTTGGATGCTTTCGGAGGTCTCCAGATGATTAACTTTGGGGGCTACAACTTTGTTGGAGGTGCCGTCGGTGTCGGTGCTGGTGTCTCTTGCGACATCACCCCACGTGTGGCATGGCGGTCTGGAATTGACTACAAGATGGGCATCTACTCAAGCTCAAACCTAGTTCATCGCATAGGCTTGGACATGGGCTTTTCGGTCAACTTCTAGTGTCCTAAAGATATTTCTGTCCGACAAAAGTCAAAAACGAGACAACTAGGAGCTCAATCGCACTATCCAGCGGTTGGGCTCCTTTTTTATCTAGATCCGCTACACGATTGCAGCCATATCACCACTCTTGAGTCCGCACGGTGAGATTTGTCCGATAAATGCTTGTAGCATAGTACCATCCAAATACGTATATTTGCACGTAGATAATTCGTGTTACTCATTCAATTTCCGATCTTATCAATAAGTAAGCGACTAACAACACAAACCTAAAACAGAAATAAGTCATGAAAATAGCTACAAAAACATTGCTCTGTGCCTTGCTTCTGATATTGCCACTCTTGGCTACTGCTCAGACTTCTGGCGATGAGACACAGACTACCATTCCAACGATCGTGCTCACCACTGAGACTTCCGTTGGAGACACTATCTGGCTCTCCTTCGAGACAGATGATTGGGAAGATCCGATTATCGAGGGCCTCAAGCCCACGGGCGAATCAACCTTCGCAGGCAATCAGTACACGGTGACCTCGCCTACCATCAAGCTCATGGGGGAGATAACCGACCTGGTGTGCCAAGAGATTAAGCTCACAGCAATAGATCTATCTGGCATCTCATGTCTACAAACGCTCAACTGCTCAGGCAATCAGCTCACAGAACTGAATATAGGAGAAAACACAAGCCTATCGTCGCTCTACTGCCAGCAAAACAAGCTCCAGCAGCTGGATCTATCTAGATGCAAGAGCCTATACGAGGTTTACTGCTTTGATAACCAGCTCCAGAGCTTCAAGCTCGGAGAGAGTCACCCTTCTTTTACAATGCTCAAGGCTGCCAACAATAAGCTGCCAACCATCGATCTGAGTGGGTGTCCCAACGTAAAGGTTGTAGACCTGGGGACTAACAATATAGAGCACCTAGACCTAGCCAAAAACGTAGCTATCACCTGGCTACTCGTAGCCAACAACAAGCTCACGGATATAGACCTCTCTGCACAGACTAAGCTCGTACGACTGGACTGCTATAACAACGAGCTCTCCTCGCTAGATCTCTCTAAGCTCGAGCAGCTCACTGTGCTAGCCGCTGAGAGTAACCAGCTACAAGAGATCGATGTGTCACACTGTCCTAAGCTACAGGTGATGTCTGTAGAGCACAACTCGATAAAGACGATGGATCTGTCACACAATCCCGAGTTGAAAAGTATCTGGTGCATAGAGAACCGCATCTACCCCAACGATATGCAGGCTCTCGTGACATCTTTGCTGCAAAAAGAGGGTGCCAAACTGGTCGCTGTCAATACACATAGTGACAAAGAGCAAAACGTAATCCTCAAAGCACAAGTAGCAGAGGCAAACGCCAAGGGATGGACTGTCTACGATTTCAATCCTGAGACTAAGGATCTCATCCCATATGAGGGAAGCGATACGACATTCCTCCACGTGACACTATCTGTCGGAGAGGGTGGCACAGCAAAAGTCCTAGAGGTGACTGATCCTGAGCGGGTCCCCTTTGCTACAGAGATAAAGATAGAGGCGACACCTGACGAAGGCTATGAGCTAGAGAGCATCAAGGCTGGAGATCAGGACATAACGGAAGACAAAGTCTACCTAGTCACCAAGGATGTAGAGATCACTGTCACATTTCATCGTGTCAAGAGCATAGCTGATCCGACTAAGAGACAGGAGCTCACGATTACGCCCAATCCTGCAAGAGGCTTAGCCAGAGTGTATGGCCTCAAGCCTTACAGCGACATCTCTATCTATACACAGGAAGGTAAGCGTATGGCAACCATTCAGGCGGATGATCTGGGACAAGGCGAGATAGACCTGTCTAGTTATCCATCGGGTAAGTACCTTGTGATCGCCGAGGAGCATAATGGATGGCTCATCGTCCAATAACACAGTTGACTAGAGCCTCCCGACACGCTCCGCTTATGTCAACATCGTAGCTCTGCGGAGTGTCTCTCCCCCCTCGACCCCGTAGGTCCACCCATGACTAACCTGTTGTGGATGAGGCTTACGGGGTCTGTCTTTAGGCTCAGTTGAGTTAGGCTTCTACGTCGCAGTATGGCTAGCAATTCTTCGCGTTTCTCTTGCAGTTAAACTTAGAAAGATAGGAGTTACGTCTAAGCAAAACTCTCTCTCTTTCTAATAGTCCCAGCTTACAGTGAAGCGATGCGTGATCTACCGCAAGGCATCTATATCGTGGACAATCGCAAGGTGATCGTCCCGTAAGAGCGAGCTCGAAATGAGAGTGAGCGCATCGTAGGCTCTACTCTTTTGTCTCTGATGTTGTTTTGATGACATATTCCCACAGCGGATCCGCTCCAAGCTGGGTCGTATCCTTAGTCTGAGGAATAGATCTATCGGGAACAAGTCTCTTCTCTCCACATCTTGTCTGATCTGGACGCACAAAAGACTTACTGCTAGTATAACCCTTAAAGCCACTGTTGGGTAGCGTGAATCCGATTACATCTCCATAGTGGCAAGGGGCGAAGGCACAAGGTGAGCTTGCATCTTCAAGGATAAGGGCCACCCCTGCATCCTGTGCTACAGTTGCGAGCACCCCAGCACTACTGAAGGTCTTCTCTCCAACGAATATGTAGACGTCTCCCTTAAAAGTTCGTCGAGGAGTGTGGCTCTGATCGAGAGACATTTGACTTTGACCATCTGTAAGGATCAGGTCACTAAAAGTCTTTCCATCGATCATCTTCCCAGAATATTCTTTCGGAATCCTCTCGGACAGGGAGGGGCAGTTACTTCTCCATAACTCAGATACTCGTAGGTGATATGTATAGTGTGAGGTGCCCTCTTTTTGCGAAGGTAAATACTGAAGTAGCATATCGCCAAGCATGCTACTCCCTCCTGAATTGTAGCGAAGATCTATGATCAGTGTGTGCGTATGAAGTGAGTCCATCTCTTGAAACATTTGATCAATAAAGTCCGAAAAGCGAGGTAGAGAGGATAGGTATGCCTCCTCTTGAGGGGTTAGTTTATATCCACTTGGCTTAGAACTAGTAATGCGACTATACTCAGACTGATAGTCTTTCATAGCGTTCATCTGGAGGTAAGCAACTCCTGGAGCTGCCATCACGTCATACCAGTACAGAGCTTTGCGTGGAGCAGTAAGCGTGCTGTAATGTTTCGCATTTGGGCTGCTATACAACTCCACTCTATCACTCACAGATATGGGCGAGATAAAGATGGAGTCCATATCAGCAAATGTAACTTTCAAAGTATCCAAGCCTAGAGATCTCCAATAGATACAGAATGAACCTAAAGCACTTACTTGCGAGAGCGAGTACTGCACATTGTCCGCACTAATATAGCGTCTGAGCGTATCGACAACATCTAGGATGGGGATGTCACAGATGGACTTAATCTCCTTTCCTACATAGCTCTGAAGGGTCTTAGGTGCTGTCATGAGACGCACGGTAGGGTACTCTTCGATCCCTAGCCTAATTGGGTAGTAAGTTTTAAACAGAGCGGTATCAAGAGTCAGCGTAGTGTGACCGTCACCCATCAAACTCGTAAATTGCTGAAGAAGAAGGTACGAATCGGAAGGGGTATCGATATGCTTGGCTAGCTGATAAAACTTAGCTAGTTCACTATCCAGACTAATCGCAAAGCCCTCCTCAAGCATTTTGGGATGACTCTCTTTTAGAAGTTTACCAAGCACTTGTAGATCCCTTTGTGTGGCATTCTCCTCTTGGGTTAGAGTAGCTGAGCTGGGGCTGTCTGCAAATGTGATAACGTCTTGAGCGTAAGCGTTGAACGCTAACAGACATAGACATAACGATCTCAGTAAGTAGGGGACAAATCTACTCGTCATAATGGTAGGACTTTGTGTGATTGATGGGTGAATGCACTTGATAGAGTGAATACTGAAGTAAAGGTACTCATAACTTGTGAGAAGGAGAGACTAACACTCGATTTCGCAAATCAAGTAACCCGCTGGGACGTGTAACCCTTTGTAGGGGCGGACCTGCGTGTCCGCTTGTCCTCGTCGAAGCGGAGTATGCCCCATGGGCGGACACGCAGGTCCGCCCCTACACAAACCACATCAACACGAAAAGTCCAGCCATCAGACGCTGTAACACCAGTATCATGATAGTGAGAGGTCCGACGAATCATAGCCGTGGATCGAAGGGGCAAAGCCCCGAACGACCCACGGACGCTAGACGCCGCCTGATTTATCGACCCCTTGTGGGTCGGACTAGACGAATTTACAACCTCCAGTCCGACCTCCCGCTAGGGGAGGTCGTCCCACCTTGTACGCCCCTATGCCCCCCAGTCGTTCGAAGCTTTGCTCCTTCGACTGGGGGCTATGATACGTCCGACCGCAAGCGGTCGCTTCCTTCGTCACCTGCACTCGTCTTATTATTGTCCGACAACGAGACGAGTAGCGAGATGTAGGGAGGCTCGGACAGTGTCTAGCGGGAGTGCGTCCGTTGTGTCAAAGGTTACAGTGTCAATGCTTTGATAGCAATGTTCGTATTCCTGTACTACAACGGACGCACGAGCCGTGCGTCCCTACAAATCGTTACTCGTCCAGCCATACTTCTTAGCGGCGAGTATGTAGAATTGCCTTTGGGCTTATTTTACTGCTCAAAAACGAATGCCGAAGTCCTCTTTGAACTGATTTAAGATGGGGCGCATAGTGCCTTCGTCCCAATTAGTTTCTAGGCCTCGTTTGTAGATAGAGATAATACGCTCTGCTACTGCCCAATCTCCACCACTCACCAATGCTTTCTGATGAATGCAGTGAGGAATATAGGTGTAGTATAGCCAATAGCTACTATTGCTGTCTTCCCCAGTGTAAGTAACCTCCTCTATTTGCGATACGTCATTCAACATTGTGCTATCCACATTTTCCGAGACATAACGTTCCTTCTCCTCCCAATAGCTTTCTCCTGTATATTCCTTGTGAATGACGCAGGCGACATACTCCACAAGCGCTTCGTTTAGCATGTATTTATCTACGGAGGACATCCAGGAAGCTTGATCAGGCTTCACAGAAGGGAGAAATAGGTGTGTCATCTCATGCGTTAATACACGAGAGTAATAATCATCAGGATCAACCAGCAGGACCTTGTTTTCGGTATCTGGGAAAGCTTTTCCATATACAAACCCCCAGCCATCCCACGACTGAACCATATGGGAGACAATTAAATCCACCTTTGTGGGGGAGGACTCCAATGGCTTCGTGAGCTTATCCAATGGAGGAACAATTTGCTGGAGTCGACATATAGCACTGTCTATGGGTGCTGTGTCCTTAAGAGGGAGGAGCTCCAGATCCAGCTTGATTTCACTTTCATTTGTGAGTATGTGCAACTTATCGAGATGCTGGAAGAGGACGTCAATATCAATCCCCTCAATGGTCTTTTCTTTATGAAGAAAAGCAGGACGATATAAGAAAAAGATAGATGGAGCTGTAGATACGGTACAATCTATTCTTTTCAAGGCGGGATCTATTGGATCGGGAACCAGTGGCCTATCAGATCGCGTGTAAAACAACGCATCAGAAGCATCCACTGTGATACGCAATGAATCCTGAGGCTCGCCTTTCCGAGAAAAGAAATAATTCAATTCTTCCGGCATTAGAAAGTACGTTGGACTATAGTATTCGCCGTCCATTCTTATCTGAAAAGGAGGCAAATAAGAATATCTAAGGACTGCCCGATCGGAAAAGTTCTTATTCTCTTTCCATCGAATTGCCGGAGCTACAAGGAACTTTTCGAGATTAAACTCTCGTACATATTCTGCTTGAATATAGGACAAAAGGAGTACTCCTGCTACAGTTTGTGTCCAAACATAAGGGAGCATCTTAACAGGAGCCTGATCAATAAAGAAGGTGTCTGCTGGCGTAATAAGAGAGCTTGGGATAGTCTCAATAAATTGACAGTGAAGATATGGGTTCGCACACCATGTGTCATCTGGGTTTTCATTCATTTTTGCGACATAGTCAGAATAAAACGGTCTTATCGTTAGGGTTAGACCGTTGAAGTCAGTCGACATATTTTGTTGTGCCTGCATACATAAGGAGGACACGAGGAATAGAACTATAGCTATATAGCTAGTTCTCATAGATTTGGACAAGTTGTTAAGGTTTTGCATAACTGATGAGTGTACTTGATTGGGTGAATACTGCGGTGAAGATACTAAAAACTAACAACTTGCAAGAAGAAAGGTGTCGCTTTTGCGGCGAAGGGGCATAACAAAAGGAAGGCTCGCCTCATGAGGTCGTGTGGACCTGTGGGGCGAGCCTTCCTTTTCGTTGCTTATATCTATGAGGAGACTATATAGGGTACTCCTGAGATAATCTTTGCTTTAGAGCTGCTATACGAGCTGCTCTGTGAGGCAGTTGTTACTTAGCGGGAGCGGTCTCGGAGGTCTTCTCCTCGTCGATCTTCTTAGCGCGGTAGCTGGCGTCAGATCCAGTCTGACGGCTCTGTGCCTCGATCTCGTCATGCTCCTTTTGCGACATGACGAGGAGCTTGTCATACTCGGGTAGACCTGTACCTGCGGGGATGAGGTGACCACAGATGACATTCTCCTTGATGCCCTCGAGCTTGTCTGCCTTGCCCGAGATGGCCGCATCGTTGAGTACCTTGGAGGTCTCCTGGAAGGAAGCCGCCGAGATGAAGCCTCGCGTCTGTAGCGCAGCCTTTGTGATACCCTGTAGGATCTGATTGGTCGTGGCAGGCATCGCATCTCGTGCTACAGCGGGCTTGAGGTCACGACGCTTGAGCGAGCTATTCTCATCACGTAGCTTACGGCTCGAGATGATCTGTCCAGGCTTCATGGTGGTGGAGTCACCAGCATCGGTGATGACCTTCATACCCCATAGCTTGTCGTTCTCCTCAGTAGCATCGTTTTTGTCTACAATCTGCTGAGGCATCAGGAGGGTATCTCCTGGGTCGATGACCTGTACCTTGCGCATCATCTGGCGGACGATCACCTCAAAGTGCTTATCATTGATCTTCACACCTTGTAGACGATAGACGTCCTGCACCTCGTTGACGATGTACTCCTGTACGGCCGTGGGACCCTGGATGGCGAGGATGTCTGCTGGCGTGATAGCACCCTCGGAGAGGGGCATACCTGCACGTACATAGTCGCCAGGCTGTACGAGGATCTGCTTCGTAAGTGGTACGAAGTACTTACGGATCTCACCTAGACGAGAGGTGATGGAGATCTCCTGATTGCCACGCTTGACGCCAGCGAAGTCGATGGTACCATCGATCTCGGCTACGACAGCAGGACTCGAAGGGTTGCGCGCCTCAAAGAGCTCCTGAACACGTGGTAGACCACCCGTGATATCACCTGCACCAGAGATAGCGCGAGGTGTCTTGGTGATGATGTCGCCCTGTGTGATCATATCGCCATCCTCCTTGACTAGGTGAGCACCGACGGGGAGGTTGTACGAGCGAAGTACATTGCCCTGCTCGTCTAGTATCTGAGCTGTCGGGATGAGGTTGTTCTTGACACCTTGCTTGCGGATGATGACTATCTCCTTGTGTGAAGCACTCTCGTCGGTCTCGTACTCGAAGGTGACCTTCTCAACAAGATTCTCGAAGACAAGACGACCTGAGAACTCGGAGACGAGTGCCGTATTGTGTGGGTCAAAGTTGAGTAGCGTATCGTCTTTGCTGACGGTAGCTCCGTTTGCAAAGAAAATGGTGCTGGCATAGGGTACCAACTCGTGCTGCAGTATGACACCCGTCTTGGGGTCTAGAATGCGTAGCTCGGCGGTACGGTTGACCACGATGTGTGCGGGCCGCAGATTGCCGTCTCGTCCAGCACGCTCTACGTCTACGTAGCGGATGTCTGAGTACTCGATGGTACCAGAGAATCGTGCACGTACGGTAGCATCGGTCTCTTGGTTGCTTGCTGTACCACCAGCGTGGAAGGTTCGTAGCGTCAGCTGTGTACCAGGCTCACCGATAG
>OKTT01000780.1_pt1 | contig 16533 bp, 10 predicted proteins | sample 1606121 | NCBI WGS metagenome assembly OKTT01 (sample SAMEA3879516, study PRJEB24766) | human gut metagenome | biome: human-associated habitat; feature: feces | place: USA | collected 1985/1987
GATGGCAGACATTGTGGCAGTTAATGTTAAATATGTCTTGTTTGGATAGCAGACATTATGTCAGTATAAGCTTTAAGAGTGTCAGGTATGACCGTAGAGCCGAGGGGGTGTCTGCCGAAAGTGATGTTCAAAATGTATCGGTGAGTGAAAGAAAACACAAGGTGTTTTTCCCTATGGATGTTTTGCTTGGAAGAGTTATCCATGTAGTCTTTTGTCTGCAAGAAACAAGTTTCTTGCAGACAAAAGACTGACATCACCCATCAGGTTTCGGCAAAGTGGATTGGGATATTTATTTTTCTCCGAAGAATTTTAGTATTGCCGCCATTACTATGGCACGGTCTGTTTCGCTTTCGATGCTTTCGAATGGAAATCCCATTGCGAATACCCGGTAATTTCCTTTATAAGCGATTCCGGCACTGTATTGTCCGGGTTGATAGACAAATACCGGAAACGCGGAGTCTACGGGAACGATACAATCAGGAGCTGTTACTGCATAAGCCTTCTCGTTGGGCAAACGGGGGATTTGCAGGGTGCGTCCCAATCCGGTGATCTGTCCCGAACGGGTATCTTTGAGTGAACCTTGGAAGCCGTATTTCAGAATTTTTTCCGTAAACTCCCGGTTACCCTGTGAATTACTCATGTCGCTGCCAATGTAAGACCCGCTGACGAGAAGGTTTCCTCCTGACTGACAGTAAGCGGTTAATATCCGTTGCATGGGTGAAGAGAACGTCTTATAATACGTTTTGCGTGCCGGATTGCTTAAAATATCATCTTTCTCCAGTCCCAGGATAAAATCCACAATGGGATAATGTTCCGGTTGTATACGCCCGTTTTCGACAGCTTCATCGCTGCATGATACGAAACTGTAGTTTCCGGCAGCTTGGATTGCCTTGCCGTGTACAAAAGGATAGTCGAAAGTATTTCCGGCAATTTTCATTCCTTCCAGTTCGTTTCCGCTATAGCCCAGACTTCCTTTTCCTTCTTTTCCCGCCTGAGAGCGATCAAAGCCGGTCTGTGCCCCGCAAAGTGAAATATTGTATTGATAAGCGACACCGGGGTCTTGTTCCAGGTCAAATCCGGCTTCGTCCGGTGTGTCGATTACTGCCGGTCCGCTCAATCGGTTAAAACCATTGATGATCAGCACTCGTGCATGTTCTTGTTTGGCTTTATAGGCAGATAAGATTTCGGATGGAAAACTTTCGCCTCCGTGGTTGACAGCTGTAACCTTAAATGAATAGACCAATCCGGGTTCTATTTTCAGGGTGTACGAAGGTTTATTCACACGTACTCCATTGTCGAAACCACCGTATCCGATACGAGTGTATACCATGTATTCGCGGGGACGGGCGGTAGGCTCCAACGGATCGTTTTCACCCTGCCATGAGAGTTCCAAGGTGTTTCTTTTTTTGCCAAACTCGATGGCGAAGTTGCTGACGGGGAGTGGTTGCACTACATACTCCTTGTTGTGCTGACTGCTGATGAACTGTAATACGGCTTTGTAAATGGCACGTCCTACGGTAAATTTGAAATTCGGGTCGTGACCGAGTTTCATATCTGCGAAATTTTGGTGTGAAAGCAATTCGACGATAGTGGATGGAGTGGCAGGCAGGCGTGTTTCGCTATAATTGCGATCCCACATACTACGGCGTGTCCACTGTATATTGAATTTGGCACGAATGTCTTTTTGTATTTGGGTGAGCAGGAGATCTGCCAGGTCACGTGAAGCATACCGGCTGTTTCCCGAGTTAAGCAGTCCGTTATTGAAATCGGTGGTATAGATACTGAGTGATCCCACTATATCGTTCGTTTTACTGTATCCGGCATCACTATGCAGCGCTACGTTCATTTCAAAGGGGACACCCAGTCCTTTTTGTCCGGGATTGAATACAGAACCACCGGACAGGTAATTGATGGTGTTGGAGCGTGCATTGATGTCGTCAGCATAGTCATTTGTTCCTTGTTTGCCTCCGTAGACATCATAGGGCATACCTGCCCATTGGGCAGAATAACGGGCTCCCTCCAGATAACGGGGCAGTCCGCTTACTGTGCCGCGGGATATATTTCCCATTCCTCCGCCGAAACGAACGGCATCGGCACAGATAACCCCGTTTTCGCTGCTCTCATTGCTTAGTACCACCATGCCATAATCATTGCTGCCTTTGTCAAACTCAAAGGTTCCGAGATATACCCATGTACCACCGCCGATCCTCTGGTTGACTTTAAATTCTGTAACACCACCTTTGTGAAATACCAGATATTTGGCGTCACTGACGCTGTTTGGAAGTGTCTGATAGGATACATATACTGCGTAACTCCCTGTTTCGGGGATTGTAGGAATCCATTCGGCAAATGCCTTATTCTTTTTCTTTTCAGTCCGGGTGAAGCGTGCGCTACCTGTCAGGAAAGGGTTTTCTCCATCTTCATATACAGGTTTTCTTTGTGCGAATCCGTAACCGTCGGTTTTCTCCCAACGGGCTTTGCGGCTTTTCATCTCCAGATAGATGGAACCGTTTCGTGTATCGTTGTCCACAATCACCTCATTTTTTTGAGTATCCCGCTCCCGGGGGGTATAGACATTAGCTCCGGCGTTTTCGAGCATAGGGATGACATAAGGCAGAATGAAAGATTGCGTGAACAGGTCCTCGGTAGTGCAGAACAAACGTGGACGTTGCCATCCCCATTCGCCTTTATCGTTCTTGTAATATTTGCCATGGCTTTGCCACAAGGAGATGTGCCGGTTCTGCAATCCTTTGGTTATTTCGTAAGGGCGGGAGGTGTTTATCACCCAAGGTGCTCCTTTATATTCTGCGTTTGAAAGCCGCGATTTATCTTTTTTCTTCTTCCCGCGAAAGAAATTGGGAATCAACTCCTCGATAGGTTGGTTGTTGGCATAAATTGTAGTTCGGAAAAAACGTACCGGGCCGGGCAGCAATTCTTCTATCTGATGATAGATTTCGTCTACTGTTTCCGGTACAAACGGCTGATAAGCAAAACTCTCGGAAGCATAGATAGATAGTTTCCTGCCTTCGAAGTCTATGTCTACGCTTTTTAACTTACAGCTTCCGGTATTGGCAGATGCCGGGGTGTAAGTCTCAAAGTAATTACTGAGCCGCTCTTTCACGCTTTTTTCTATTTCTTGTGCAAACAAGATTCCTGTCGCAGCAAAGAGCAGCAGGAGAAATATACATAGTTTTTTCATATGCTCGGTTGAATGATTATCGGGTGCAAAAGTAGAAGAAATAAATGAAAAACCGGCAATTGCCGATAAGTCATTGGCTGAGGAAGTTGCTAACTGTCCATTTATTCGGTATACAGCATTCTCAATCTGTGGGTATCTACTCCCAATTGATTTTTCAGGTAGTTATCCATACCTTGATAGTCAGTGTCAATGGTTTGGAAAGCAGCTTCCAGATATTCTTTCCGTACTGTGGTGAGAGGGGCAAATCCGGGATGAGCTTGTACGATTGCATCATATTTCCCTTTTATATATTCGGCAGACAGCATGTAATCTTCCATTATCACTTCCCTGTCGACACCCAATGCTCCCAGTAGTAAGGCTGCGGCAATTCCGGTACGGTCTTTTCCCGCTGAGCAGTGAAATAAAAGAGGAGTATTCCGTTCTTCCGAAACAATCCGGAAGAATTCCCGATAAGTATCCTGAGCATTTTGGATGATATAAACGTATGCCTGTTCGAGTATTCCCGGTATATTGTTCAGGTTGAAGTGTGCCATGTCGGTCATGTCGCCTGCTTCGATAGATAAGGGAATATATTGTGTAACTGTTGAGGGAATTTTGTCTGCCGCTGCTTTTTTTTCCTGCATGCTCCTGAAGTCGATGTCGGTTCGGATGTGCAAGGAGGTAAGATAGTCCAGATCGGATTCTGTCAGTTTGTCAAGATCGCCCGAACGGATGAATGTTTTCCATTTTACATGTTTATGGTCTGATGTCGGATAACCTCCCAGATCACGAATATTATAAGCTCCCTCTATAGGAAGAAGACGGAAGAATTTTTCTTGTTTCATATATAATTTGTATCTTTTCTGTTTAAACAAAAGAAGAGTGAAGAGTTCCAAACTCCTCACTCTTCTTTATTTTTATTTCACTAATTGGCTTTGGTTATAGTGGGATGTATTCTACGAATGCTTCCATTGCTTCGTAAGAAGCCAGTCCCAAGCTGTCGTAAAGAGCGGCAGTACCTCGGTTACGATCTTCGCTACGCTGCCAGAACAAGCGTTCGTCGTTGCCCAGGAATGGAGCACTTTCCATCTGTGACTGATGCTTCAGGATAGAGTTACGTTTTGCACGCAATTCTTCAGGACTGATAGGTACAGCCATTTCGATGTTTTCAATTTCCCATTCGGCCCATGCGCCACGATACATCCAGATACGGCAGTCTTTCAACCATTCGGCTCCTTCTTCCTTTTCAAGGTCTACGGCAGCAAATACGGCATCTGTACATACACGGTGTGTTCCGTGCGGGTCGGCAAGGTCACCGGCTACAAAGATCTGATGAGGTTTCACTTCACGGAGCAGGTTGCGGACAATTTCTACGTCGGCTTCACTGATTGGATTCTTCTGGATTTTACCGGTTTCGTAGAAGGGGAGGTCCAGGAAGTGACAACGTTCCAGCGGAATGTTGTTGTAAGTACAAGCTGTGCGCGCTTCGCCACGGCGGATCAGACCTTTGATGGTCAGGATATCGCGTGTATCCATATCGCCGTCTTTTTTGTCTTTCAGGAATTTACGGATTTCGGCGTACTTTTCACTGATCACCTGATCTTCACTGTTTATAAAGATTTGGTTGAATCCGTTGATGAAATGCATGAAGCGAACTACTTCTTCATCGCCTACGGCAATGTTTCCCGAAGTTTGGTAAGCTACATGGACTTCATGTTTCTGTTCTACCAGACGGCGGATCGTACCACCCATAGAGATCACATCGTCATCGGGATGCGGAGAAAATACGACTACTCGTTTCGGATATGGTTTTGCACGTTCCGGACGATATGTGTCGTCTGCTTTCGGTTTACCACCCGGCCATCCGGTAATGGTGTGCTGCAGGTCGTTGAATATCTTGATATTTACGTTATAAGCAGATCCGAAGAGGGCAAGCAGCTCGCTCAAGCCATTTTCGTTGTAATCTTTATTAGTCAGTTTCAGGATTGGTTTGCCGGTCAATTGGCACAGCCACACGATTGCGCTACGGATCAGTTTGTCATTCCATTCGCAGGAAGTGACCAGCCATGGACGTTGAATGCGTGTCAGGTTGGAAGCTGCTGACAGGTCGATAGCTACATGTGCATTGTTGTGGGTCTGTAAGTAAGATGCCGGAATGGTATCTGTTACGTTACCTTCTACACACTCTTTCACCATGTGGGCTTTTTCTTCACCCCATGCCAACAAATAGATTTTCTTAGCAGCAAGAATTGTGGCTACACCCATCGTAATAGAACTGATAGGAGTGTTGTCGATGGTGCCGAAGATCTTGGATGCTTCGTTGCGTGAACCACTATCCAGCAAAATCAGTCGGGTGGTGGAGTTCAGGCGTGACCCCGGTTCGTTGAAGGCTATATTACCTACACGACCGATGCCTAACAGGGCGATATCGATACCGCCGAAGCTTTCGATGCGCTGTTCGTACAGGCGGCAGTATTCAAAGATGGTATCTTTGGCAATCGTACCGTCCGGAGTAAAGATATTCTGTTTATCGATATCTACATGATCGAGGAACATCTCTTTCAACGCATTGAAATTACTGTTGATTGCATCTTGAGACAACGGATAGTATTCGTACATGTTGAATACAATTACGTTACGGAAACTGAGTCCCTCTTCTTTGTGCATGCGAATTAATTCGGCATATACGCTGCGCGGAGAATTTCCACCCGGCAATGCCAGTACGCAGAAACGTCCTGCTTTCTGTTTATCACGAATAACCTGTGCTATTTCGCAAGCGATATGATTTGCACCTTCTTCTACAGATTCATAGATGTCTGTAGGAATTTTCTCTAATCGGGTCAATACCGATCTCTCGAATGCATTCTCTGGTCTGTAATACCTGGGGGAGACCCTGTTGAGAGTAATCTGAGAACTAAGATTTGTCTTCATAAGTTTGTTATTAATTAAGTTTGACTGAGTCTTTGTCGTTATTGGAAACTCTGAACAAATATATATAAAAACAATCAACTATGCGATAAGGTTGACAGGGAAATTAAATTAAAATCTTTTTTTACCTATAAATAGGGAGGAGGGAACGATAAATGATGGGAGATAAACGATGAACGGTTTTGAACAATGAGCGATAAGTAACAGGCGATAAATAATAAACGATTAACGGGCTGCACCGGCACAGCCTGTTAATCGTTATCGCTCAAAAACGTTTATCGTTTAAAACAGAGTATTTGTTTCAGGTACCAACTTACCCATGGCCCATACGGCTCTTACGTTGAGGTCTTCGTCCAGTACCAGAATATCGGCATCCTTACCTTTTTGCAAGGAACCTTTGCGATCATATACCCCCATGATGCGTGCCGGAGTTTCGGAAGCCATGCGAACTGCATCTTCCAGTGGGATCTCTGCTTTCTGCACAACGGTGCGGATCAGGCGGTCCATGGTGGCGACACTTCCCGCCAAAGCAGAATGGTCGGCCAGTTTGCAGACTCCGTCTTCGATAATTACGCGCGGGTCGAAAGCCTCTTTGCTATCACTATCGGCACATGCAAGGGCATCGGTGATCAGACAGGTTCTTTCCACACCTTTTATTTTATATACGAGTCTCAGGATCGTAGGGGGGACGTGAATACCGTCGGCTACTACTTCTACTGTCATGTCATCCAACAGATAAATGCTTTCGACTGTACCTTCGTACTTGTACTCTCTGCGTTTGTGGAAGCCGGGCATTGCATTATAGAAGTGGGTTGCATGAGTGTATCCGGCTTCATAAGCTGTACGGATATCTTCAAATTCGGCTTGTGTATGTGCTACGGAAGGCAGTATGCCTTTGGCAGCAATATATTTACCGAATTGCATGGCTCCCGGAAGTTCCGGAGCAGCATCCCAACGCTTGATGCAATGATACTGTTCTACGATCGGAATGTATTCATTCGGATCAGGATTTTTAATGTTTTCCGGAATTTGTCCTCCTGCCATTTTCATGTTCAGGTAATGACCTTCGAGGTGCAGTCCCAGGATTGGGCTGTTTTTCTCTTCCATCAACTTGGTACAGGTTTCTGCAGCTTGTTGAATCATGGGGACTGTAGATGATGACAGTGTGGGGAAGATACTTGTTGTGCCATGTTTCATGTGAGTATGGACCGCTGCCCGGAAAGCATCTTCCGTACATTCCATAAAGTCGCGGCCTCCACCACCATGCACGTGGATTTCTACTCCACCGGGGACTACATACATACCTTTGACGTCAATAAGTTCAGCTCCGATAACGGCCAGATCGCAGTTTGTGACTTCTAAAATCTTATTGTCTCTGATAAGCACGGAACCGTCTTTCATCCATCCTTGGGGGGTGAGTATACGTGCATTAATTAATTGGGTTAACATTCGTGTTATGAGTTAAATTAGGGTTTGTTTTTTGGTACAATAAATTGATTGTCTGGCAAAATTAGATACTTTTTTGCATTTATATACTATAATTCAAGAGATATTTTTAGTAAATACGGAAATTTAGGCTTGGATATTTAGTAAAGGAGAAAGGGGTCTGCATCTTTCCAGCAAGGGAATTTATGACGAAAAGTAGTGAGGGCTTCCAGGCTAAGTTCAATGGTTTGTATTTTTTCTTCCGAATCGGGAGTTCCTGCCAGGTTTTCTCCTTTAGGTCCATATAAAGCGGAATACCCCGGATAACAGAGCCCGTTGCCGTCCTGTCCTATACGGTTCACACCGCATACATAACATTGATTTTCAATGGCACGTGCGCATAATAATGTATTCCATGCCTGAATACGTGGAGTCGGCCAACTGGCTACATATATAAGGAGGTCATATTCATTGTTCACATTCCTGCTCCAGACAGGAAAGCGGAGGTCGTAACATACCTGCAGGCAGATGTTCCAACCATTGTAGGGAATGATCACTTTCCGGCTGCCTGCCGAAAAATGTTCCGCTTCGTGTCCCATGCGGAAGAGGTGGCGTTTGTCATAGTAAAATTCCTGTCCATCGGGAGTGATCAGGAAAGCCCGGTTATAATAAGAACCTTGTTCTTCACAAATGAAACTCCCGGCCAATGACAAATGAAATTCTATGGCATAATTTTTGAGACTCCGGAGCGTGGTACCGGAAACCGGTTCGGCTAATAGCCGGCTGTTCATGCTGAATCCTGTTGTAAACATCTCCGGTAAAACAACAATCTCCGTTGTTCCGCGAAGAGGTGATAGCTTTTCGCGGAGCAAACGGAGATTTTCCTGTTTATTTTCCCAGATAATATCTGTCTGTACAATCGAGATTTTCATGAATAATCATTCAACGTCTCCAATGGAGAAGTTCTCGGGATGTTTTCCCTTGAAATCTTTGAAATAAAGTTTTATTTCACGCATATCCTTTTCAATGTCTCCGCTGGGCATGATTGCTTTGGTGGAGGTAACTGTTTTCGTATTGTAATCGATTCCGATCAGCACAATAGGGACTTGCGCTTTCAATGCGATGTAGTAGAATCCTTTTTTCCAGTTGGGGTTGCGTTTACGGGTTCCTTCGGGAGTGATTGCAAGATGAAACTTAGGTCTTTTGGCAAAGACCTCTGCCATTTGTTCTACCAGTGAGCTTTTGCGTCCTCGATTTACGGGAATGCCGCCTACGGCCTTGAACAAGATTCCTAAAGGAAAGAAAAACCACTCTTTTTTCATCATGAAACTGGTTTTACGGCCTATCGCTCCATAAAACAGTTTACCGATAAAGAGGTCCATATTCGTTGTATGAGGTGCCGCACAGATTACACATTTATCATAGTTCGGTACCGTTACATTGGTTTTCCACCCCAACAGGTGATAGTAGATAAAGCTATATATTGCTTTCTTCATTCTTAATTCAGTTTCGCGATAGCGTCGATGATTTCATTTACCTTTGCATTGAAGTCCGAACGGAATTTTTTGTAGAATCCTTTCACGTTACCCGGTTCTGTATGACTGATTCGACTGATGAATTCATCTTGCATTTTCATAATTTCCACCATCAACTCGTCAGCTTTCTTTTTGTCGGTACCCGGTATAAACTTACTGTTGATCAGACACTCCGAAAATAATTCACCTGCGATATAATTTACGTTTTTTTTAAGTTCTCTTCTCTTTGCCATTATTCCAAATGTTTTATGTGAGTATATAGAAAATATTTTCGGTAAAGATAATGACTTTCTTTGGTTCTGAGTAATAAATTTGAAATAATTAAATAAATCCGTGCTCTGTCTGTCCGGTTGTCCGGTCGTCTGAGAAGGGACCGAAATAGGGTGTAGCCATCTGCAAGGCAGAGCTACACCCTATTGTCCGGATGGCTACACCCTTTGCTTCATAAGGCTACACCCTATCGGGATACGGGTTAAGTTTCTTAAAAAGAGAATCCTAAATTTACGTAGAATCCCACGTCTTTGGATTGATTGGAATATCCTAATGAAGCTTCCAACGGACCGAACATACTGTCCAGGCCGTATCCGATACTGCAACCGTAAATCCGGTTACCTTTCAGGATCTTGAAAAAATTGTCATCACTCAAGGCGAAATTTCCGGCCAACGTGATATAATGTTTGCTACCCATGCGTTGGCGTAGTTTCAAGGAAGCCACGGCAACGGAATTGTGAGTTAGTTCTATATTGTAAATTCCTGCAAACGGGAGTTGTTGAGGAAGGTAACGGCCGAATACATCGCCTCCTAACGCATTTTCATAAGCATAAGGGATCTCTTGGCCGATCAATACCCTGCCATAAAGTGCCGGGATCAATGTCAGGCGGTTACTTATGGAGAATACACTTTCCCAGGAAGCACTGAGTGCAGAGAAGGGGGCATGTCCGTTATATCGGGCAAAGTTGTCTGTGTACAGCGAATAAGCTCCGGAGAAGTTACTTCCCTTAGATGGAAAATACCCTTTGTCGAAAGTGTTGTAACGCAATTGTGCAAAATAGCTGATGAAATATTCGGAATTGACATTCATCGTAAATTCCGGTTTCTTGAAGAGGAAATCTTTGTATTTGAAATACTCGATTCGTGCTCCGAACCCAAACCGAAAGTTTTTATACCATACATCCGAAAATCCAAACTCACCGGAATGATATTTGTAAGTAGTGTTATAGGCACGGTCACCATGATCGTAAATGTTGATGTCATTGTATTGGAACATGTACGAAAAGTTGACGTTTCGTTGTTGCATCGGCTCCAATGTATAGTCTACCCGTGCCATGTATCGTTTGCCCAATCGCCCGGTGACGGAGACTTTGGAGGGAATATGAGTCTTTAACTGTGCCGTAGCGTTTATTAATAATGAAGCTATCTCTTCCGAGTCGAACCGGATGCCTACATTAATCGTTTTCTCGTACTTTTTCTCTAGCAGGAAGTTTAGTTTGTAACCTTCGGGAGTATCGGTCAGTGTATAACTGGCATTTGAGTAAGACTGGTTTCCACGCAGGATGAACAGTGCCTGCTCAATCTGACGCATGCTGATTCTGCTGTTTTCTTGCAGTTTACATTTCTTCATTAACCATTTCTTATCGTTTTCTTCTACATCGGAGAAGGTGATTTCTTTCACATGCAGGGTCCGGTCCTTTGAGAACATGGTATAAGGGCCGTGCGATTGGGGTACGAACGTGTCTGCAATGCCGATTTTCTTTTTGAGAGCGAGCAGAGAAGCCCATTGCTTGCGGGCTGCTACTTCTCCCCGGTGCATCAGGGAGTCGATGGCTGCGGGAGTAAAACTGGCCGAGGAATATCCTTCTACATTTACCTTTATATAAGTATCGGTCAGGCCGACATTGCTTTGATGGTTGTTTTTAGTTGTCAGGTCGATGATTTGAGAGAGTATGTCCGGAGCGCTGTTTAGTTTGTCGATTCCTTTCAGATTGTTTTGTACATCTACCCCGATGATGATATCCGCACCCATCGATCTGGCCACATCTACAGGGTAGTTGTTGATCATGCCGCCGTCAATCAGGATCATACTATCCTTCCGTACCGGGGTGAATACTCCCGGAATAGCCATACTGGCCCGCATAGCTGTGGCAAGTATTCCATTGTGGAACACAATCTGTTCGCCATTTACGATATTTTGTGAAACGCAGGCAAAGGGGATGGGAAGTTTGTTGAAATCTACGGAATCGTGATATCCCACTGTCAGTTCCGTAAAAAGATTGGCCAGATTTTGTCCTTTTATGATGCCACCTGAAACTGCATCTTTGGGACTTTTGGTAAACGGAAACGAAAAAACATATTTTTCTGACTTTTCACGTTCATTGAGTGACATGGCGCTACGTTTCACCCGGTCGCTCAGTAAGAACATCCAGTCCTGTTTGCGCACCATGCTGTCCAATTGCTGAGGAGTATATCCGATAGAGTATAATCCGCCGATAATGGATCCCATACTGGTACCTACTATATAATCGATCGGAATGCCGGCTTCTTCTATGACTTTCAGTGCCTGGATATGTGCTACCCCTTTTGCACCTCCTCCACTGAGTACCACTCCGACTTTTTTACGTTCTTGTGCCAGAGCGGGGAGTGCCAGAAAAAGTACCGGTAACAGAACTAATATCAATGACAAATGTTTTTTCATTATAGTGTTATTATGAATGTTACTACAAATTTATACTATTATTTGATAAATAAGTAGCGAATGCCATTAAAAGTGAAAGTTATGGAACTTATGCAGAAAAGAATTATCTTTGCGGCCCTTTTGTGGAATTATTCTACACTAATGGGCATAATTCCACACTTTTAACGAATGGCAGCTAAGTTCGGTAAATCATTAAAATTGCCTTTGTAAGACGTGTGGAGGTGCTTTTAGTTGAAAAGATCGGTTCAGGTATAATTTGGTATCTGATTTGTAAAGTAGCTAATAAAGGATAAGTTAATTTTAATAATACAAACAAGCATGAGACTGTTTTTTACGAGAAAAGAGCTAAAACTGAGGAGAAAAAGAACAATTGCAGGCATCGTCTGTTTGGCTTTGGTGGCAGGCATTTACTGGATTCTGACACGACCACATAAAGTAGAGCCGGAAGTGCCGACTGTAATTGTAGAGCCCGCAGAAAGGGATAATGTAGAGATTTTCGGTGAGTATGTGGGGCGCATACGTGCACAACAATTTGTGGAAGTGCGGGCCCGTGTGGAGGGGTATCTGGAAAGTATGCTCTTTGCCGAGGGAACGTATGTGAATAAAAATCAGGTGCTTTTTGTGATCAATCAGGATCAATATCGTGCAAAGGCAGATAAAGCACGGGCACAACTGAAAAAAGATGAAGCACAGGCATTGAAAGCAAAGCGGGATTTGGAGCGTATCAAGCCTTTGTATGCCCAGAATGCGGCCAGCCAGTTAGATCTGGACAATGCGGAGGCGGCCTATGAAAGTGCGGTGGCAACCGTTGCCATGAGTGAGGCGGACTTGGCGCAGGCAGAGTTGGAGTTGGGTTATACATTGGTCCGTTCTCCGTTGTCCGGACACATCAGCGAACGTAATGTGGATTTGGGGACACTGGTGGGACCGGGTGGAAAATCGCTTTTGGCTACAGTTGTGAAGAGTGATACGGTGCTGGTGGACTTCAGCATGACTGCTCTGGATTATCTGAAGAGCAAAGAACGTAATATCAATATCGGTCAGCAGGACTCTTCCCGTTCCTGGCAGCCGAACATCACCATTACCTTAGCGGATAATACGGTATACCCTTATAAAGGATATGTGGATTTTGCCGAACCTCAGGTAGATCCGCAGACCGGTACTTTTTCGGTAAGAGCGGAGATGCCGAACCCGAAACAGGTATTGCTTCCGGGACAGTTTACGAAGGTAAAGCTGCTCTTGGATGTACGTGAAGGAGCCATCGTTGTACCGCATAAAGCAGTGACTATCGAGAAAGGCGGAGCATATATTTATGTGATGCGCAGAGATTCTACGGCAGAGAAACGGTTCATTGAGTTGGGACCTGAATTTGGTAATAAACTCGTTGTGGAGAGAGGTCTGGGTGCAGGTGAAGAAGTGGTGGTGGAAGGGTATCACAAGCTGACACCGGGAATGAAAGTGAGAGCTACCTTGCCCCAGCCGTCAGCTGAGAATAAAGAGACTGAGTGACTCCCTTTTTCTGAGATAGATAAAAACGTATAATTTAAAAGAAACTCTTCCTCCCTCTCGTTGGGAGAGGGGCGGGGTGAGACCTTACTGAATATGAAAGTTAGTTTTTTTATAGATAGACCTGTTTTCTCGATCGTTATCTCGATACTGATAGTCATCATCGGCATCATCGGACTGACCATGTTGCCTGTCGACCAGTATCCGCAGATCACTCCTCCGGTAGTGAAGATCAGTGCCTCTTATCCGGGAGCCAGTGCGCTTACGGTTTCGCAGGCTGTAGCAACTCCCATCGAACAGGAGATTAACGGAACACCGGGTATGCTTTATATGGAGTCGAACAGTTCCAATTCCGGAGGCTTCTCGGCAACGGTTACTTTTGATGTTTCTGCCGATCCGGATCTGGCCGCTGTAGAAATTCAGAACCGGGTGAAGCTGGCGGAAAGCCGTTTGCCGGCTGAAGTTATTCAAAACGGAATTTCAGTTGAAAAGCAGGCGCCCAGCCAGTTGATGACCCTTACATTGATGTCGTCCGATCCGAAATTTGACGAAATCTATTTGAGTAATTTTGCGACGATTAATGTACTCGATGTAATCCGCCGTATTCCGGGAGTAGGACGTGTGTCGAATATTGGTAGCCGTTATTATGCCATGCAAATCTGGGCAGAACCGGATAAATTAGCTAACTTCGGGCTGACTGTGCAGGATTTGCAGAATGCTTTGAAGGATCAGAATCGTGAATCGGCTGCCGGTGTACTTGGGCAGCAACCGGTGAAGGGGCTCGATGTGACAATCCCTATCACTACGCAGGGACGTCTTTCTACTGTAGAACAATTCGAAAATATTGTGATTCGTGCCAATACAAATGGCTCTATCATTCGTCTGCGCGATGTGGCACGAGTTTCACTGGAAGCCTCATCATATAGTACGGAGAGTGGCATCAATGGTAAGAATGCTGCCGTTCTGGGAATTTATATGCTTCCGGGCGCTAACGCAATGGAAGTAGCGAAAAGTGTAAAAGAGGCGATGGATGAAATCAGTAAAAACTTCCCTGAAGGGCTGAGCTATGAGGTTCCGTTCGATATGACGACTTATATTTCCGAGTCTATTCATGAAGTTTATAAGACCTTGTTTGAAGCATTGATCCTGGTAGTACTCGTCGTTTATCTTTCTTTGCAGAGTTGGCGGGCTACGTTGATTCCGATTGTTGCCGTTCCTATTTCACTGATCGGTACATTTGGTTTCATGCTGATTTTCGGTTTCTCGCTGAACATATTGACATTGCTCGGGTTGATTCTTGCCATCGGTATTGTGGTGGATGATGCTATTGTAGTGGTGGAAAATGTAGAGCGTATTATGGAGGAAGAGAAGTTGCCGCCATATGAAGCTACCAAGAAAGCCATGAATGGATTGGCAGGTGCGTTGATTGCTACCTCGCTGGTACTTTGTGCCGTATTTGTGCCGGTGAGCTTCCTCAGCGGAATTACGGGCCAACTTTACCGCCAGTTTACTATTACCATCGCTGTATCCGTACTGATTTCGACTGTTGTGGCGCTGACTCTGAGTCCGGTCATGTGTTCGTTGATTCTGAAACCGGACAATGGCAAAAAGAAGAACATTGTTTTCCGTAAAATCAACCATTGGTTGAACGTGGGCAATCATAAATATGTAATCGCTATCCGTAGGGTAATCGGTAATCCGCGTCGTGTATTGGCCGGTTTCGGAGTGGTGCTTATTGGTATTTTGTTGATTCACCGGTTGATTCCGACAAGTTTCCTTCCGGTGGAAGACCAAGGGTACTTCAAGATAGAGTTGGAATTGCCAGAAGGTGCTACGCTGGAACGTACCCGGGAGGTGACGGATTGTGCCATCACTTATCTGGAAAAGAATCCGTATATAGCCTATGTACAGAATGTTACCGGAAGTAGTCCCCGTGTAGGTAGCAATCAGGCTCGTAGTGAATTGACTGTTATCTTGAAGCCGTGGGAAGACCGCAAGGATACATCGATTGAGGAGATTATGTCAAACGTCCGTCACGACCTGAGTGAGTATCCGGAGTGTAAAGTCTATCTTTCTACTCCTCCTGTTATTCCCGGTTTGGGAACCTCAGGTGGTTTTGAGATGCAACTGGAGGCTCGTGGCGAGGCTACTTTCGAAAATTTGGTACAGGCGGCGGATACGCTGATGTATTATGCCTCTCAGCGCAAAGAGTTGACGGGACTTTCTTCTTCACTTCAGTCGGATATTCCACAGCTTTATTTCGATGTGGACCGTGATAAAGTGAAGATGCTAGGTGTGCCTTTGGCGGATGTTTTTTCAACAATGAAAGCTTATACCGGTTCGGTTTATGTAAATGACTTCAATATGTTCAACCGTATCTATAAGGTATACATTCAGGCTGAGGCACCCTATCGGGAACATAAGGACAATATTAACTTGTTCTTCGTGAAGGCTTCCAACGGGGCTATGATTCCGCTGACTTCTTTGGGAAACGCATCATATACTACGGGTCCCGGCAGCATTAAACGTTTCAATATGTTTACTACTGCTGTATTCCGCGGTGAGGCGGCACAGGGGTATAGTTCCGGACAGGCTATGGAGATTATGGAGCAGATTGCCCGGTATCATTTGCCCGATAATATCGGACTGGAGTGGAGTGGGCTTTCCTATCAGGAGAAAAAGGCGGGAGGACAGACCGGATTGGTATTGGCGCTGGTGTTCCTATTTGTATTCCTTTTCCTGGCAGCACAGTACGAAAGTTGGACGGTACCGATTGCTGTGTTACTCTCTTTGCCAGTGGCTGCCTTGGGGGCTTATCTGGGAGTATGGGTTTGCGGATTGGAAAACGATGTATATTTCCAGATCGGACTGGTGATGCTTGTCGGGTTGGCAGCAAAAAATGCCATCCTGATTGTAGAGTTTGCCAAAGTGCAGGTAGACCGTGGAGGTGATTTAATACAGTCTGCCATCCATGCCGCCCAATTGCGTTTTCGCCCCATCTTGATGACTTCCCTCGCCTTTGTGCTGGGTATGCTTCCGATGGTGCTGGCAACCGGTCCCGGTTCGGCAAGCCGTGCCGCTATTGGTACAGGAGTCTTTTTCGGAATGATCTTTGCCATTGTAGTGGGCATTATTCTGGTTCCATTCTTCTTTGTGCTGGTTTATAAGACAAAGGCAAAACTAAAAAATGTACCGAATGTGAACGTGAAATTACCGTTCAAGTCTAAAAAGAAAACTGATTGAATTATGAAAAGAAGCTATTTATATAT
>OKTT01000808.1_pt1 | contig 16261 bp, 9 predicted proteins | sample 1606121 | NCBI WGS metagenome assembly OKTT01 (sample SAMEA3879516, study PRJEB24766) | human gut metagenome | biome: human-associated habitat; feature: feces | place: USA | collected 1985/1987
CAGTTGTTCCGGCAGGTTATTTTCGGAAGGTTCGTTATCGCTTTGGCTATCGCTGTCGTTCGGAGCAGAATGATAACCGAAGTTGATATCCTTTGCCGTAATTAACGTTTTTCCGGTGTGCAGGGAAGAACCGTTGAAATCTGTTTTAAGCGCAGCCGTTGGAGAGAGAGAACCCCGGAGTTGGTTACGTTCTTCTGTCAGTTTGTCGGCTTTCTCCTGATGCACGCTGTTAAGTTTGCCGGTACTTTTTTCTGATTTTCCCTGCAATGCATTTAGTACAATGCGCGGAACACCTCTTTTAATATTAGCTTTCTCACCGCGTACATTCTGTTTGTCTCTTCGTTCGGCTGTTTCACGGGCTACCTTGCGTGCTATCCGCAGTGCTTTTTCTTTTTCTTCGATACGCTGTTGTAAGGCTTCCTGCATCAGAGTTTTCTGTTCTTTGTAGAATTCGTAGTTTCCGCCATAATAAGTGAGTTGATGTTTCTCCAATTCACATATTTCGGGAAGAAGATTGAGCAAGGTACGGTCATGGCTCACGACCAACAACGTAGAGTGACATTTCTCTACCCAGTCATACAAACGTTGTCGGCCCGACGAATCAAGATGATTGGTCGGTTCGTCCATGAGTATGACAGAGGGATTATGAATATCCATACCTGCCAGAAAAACACGGGTCTTTTCTCCGCCGCTAAGCAAATGCATTGGGTAGGACAGGGGAAACTGCCCTAATCCCCATGAGTCAAGAGCGGCAACGGAACGTTCTTCGATATTCCAATCATCGTCCAACTGGTTAAAATTCTCCGTTGAGGCATCTCCTGCCAGGATAGCTTGCAGGGCTTGTTGCTTACGGTCTATCCGCAAGGCTTGGGCAATGGTCAGCGAATCATATTGCCCGAAATGTTGGGGGATGTAATAAATGTCGTCCGGGCGGACAATAACGCCGGAAGACGGTGATAGTTGTCCGGCAATAATTTGCAGCAGGGTAGATTTCCCGCAGCCGTTATTACCGACTAATCCCAGTTTCTGCCCTTTACTAATGGCAAAGTTGAGGTCACTGAATAATACTTCTTTATCCGGATGGATATAGCTGATTTGTTGAATACTAATAGGCATGATGGTCTATTGGGTTTGAGGTTGAAAACTGGGTGAGGATAATCACGGGGCAGGGGAACGACAAACACAATACTGGCTAAACAACACGAATTTCGTGATGCTTAACGATAAAGAAAAAGCATAGATGAAAAGTGATGTTTACTAGAGTGTTGTCTTACTTAGAAATTCTCATTGTGGTAAGTATATAGTTTAATTTGGGCGCAAAGATAGTACTTTCTTTTATAATATTGTTGGGTTTTGGCTGGAAAAATGGATTCTTTGAACTAATTCAGAATATGGAATAAAAAAATGAAGAGCAGAGACTACAATTAAAAAATGTCCCGCTCTTCATTTTCACTACCTACTTTATTAACTTATTACATCTTTTCCACTCGAAAATCAAACCATAATTTCATTTTAAAACCGTCATCCCCTTTTTTAATGCGAATACTGCTTGGCTGACTGTGGGGACCAAGTTCAGGAATGGATTTTCCGGAACGCATGGCGGGAATATCATAAAGAAAAGAGATGTCACCTTCCGGGAATTCCCACATTGTGTTTTCACCATTACGTCGATGGACAGGTTCCAGCGGAGTAAATACACGGAAGAACAAGCCATCACTTTCAGAGTAAACAGTGAAAGGTACGCGATCTGATTCTAATGTTGCCCAATAAACATTGGCATGATAACCTTTGAATTCCGGATAGATTAAATGATCAAAACTTTCACCGGTTATGGTATTATTGTATTCTTTCTCCCAAATGCCATAATTGGTACCTTTTATACGATTCTTCCATACACGGTAAGGGCCACGTCCCATCCATTTCATGCCTTTCACTTCTTTTTCCGGAAAAGAGAAAGTGAGCCCGAGATTATATATTTTCTTATCAAAGAAGGCTCCCTCAAAACCATGACCTTTAGGATCATTCAGCAGTACAGCTTCCATACCTAATAATCCGTCTCCGGACATACGCCAGACAATTGAATCTATTCCTCCTTCATATTTGGCAATGTAACAGGCGTCATTACCTTGCATGTACTCATAGCCTTCTTTAAAATTAGCTTTCATACCGACAGGTAATGGACCGTTATTTAACGGGATGATTTCATCCTTCTGTTTTATTTCGATAAGTATCCCATTTCTAAAGGTGGCAGAGATACCATTAGCAAACAAAGTGACCTCTCCATTCTGCTTTTTAATACTTGCGGATGAAGTACTAATATGTTTATTATATTGCATTGCAAAATATTCATTGGCATATTTGATTGGCCAAGTCCAATTGCAGATAGAATGCCCCTGTTTATCATAAGCTTCCAGTTCCAGCACATCCCCTTGGAAAAAAACAGCAGGTAATTTCATATGTACCTTGCCGGTTTCACCCGGAGCAATATCCGGAAGGGGCACTGTACCTTCGGAAAGCAGCGTTTGTGTCCCCTTCTTTAAAGGTGATGAAAGGGAATAGACTCGATATTTCATACTGCACTCTTTCAGATTCGTAAAAAGATAGTTGTTACTTATCATGAAATCTCCTTTAAAAGATGGGGTGATAAAGAGGTTCTGGAATTGTATAGGTGCCCAGACTTCACGGACGGTATAAAAACTTCCTTCTTTTTCCCGTCTGGGGCCTACAATGCCATCCGGACCGTTAGGACCATCCGAGTCCAGACGCCCTCCTTGGTCGGTCCTTTTAACGGCTTCATCAACGTATGTCCATAAAAATCCTCCTGCAAATAAGGGATTAGACTTATAGCTATCCCAAAAATCATCCAGGCCGGCTCCTTGTCCGCGATCATAAAGTCCATGTAGAAATTCGGTAGGCATAAATACATTATATCCGTTTGCCAAGCGGTAAGGACCTGTTTGATAAGCTGGATAGTGATGAGTATCAAGCCCGTTGAAATCAGCCCACGGATGGATGACATGACGTTTCTGCGGATCATAATCTGCAAAGTGGGCATCTATATTTTTATTCCATCCTCCTTCGTTTCCATTACTCCACATAAAGATACAGGGATGGTTTACATCACGGTTTATCATCTCAGACAGTAATTTTAATCCTGTTTCCGTGTCATAGCTATTCTGCCAGCCGGCAAGTTCGTTCAGATAGAATATGCCAAGCGAGTCACATATTTCCAGGAAATGTTTGTCGGGAGGATAATGAGAACGTACGGCATTCATATTCATTTCTTTAATTAATAAGGCATCTTGCAGGCTGAGTTCAAGGTTTGTTGTACGTCCGCCATCAGGATGAAAACTATGACGGTTGGTTCCCTTTACTATAATTTTGGTTCCATTGACATAAATGCCGTCCTTGGGGCGGAACTCAATGGTACGGAATCCGATACGCTCTTCATGGATGTGGACAATTTGCTTCTGAGGATTGATAAGTTCCAGCTTTAAAGTGTAAAGATTGGGGTTTTCACAGTCCCATGTCTGAATGCCTTTCCATTCTGTAGTTATAGTTTGTATTTCATCACTGTTCAGTGAAATGATTTGCCTGCCAATACTTGTCTTACTGTCTACAGGAGTAATTGTTGCCGCTACTGAATAGTCTTGGGAAATATTTCTCAGATGTAGCTCTGTTGCTAGTTTTCCATTTGCCATCGCGTTTACTGCGATACGTTCGATATGTGTTTGGGGCATGGCTTTGAGGTATACGGGCCGATAAATACCGCCATAGAGCCACCAGTCTGCACGTCGTTCGGCAGCATTCACTGATTTATTGGCAGATTCTTTCCATACCTTTACTTCCAGATTATTCTTTTTTCCAAAATTTAGTTTATCTGTTATGTCATAGCTAAAACGATAGAAACCGCCTTGGTGAATGTCGCCTGCCGGTATGTCGTTTATTTTCACTTCAGTATCTGTCATTACTCCTTCAAAAACAATACTGACTTGCATATCTTTCCATTTAGCGGGTACCTTGAACTGATATCGGTATAGCCCGGTTTCATCGCTGGGTTTAGCTCCTTTATTCAAATAGAAACGTCCGTAAGTGTATTCGCCAAACCCTTGTAATTCCCATTGCGAAGGGATCTCTATCTTGCTCCATTTGCCACTGTTCATGCCTGCGGAACAATAAAACTCCCATGTCTTTGTGTCTTGATATCCGCTTCCCGACAGATATTGGATTTCCGTAGTCTGTGCATTTACAGCTAAGGAGAATAAACAACTTAAGATTATAAAAATAAATGTTTTCATATAGGTTCATTCTTTAATATTGATAGGTTGGTTCTATAGGGAATACATAAAACTGTCTTTCCGGTTTGAAATCAATCATCCATTGGTCTATTAATACATGATTGTCTAAAGCAGTAATGGATAGAGTGTGCATTCCTTTTGTCAGTCTGTGCTTGGTATTTCTTACTGCTTGTCCGCGAAGAACATTCTGCTTCCAGGATTCGGTACGAAAACCTTCTTTAAAGGAACATATCTGAGGCGTTTCACCATCTATGCTGACACTAAAGCGAATATCTCCTTTATCGTTCGGCTGTGTCGGGATGATGGCTGTACGCAGAATAGCCTCTCCTTCCCATGCACTTTCAAAATCAAAGGTGATTGTCTTTCCTTTTGGTAGGGATACAGCGTTCATGCTGTGTCCCAATGACTGAATGACGATCACCCCGTCTGTTGCTTTGGTATAGTTGCAAGCATTGGCAACAATACATTTGTCTTTTGATACCTCTTTCAGGGGGAGCGACTTGGTACTTTCAGGAAAAGTATATTGCTCAATTTCCTGATCAGTTAACCATATAGGGAGGGTAGGCGGATAAAATACGTATAAATCACGTGGATTGTAACACATGGAATATTTCCATTTACCACCGGCTAATTTATGATTATAATAATCTGTCAAGTCACGAATTTCCTGATAGGCTTTGATACTTTTTGCACAAGCATTCATCAATTGGCTTTCACGAGTCCACAAGTTAGTATCACAACTTCCCGGAAAAATGCAGCGCGCCCTTTGTGCTTCCAGCATTTTAGTACTCATAGCTGCTGCACCGAATACAGGATATTTAATTTGTGCAAAGAAAGCGTCTTTTCTCTCTTGAGGAATGATCGGTTCTACTTCGGACAGGATTCTTTTTATTGACTCATAAGATTCCAGATAACGGTCTAGTTCTCCACCGAATTCAGTGAGACTGAAATCTGTGTTTTTGATTGGAGACCATCCTTTTATATATTTCTTTTTATCCAGTTCTACTTGGTTCCAGCCCATAAACTCTGGCTTGCGGATACCGCACAGACGATAAAATTCCAGCATGGCCGGCAATAACTTTTCTCCCGCTTCTGTACCGAATTCGCGGCAAAGCCAATTTTTCTGATGCTGTACGAGGGTAGAGGGAGATACAGAGTTGATGTCCCATGCCATATCCAGAAAAAGCTCCAGGTCATAGGCTGCAGGTTTTAAATCATGCACATTGACAATCCACAGACGACGGGCATTGCAATCATAGGCTTGTTTCATTTCACTATAGACCAACCCCGGTTGGGTAGTGCATAGCCACATATAGTCATGCGGACGTCCCCAATAGCTGAGATGATAATATACACCGGCACCTCCGCTGCGTTTTTGCTGTTCCTGGTCACTCAGACGAGTCATGTAGCCATAATTGTCGTCACACCATATGAGTGTAATATCATCGGGTACCTGTAAACCGTTCTCCATAATCTGAAGTACTTCTTTATAGGGAACAAAAGCCTGTGGGATTTTCGCTACATCCTTTTTTACATATTTAGATAATAAGGTGCGTTGGTCATTTATAACTTGCTGCAAAGCATCGGTTTTTTCCTGAAGAGTTTTTACTCCTTCCATACCGCTGTCGTGAATACCTCTCATGCCTATCGTATAGAAGTTTTCATAGCGTCCGGCTTCTTTCAAGCGTTCTGTCCAATAGGACTGTACACTTTCACGATTCGTAATATAATTATACTCGCCTCGTTCGCTGACTTTCCATTCACCTACATTATTACGCATCAAAGGTTCACAATGAGAAGTGCCGATAACGATACCGCAGCTATCGGCAGCCTCTTTGGCTCCTGGTACAAAGTAGAAAGGAGTCGTAATTCCGTGCATACCCGGCCAGATGGCGTTGGCACGAAGACGCATCAGCAGCTTGAAAATCTCTTTATAAGTACGGGCACCGATTCGTCCTTTTGTGTCAGACGGTTCGAAGTTTTTCCAACTCCAAGGTTGTAAACTCCAGTCTTCGTCATTCAAAAAGATTCCACGATACTCTACTGAGGGGCTTTGAAAGGTTGTATAATCGGCAGGTAATGTTAATTGATTTTTCTTTATGGGTGTGACGTCTCCCCACCATACCCATGGAGACACACCGGCTAAACGGGACAATTCGAGTATTCCATAGGCAGTCCCTCTGCCATCACTGCCTACCACCAGCAATTGTTTCTTATTGGAGCTTTCGGTAACTTTGATAAAAAAAGCATCCTTTTTACTCATAAGGCTATCTACAGGAACATCCTGTTTAAGAAGTTCTTTCAGTGCAGATCTATTCTTGTCCAATTGTACAATTTTAATAGCTGTATTTCCTGTATGAGTTTTTTGAGGTAATACTCCTGTCACTTGTTTCATGTCACCGGTAAACATATCCAGTGCAATTGTCACCACAGGAGATACGGATTTGGATACGGAATAGGTTATTGCTTGTTTCCCATTATACCAGACAAACTCACCCTCGTTGTGATTTGCCGCGGTGCAAACAATCCGATTTCCGAAAAGAAAAATAGAACAGAAGCATATCGCTATAAGCGACTTTCTGTTTCCATAAAAATTAGATTTCATAAGCCAACCTTTTTAAATTAGACATTAGAGTTTTAATGTCACAAAGGTAACCGGCTGTCAGTATTAAAGGGGGGAGGCATTGCCCGATAAGGTTGAAAGATGTTCCTTCTACCTTTTCGGAACATCTTTCAACTCTCTTTCTTTAGAATTCAATTAAGTGTTTTTTGCCGATTTCATCGAGTATTCTGTAGGTTGCATACCGAATTCTTTCTTGAAACAGATCGAAAAATATTTAGGATCGTTGAACCCCACTTTGTATGCCAGATCAGAGATGCGGATATTCTTATTCTCATCCATGATTTTGCAGGCTGCTTTCAAACGAATGCTCCGTACAAAACTGGTTGTATTGAGTCCTGTGAGTGATTTCATCTTTTTGTGAAGTGTGGTACGACTTGTTGCCATCTCATTGACAAATTGAGTTACGTCAAACTCAGGATCATCCAGATGTCGGTTTACACAGTCAATGGCATCCTGGAGGAATTTCTCATCATCTGAAGTAATATTCGAAAAGAATTGTAGTTTGATATGGTGTACTTTGTCTGTTTCTCCTTTTTGCAGATACTTCCGATTACGCAACATAAGTCTTCGGCGTATTTCCCACCATATCAATCCTAAAAAAGATGCAGTTAGTAAAGCGTAAATAAGATATGCCCACCAGGTAGCCCAGAAAGGAGGTTCGATAAGGATTTCCATTGTCCGCATTTCTCCCCAGTCTCCATTCTCATTGGTGGCTCGTAATTCAAATACATACTCTCCCGCAGGTAATTGAGAATAATATGCATTACGGTTGGCGGCATTCACATAGTGCCAGTCTGTGTCAAAACCTTGCAGCCTGTATGCGTACTTGTTCAGTTGGGGCTGGTTGTAAGTGAGCGATGCAAAGCGGATAGTAAAATTGGTATATGCTGACGGGATGATGAGAGTCTTTGTATAATCGGCAGTAAAAGAGGATATCTTGCTTTTTTGCTGTTCCGGTATTTGTTCCAATGATTTGCCGTCTATTAATATATCCGTTATGCGCAAAGAAATATCAGAGTGTTTCTCCTTCATCATTTCGGAGTCAAAAGTAACTATTCCGCGGCTACATCCGAAATAGAAAGTTCCATTGCGATAAAAAGATGCGTTTTGATTAAAGAAGTTATCTGCTAATCCATCTGCAACAGTAAAAGTCCGTACTCTTCCTTTTTCCTCTCCGGTGATAGTCAATCTTGCCAATCCTTGATTAGTGCCTAACCAAAGGTTTCCATGATTATCTTCTTCCATACTGCCTACCATATCTCCCGGTAAATTGTATGCTTGATGGACGGATTCAAAACAATCATCTTGTACATTATACAGACAAAGTCCGCTTCCTTCTGTGCCTACCCATATTCTGCCGCTTTTATCCAATAGAAAACAAAGGGGAGTATTGACCGGTAACAGTTTGTTCTCCATACAGTAGTTTTGGCAATGTAATGTTTCCGGTTGCTCCATATTTCCAGTTACATGAACTATACCATTATTGTTGGTTGCCAGCCACAAGGAGCCGTCATTATCTTCCATTATGCAGGTAATTTCTTTAGAGAGTAAGGCATCAATGCCAGGCATACGGCTGAAACAATATTCACGACCATCCTTATATCGGACTCCAACTCCCTTATAGGTGCCTAGCCACCAATTCCCCTTATGGTCTTCATGTATCCAATATACCAGATCATGAGGAATGAAACCACAATTTGAAGTCTTATATTGGTGGATAATCTTTCCATTCTGACAAGCCATCACTCCGCCATCATGAATGGCGAGCAGCACTTCTTGGGAAGTAGGGCTGTAGGAAATGTGATAGGGACGTTTGGAGGGTATTAAAGATATCTTCTTGTCTCTCGACTGGTAATCCACTCCATATCCGAAACCAATCCAGGAAGCTCCATTCTCTTCTATATATAAGGTAGAGATCAAATCAGTAAAGAACTTCCCGTTACCACGTGGGTAGAGGACATCAAAAGAACGTACGTGTGTATCTGCATGAAAAACTCCTGTTCCTTTTGTTCCAATCCACATCAATCCGTTTTTATCTCGAAAAACGGTGTTCACTTCGCGTACGGGCAAATAATGTTCTGGGTTCGATTCTTTGTAATTGATGAACGTCCCTTCGTTAGCCATATTCATAATGCCAATTCCATCCCGGCTTCCCAGCCATAACGAATGTGTCTGCAAGTCTTCATGGATAGAATAAATATAATCAGAAGGGATAGAGGAAATATTCAGAGGATCGTATCTGTAATTTTTTTCAATAGACAATGTCTGCTTGTCCGAAGAGAAATTAACCTTATAAAGACCATACCCGCTTGTTCCCACCCATAGAACTCCTCTGGAATCCTGAAATAATGACAAAACGGAATTGTTTTCGCTCAATGGAGGGTAATGGGTGAACTTATTCTCTTTTATGTGATAACGGTAGAGCCCGTCTTGCCAGGTACCAATCAGTAAATCACCATTTTCATCTTCAAGTATGGTTTGAACATTCTTTTGTTCGGGTACTTCGCCTTTACAATTCTTGTGTGTCATCAGGACCAATGTATCCTGTCCTGCATCATAATATGCCATTCCACGGATATATCCCAGATAGACTTTGTTCTCTTTGGTTACGTGGATTTCGTTCAAACGATGTTTGTTGATTCCTTCCAGTTGCATTTTTCTCATTTGTCCCGTTTGCTTATCGAGTACACAGAGACCTTCATGAGTTCCTATCCATAGTCTGTGGGAATAGTCTTCTTCTATGCAAAGTACATTATTATTGGTCAGTAGTCCCGGAGTGTAAAGATTTGATTTATATGTTCTGACTTCATAACCATCATACCGGAATAATCCATAGAAGGTGGGAATCCAGATGTAACCGTCCCGATCTTGATAGACCTGATGAACCATACTGTTGGGTAATCCGTCCGGAGTTGAGAATTGTTTGAATTCTAAATTCTTCAGACGATCCTGTGCATGGACGGGAAACATTAATAAAGTTGTTGTAATAAGAAGTAGCCAGAATATTCTATATACCATTATACTGCATTCTATTAGATTCCATTTAACAAATATACAAGATTATCTTTAGATTCTTGCGTAAATAAATAAAAATATGGAATCCGGGAATTACAGTCTATGATTTTAGAGCCTCTATTCTCTTAGTTTAGAGGCTCTGTTTAGTACTAATAGAGCCTCTGTTTACTAGATTTGCAGGCTCTGTTTATTATTAATTTTATACGTCGAATAATTGATTCAACCCCTCGCTCATACTCGGATGTGTGAAGATGAAGTCACGCAGGAACGTAGAAGTCTGTCCTGTCTTCATAGCCATTGCAACCATATTGATCAGTTCCGGAGCATCGGTACAGAACAGGGTACATCCCATAATCTTACCGCTATGGCTATTGATAATAGCTTTCAGCATCCCATCAGTCTGTTGCAAGGTACGCGAACGGACAATGGAGGTTGCCGGCAGTCGGGAGACTTTGAAAGAATACCCCTTTCTCAGTGCCTCCTCTTCCGTAATTCCGATATGTGCCAATGGCGGATCGATAAATACAGCATAAGGCAGAGGATCTCTGTCGTTGATGTCACGTTTCTTGTCCCCGAAAAGCTGATCCCGGATAATACGAAAATCATCCAGTGAGACATAGGTAAATTGCGCTCCTCCTTTTACATCTCCCATTGCCCATATATGAGGGGCATTGGTATGTAATTGGTCATTGACTACAATTGCCCCGTGCGCATCGACTTCTACACCAGCTGCTTGCAGGTTCAGTCCTTCAATCATTGGTTTGCGGCCTGTGGCAATAAGGATCGCATCACCGTCTACAAAGTAAGGAGTGCCGTCCGAAGTATCCGAATAAGTCAGAGTTACCCCGTCGTGTGTATCATGGATCGATTGAGTACGGACATTCAGACGAATCTCGACTCCTTTCTTCTCCATCACTTCCCGAACGCTTTTTGCAATATCCGAATCATTGCGGGGCATGAATCTGTTTCCTGCTTCGAGAAGAGTCACTTTACTTCCGAAGCCAGCGTACATCGAAGCAAACTCCAGTCCGATATAGCCTCCGCCTACAATAATCAGGTGCTTTGGCAGAATATCCAACTCCAGAAGAGTGGTACTGGTGTACACATTTCGACTTTGCTGAATACCCTCTATATTGGGAATAATAGGTGTAGAGCCGGTATTGATAAAAATCTCTTTTCCCTGCAGTTCGATTTCTTCTTCGGGAAGAGCAACTTTCACCGTATTGGCTGAAACGAGAGACCCTTTACCTGTGTAAATAGTCACATTAGGGCGTTTGCTTAATTTCTCGTAGTTATTTTCTCTTAAAAAAGAGGTAAGTTTGTTTTTTCTGGCAATCGCCTGCCTATACATGTTACTCTGCTTATCAAAATCATTGTGATAAAGCAGGGTGGAAATCTCTGATTCGTGAATCAAAGTTTTGGTTGGTATACAGGCTACGTTAGGGCAAGCCCCTCCGTACATTTCATCGGACTGTTCGACGACAGCGACCTGCCATCCTCTGTTGGAAAGTTCGGCAGCCAGTGTTTTTCCTGCCTTGCCGAACCCTATAATAATTGCATCATATTGTTTCATAACTTCCTTTCATTAACGATTTATACTCAGCTATTATAACACATGAAGAGTATATTTGTTTTGCGTCATATCCGGGAAGCAAAGGTGTCCGTAGCGGACAGAATCAGCTTTTTTTCAGTGTTTTGAGTACGCGTTGTGACGAGTCTGAAAGAAGCACTACGGCTCCTGCGAGAATAACGATATCTTTGATAACCAGTCTTCCGGCACCGGACAATAGCGGGAAGCCAAATTCATCTCCACCCAGATTCGGAACCCAGACTTCGGGCGTGGTGACAAGGAAGGATAGTGTACCCAACGTCATAATGATGGCGAGCGTATCACCTACCAGCGCTACTTTCGGGAAGAAAATGCCCAGGAATACCAGAATACCGATACTCATGATGAGCGCTCCTAATCCATAGGAGAAAGTATAAGTGCGATTGGCTTCGTGCCAGGCGCGGTTTTCCGGAACGAAGGCTCCTTCCGGATTTTTGTGGTCTTTGTATTCAGGAGCATCTTTCGCATAGAAGAAGCTCATGAAGGGACTGTTGGCTACGAAAGGAACAATTCCGTCGGCTTCGTAGTGGAAATATTTCAGTCCACCAATCCATACGAATACGACTAAGATAGCTACACGGATAAACTTAATTCCGAAATTCTTCAAGCTGGAAGTGAAGGTAAGCAAAGCAATAAATTTCTCTTTCATTTTGCGGTCTTTTTATGGGTTTAACTTTCTGATGCAAAGATCAGGGTTTTCCCATCGGTGCGAAATAGCAATATCGCCGTATGAATTGTCAATTCTTCCCTTCTACCGAATTTCGGTATTGTACGGGGCTTTCTCCGGTCATATTTTTAAAGAAACGGCTGAAGGAAGATTGGTCTTCGAATCCCAGGATGTCGGCAATCTCCTTCGAACTCTTATTACTATATAAAAGGAGTCGCTTGGCTTCCGCTTCCACCCGTTCGTGGATGACTCGCAGAGGTGACGGCAATTTGCAGGAAGAAAAGATGTTTGAAAGGGTTTTGGGCGATTTGTGCAACAAGTCGGCATAGTCCTGTACCTGTTTCTTGGTCCGGAAGTGTTCGTCCACCAGGTTATAATACTGGCGGATGATTTCGAAGCTGTATTCTTTTTCCTGGGTAATGTTCAGCCGTTGGCGGGCAATACGCGTGCTTTGGATAATGAAACGTTTGAGCAGGATGCGGAGCATTTCTTCCTGAAGGTTGTCCGACACGGTGAATTCACGGTCCAGCAATCCCACTACGTCTTCCATCGACCTCCGTTCCGATTCGTTGAGCATGAAACGAACGACATGCGAAGAACCGTTGAACAGGAATCCGCTGCATGACACTTCGTGGTCATTGCCGTAAATGCAATAGAAGTTACTGTTGAACAGAACCGTCAGGTACTCTCCGTCGATCGAAAGAAATTCCAGGTGCTGGAGGTTGGAAAGGGAGATGACCTCGTTCTCGGCCAGTATCACTTCCTGATGGTCTATCTCGAGGGTGATGCTTCCTTTGCGTACCCAGATGAATTTATATAAACTCTTTTCTTTCTGCAGGCTCTTTTCGGTGTGATAGCTGGTAGTCAGTGCCAGCATACCTTTCAGTTTGGTCTGGTAAGTTCTTATCATAATCAATCCTCCATGGCTGATGCGTCAAATGACAGGGGTAATAAATGTCCGATGCTTTGTACTTCGTAGATACACTTCTTGCCATAAAGCAATATACGGATGGGCTGTTTATATCGTTTCTCTGTTTCCAGAATCACCTGGCGACAAGCACCGCAGGGCGGGATAGGAGTGTCGATAAAGTCTTTCTCGGTACGTGCAGCGATGGCAAGTGTCACCACAGCTTGGTCGGGATACTGCGAGTTGGCATAAAATAGCGTGGTGCGTTCGGCACAGAGTCCGGACGGATAGGCCGCATTCTCCTGATTGGTTCCTGTCACTACCACACCGTTGGCCAGCAGTGCTGCCGCTCCTACCGAAAAGTGCGAGTAAGGTGCATAGCTGCGCCGGGTTGCCTCGATGGCGTCATCCAATAAGGCACGGTCTGTATCATTGAGTTCATCATATTCATATACTTTGATTACAGAGGTAATAGTCAGGTCTTTCATGTGCGTAGGTGGTTTATAGTTCTACAAATCATGTTACAAAGTTAGAAAAGAGATTGATAATCCCAATTATTTTTATGATTTTTGTGCCGCATAACTTAAGATACACAAATAATAGATGAATAGCAAACTCCTCAGGCTGATTGCCATAGTTACAGTCCTTGCTTTTGCTGCAGGTGCCCAGGCGCAGCGCAGGAATTCCCGTTACGTAGATTATATAAATAAGTATAGTGCCCTGGCCGTGCAGCAAATGAAAGAGCATAAGATACCTGCCAGTATCACACTGGCTCAGGGATTGCTTGAGAGTGGTGCGGGCATGAGTACGTTGGCTCGTAAAAGTAATAATCACTTCGGCATCAAGTGTGGCAGCAATTGGAATGGGCGTACCGTTCGTCATGACGACGATGCCCGTAACGAGTGTTTTCGTGCGTACCGCAATCCCCGCGACTCGTACGAGGACCATTCTGCATTCCTGAAGCGCGGAGCCCGCTATGCATTCCTTTTTAAACTGAAGATAACCGATTATAAGGGGTGGGCGCGTGGTTTGAAAAAGGCCGGATATGCCACCGATCCTTCGTATGCCAACCGTCTGATAACGATCATTGAAGATTACGACCTCTATAAATATGACCGTAAGGGGGGATGGAGTTCGTCGAAGAGTGAACCGACGGTGCTCAATCCGCATCAGGTTTACATAGCAAACGGCATCGCTTATATCGTAGCCCGTGACGGGGATACCTTTAAGTCGCTGGCCAAAGAGTTCGATATCCGCTGGAAGAAGCTGGTGAAGTACAACGATCTGCAGCGTGACTATACTTTGATGAGCGGTGACATCATCTATCTGAAAGAGAAGAAAAAGCGGGCATCCAAACCTTATACGGTCTATATCGTAAAAGACGGAGACTCCATGCATACCATTTCGCAGAAATTTGCCATCCGGCTGAAGAACCTGTACAAGATGAACCGCAAGGACGGAGATTATATTCCTGAAGTGGGAGACAGGCTGAGGCTGAGATAGGCTTCACTTCCGGCTGCGGAGCATATCGGAAATGCGTTGACAATAAAAGGGTGTAGCCTTCCCTCACGGATGGTTACACCCTTTTGCCGTCGGGGCTACACCCTTTCCGTCGGATGGCTACACCCGGATCATGGTCTTTTCTTGCCGGACTTACAATCGGTTATCGGAAAAAGGGAGTACTGCTTTGTTACGAAACTGTACAGGGTGTTCATTATCGGACACCCTCTTTCTTTTTTTTCCCTTGAAACTCAATGCTTTCCTTTTTTGGCACAAGGTTTGAATATAGAGGCATAAAGAACAGTGCAAATTTATAATTAACTATATATGGACAGAGAAATTCCTAAAGAGGTGCGCAATAAAGAGCGTAATAAAAAGATTATCCGTTTTTCGGCTATCGGTATCGTCGGGATAATAGGTATCAGCGTGCTGATTTCGTTGTTGCGTACAGGCGTGCAGAAAAAGGACCTTGTGTTTTCTACCGTCGATAAGGGTACGATTGAGGTCAGTGTCAGTGCTTCGGGCAAAGTGGTGCCTGCTTTTGAAGAGATCATCAATTCACCGATCAATACCCGCATCGTGGAGGTGTATAGAAAAGGCGGTGATAGTGTAGATGTAGGTACGCCCATCTTGAAACTCGACTTGCAGAGTACGGAAACCGACTATAAAAAGCTGCTGGACGAAGAAGAAATGAAACGTTATAAGCTCGATCAGGCAAAAGTGAACAGCCAGACCAAACTGAGCGATATGGCGATGCAGATCAAAGTGTCGGAAATGAAACTTGCCCGGATGAAAGTGGAACTTCGCAATGAACAGTATCTGGACAGCCTTGGAGCCGGTACGACCGACAAGGTGCGCCAGGCCGAACTGAGCTACAATACTTCCCGCCTTGAACTGGAACAGCTTAAACAGCAATACACCAACGAAAAGCAAATAGCAGCCGCTGACCTGAAGGTTCTTGAACTCGATCTCAATATGTTCCGTAAAGGACTTGCCGAAATGAAGCGTACCCTGGACGATGCCCAGATTCGTTCGCCGCGCAAAGCCATCCTTACTTACATCAACAACCAGATCGGAGCCCAGATTCCGCAAGGCGGACAGGTAGCCATTATTTCCGACCTGAGCCATTTCAAAGTGGATGGTGAAATAGCCGATACTTATGGTGACCGTGTGGCAGCCGGTGGCAAAGCCATTGTAAAGATAGGCAGCGAGAAACTCGAGGGAATCGTGAGCAGTGTCACCCCGCTTTCGAAGAATGGGGTTATTTCATTCTCCGTGCAATTGAAAGAGGACAACAACAAGCGGTTGCGTTCGGGACTTAAGACCGATGTATACGTGATGAATGCGATCAAGGACGATGTGCTGCGTATTTCCAACGCCTCGTTCTACGTCGGGAAAGGAGAGTATGAGTTGTTTGTTGTCAACGGAGACCAATTGATCAAGCGGAAGGTACAGCTGGGAGACAGCAACTTTGAGTATGTAGAAGTAGTCAATGGCTTGGAACCGGGTGACGAGGTGGTCGTTTCCGATATGACAAGTTTCAAGGAAAAGAATAAACTGAAATTGAAATAACGATTCGAATTATGTATAAGCAGTACATCAAAGTGCGACACGAAGTTGCGTAAATAATTGTTCAAAATTC
>OKTT01000811.1_pt1 | contig 16220 bp, 15 predicted proteins | sample 1606121 | NCBI WGS metagenome assembly OKTT01 (sample SAMEA3879516, study PRJEB24766) | human gut metagenome | biome: human-associated habitat; feature: feces | place: USA | collected 1985/1987
TAATCTCTGCGTGAATAGCTTATAAAAACATCGTATTTGTATTTCATGTTATATTATATTTCATTGGTTCAACCTAATATTTATCTACTGGCGTCAGAATTACTGTGTTTGGTATATTCATTCCAAATAGAATCAACAAGTTTATATAATGTAGAGTGGCATTTTAGAGTATGCTCACCAATATGGATGTTATATTTTTCGTATAATGCATCTTTTAGATCTGTATATTGAACATCTGCAACGTAACAGCTAGGATTAAGTGTTAAAAAACTTGCTTTGCAAAAGGAACGAACAAAATTGAATACATCATTTTTGTTCTTGAATGATTGATATTTCTTTGAATTTGTTGTAGAGAATTTGTCTAATATTATATTTCCTATTTCTCTTGCAGAAGGAACTTCCTGCTTCAATTCTATATTCTTTTGAACTTTCAAAAGGTTTTCATATTCTTCTTGTATTTCCTTAACTTTAGTTCGCTCATCAAGGAGATATTTTCGTAATGTCTCTATTTCATCCATAGCATTTTGTAGAGCATATTTATTATCGGTCATACTTTTATGTTCTTCGGTAGCTTGTAAGGGGGAACTCTTCAGAGGTTGTTTTTCGGGCTCTAAATTGTTTTTTATTATACTACACCAATTGGTTCGAGCTATGGATAATTGTTCTTCATCCAAAGGATAAGTGTTGTTTTCATCAATACAGTATAATATAGGGAAAGTCCAACCACATCTGTTACAAAAATTAGAAGATATTGATACTTCCTTGTCACATATAGGACATATCTTGGTTGTATTTCCTATATATATTTGTTTTTCAAATATTTGGTTGACTACATCTATTTGTTGCAAAGTCAAACGTTGGCAGTCTTTTGCCAAAACACTGATTTCTTTTTTTATTTTTTCTTTCTTTGCTTTAGCCTCTCTCTCTTCTCTAAACTTTTCTTCTTCCCGCTGTTTTTGAGCAATATCTTCTTTGACTTTATTAATGGCACGGAGTAGATCTTTTAATGCGTTTTTGGGATTTTCCAGATAATCAATATAATCTAATGGTCGTATCAGAAGTTTAAACTTCTTATTATACTGGCTATTATCAATTTTTACAGGGATAATTGCTTTTTCTCCGTCCAAGGCTTCGAATATTTCTCCTGCAGTCCACATCGATTCGTTCGAATGTTTGGAGGATATGAATATGAGCATCTTAGATTCAGCTATTGCGCCTGTGATAATTTCAATGAACTCTTGTCCACTGTAAATTCCGTCTTTATCGAACCAGTAGGTAATACCATTTTCATCGAATACATTTTGGATTTCCGCTATGGCATTACCAGGTATTACATTGTAGTTTTCATCAACGTAATCTCTGCGTGAATAGCTTATAAAAACATCGTATTTGTATTTCATGTTATATTGTATTTACTAAAATGTGACCTCTGATTTATAGTGCGAATATACTCTTTTTGAGTGGAATAAAGAATAACAAAGAAATATTTTGTGAAAAAAAAGACGACATAAAGTAGTGTTCGATATTAGTACTTAAAATAGTTGTTGAAAATTTGATAATTAATTGATTCTCTATTGAAACAGATACTTGATTATTTCCAAGCGAATGCTTTAAGATTGCATCACGAATATAATGATTTAATGCTGTAAAATGACATTTGTGATTAAATGGAAAATAAATGTACTTTTCTATTAGAAAACCATGCTTATCTGGGCCATCTTTTGTAAAATGTGAGATGGATATAAATAAAAATAGTGGGAAAGTTTCTTCTTTTCCCACCTGCTAAAGATTTATTTATATTGCTAAGTATCTCTAAATGTAAAATATAAAGATCGATTTAGCCTCTTTTTAGAATTCTACCTTCGGAGCCTTCTCACTTCCTTCTTCTGCTTCAAAATATGCTTTCTTATCAAAGCCGAACATTCCTGCAAAGATATTTTTGGGGAAACGGCGGATATTGGTGTTATAAGCCTGTGCAGCATCATTGAAATTTTTGCGCGCTACATTGATACGGTTTTCAGTTCCTTCCAGTTGAGCCTGTAATTCCAGGAAGTTTTGATTAGCTTTTAAGTCCGGATAATTCTCGGTAATAGCTAATAACTTGCCCAGTGCTGATGTTACAGCACCTTGTGCCTTTTGGTATTGCGCCAACTTTTCTGGTGTCAGATCGGCAGCGTCCACTTTAATTTGAGTTGCCTGGCTACGTGCGGCAACAACTCCTTCCAATGTTTCCTTTTCATGTGTCGCATATCCTTTCACGGTATTTACCAAGTTAGGTATCAAGTCGGCACGGCGTTGGTATTGAGTCTCTACATTTGCCCATTGACCACTTACATTCTCGTCTATAGTAACCAGACCGTTATATACACTTATTGCCCATATGACAAGGATAGCCACAACGGCTAAGATGATAATAATTGACTTCTTCATGTTTCTTGTTTTTATTGAATTTGATAATTTGTTTTCTACTTATTTTCTTTAGAAACGAGAACCGGCACCGCCGCCACCGCCCATTCCTCCGCCAAAGCTGCCTCCACCGAAACCGCCTCCATCGAAACCGCCTCCGCCTCCGAAACGACCTCCGCCGAAGCCTCCAATAAATGGACCACCTCCGCCACCTCCCCGGTGGTGGTAATCATTATCATAACTTTGTTGGCGACGTATGATGGTATGTCCGCAGTTTCTACATGTATAGGTAACATCCTCGGTTTTCACCCCGTTAATTCGGGATACGACAGCACTTCCTGTTCTCTGCAATTGGTGTTTGCCGCATTTCGGACAACGGCTTTGCCTACGTGCCGAAAAGAAAGCAAGACCTCCGCCAATAGCAATAAAACAAAGAATGGCAAGAACAAAATCAAAAGAACCACCGCTGTTCGAATCGGAGAGAGCATCATTTTCCATAGAACCGTCGAGCCGCTGACAAGTCGCTTTTAGGCCGGCCACCATTCCGGCATCCCAATTTCCGTCTTTCAGGTAAGAAATCATATATCTGGTTTGAATCCTTTTACAGATCGCATCGGGGAGCACTCCTTCCAAACCATAACCGGTATAAAACTGGATACAACGTTGATCCGTAACCAACAAAATAACCAATCCGTTATTTTTATCTTTCTTCCCTACACCCCATTTATTAAGTAACTGATGGCAGAAGTTGAAACAATCTTCTTCTCCGATTGATGGAACTACGGCAACCACCGTTTCAATTCCTGTTTGTTGTTCCAAGGCATAAAGCATGGAGTCTATACTGTCACAAGCTGCCTGTGAAAGTATGCCGGCCGGGTTGCAAACATATTGCATTTTGTTTTGCAGGTGAACTTTCGGGAGGTTGTCCACCGTGTATACTTTCTCTTGAGCTTGTAGTGGGAACAGAAGAAAAGTTGCTAGTATAAAAGTCAATATTGATTTCATAACGATTATTTTACGTTTGCAAATATAGAAACTTTTTCTGTTATGAATCTAAAACTCCTTGTTATAATAGGTTTAATGAATGTATCGCCCGACGAATGCACGGACTCGGTCGGTGTATTCCTGTTTATTCTCTTTGTATGAAACTGCATGAGCCGCTCCTGGAACAATCCATAGTTCTTTGGGTCCCGGTTTGGCTTCGTAGAGCGAATATACCATCCAGGTAGGCACATACGTGTCTTTATCCCCGTGAATAAACAGCATCGGAAGTTGTGATTTGGCTACTTGTTTCAGTGAGGAAGCCTCTTTAAAATTCCATCCATATTTCTTCTCGCAAAGCCAGCTTGTGGTATACATGAGTGGAAAAGGGGGAAGGTGGAAACTAGCTTTAAGCTCATGTGAGAATTCGTCCCATACACTGGTGTAGCCGCAATCTTCCACAAAGCATTTAACAAATGGTTTCTGTTCCTCACCGGACACCATCATGGTTGTCGCACCTCCCATTGAAATGCCGTGTACAACCATTTGTGTACTATCTCCGAAAATCTCATTGGCAATGTTCATCCATTGCAATACGTCCCAACGGTCTTTCCATCCCATCTGGATGGCTGGGCCTTCACTTTCTCCCTGATGTTGCAGGTCGGGAAGTAATATGTTATATCCTAAATCTCGATTATACAGATAACCAATCATAAACATACGGATAGCATTATCTGTATGTCCATGCACAATGACTGCTGTCTTACTGGTGGGTTGGGGAGCAGCAACATAATACGCATGAAGTTGTATTCCGTGCGGATTGATGATGAATGTATCTTTCAGTGCATCCACTTGTTTCAGGCTGTCCACCCATGGACGTAGGAAAGGGTAGTTTCTATACATGAAGGGATAAGAGTCAGCATCTTTAGACAAAATCTTGGCATTCGGAGTCAATGAAAAGTTTAACATATAAAAACTTCCTCCGATGGTGCAGCCGGTCAATGCCAGCATGATAATAATGATGCTATATACAACTTTTCTCCTCATAAAAACTCTCTCTAATCCTTATTTATGCCATATCTCCCATGCGGCAAATGCCTGGAGCAGCAGCATTTCCAGACCGTTTTTAACAACAGCCCCTTGTGCTTCTCCTTTTTTCATGAACAGCGTAACATTCGGATTATATAACAAATCATAGAGCAAATGGTTTGGAGTCAGTAGCTCATAAGGAATATTAGGGCAGAAATCTACCTTAGGAAACATACCTACGGGAGTACAGTTGACGATGATTGTATATTCTGCCATAATTTCGGGAGTCAGTTCCTCATAAGTCAGCATATCATCGGCTTTGTGGGTGCGTGATACGAATATACTTTCAATACCCAGGTTTTTCAGCCCGTGGTAGACGGCTTTGGAAGCTCCGCCGGTACCCAGAATCAATGCTTTTTGGTGATGAGGCTGCAATAAAGGTTGAATGGATTGAGTAAATCCGATGATGTCGGAGTTGTAGCCAACCAGTTTGACTTTCCCTTTCTGCTGGCGGATGATTTTAATGACATTCACAGCACCTATCTTTGCGGTATCACGGTCGAGTTCATCCAAAAAAGGAATCACTTGTTCTTTGTAGGGGATAGTCACATTAAGCCCGCATAAATTGGGATTCTCTTCGATAACTTCCGTGAAGTTATTAATGCTGGGAATTTCAAAATTCACATACTCTGCATTGATACCTTCGGATTTGAATTTCTCATTAAAGTATCCGATAGAAAAAGAATGTCGCAGAGGGTAGCCGATTAAACCATATTTTTCCATAATCATTTATTGCTTAGTTGGGTTATTGGGTTTACTTTTTAGAAGACGTACTATTTCTTTTACTTTACCGTCAGGGTATTTGTCTTTATAGTATTCCGTCAAATCTTCGTATATCCAGAAATTATAAGGGCGGCCGATAAAGATATTGAAAGTGTTAGATGACTTCTCGCCGTCAATGCCTAATTTCAATTTTATATGGTTGTATATTTGGTCGTCAGGAGGAATAAGTCTGCAAGTTTTGGCTATTTCAGTCGTTATTCCATACATACCATGAGCTTCTGCTTCTTCGATTGCGAATTCCTTTTTTGTTATAGGAAAGCCATCAGAATTGAGTAATGTATATGTACCGGAGTTCTTTTCCTGAATAGATATACTGTATGATTCTCCATTGGTATAGGGAGATTTACTCTCTAAATCGGCTTTTATTTTTTCTTTAATTTCGTCCGTTTCTACATCTATGCCATATTCTACGGCAACGATATCGAATTTCTGTTCAGATTGAGAGGGGGGGCTGGTAATTACTAAACCTTGTTTCTGGTCAATTTCTTGTCCGTTCAGGCAGAATTTCCGGTCGAATACGGGTTCTTTCTTTGATTTCCAGGTCAGTTTACTGGAAAAAGTGATGACAGATGGTTCTTTTCCGTCATTCCAGTCTATTTCTACTTTCTCATTATCGAATGTATGATCGCCATTGAATTCCCCGAAAGTCAGATAATATTTTCCGTCTTTGCTTACTCCTGTTTGCAGACCTGTGAAATAGGCCATATAAGCTCTGGTGCGTTCGTTTAGCGGAGCATCTTTTTCGTAAGTCTCCCCTTTGTAGATCGCTTTTATTCCTTGATTGGCGATAGAGCCTTTGGTGAGTGGATTCAGTAAGTCATTGCCTTGAGCATCCTGTACTGAAATGTAAAGAACTATGGGAGCAAAATCCCATATTAGGTCATCTCCTCCATTGTTTGCCGGATCACAAGAGGTGAAATTGATACAACAAAAAATGCAGAGTAGAAATAGTCCAATTGATTTTGTTGTTTTCATAAGGTTACATTATTAGGTTATTTGGTTGCGGTATAAAGAGTGCAGATACCAAAGGTCAGCCGTTTGAAGTTGACTTCGCTAAAACCGGCTCGGGCGATGACTCCTTTCATGACTTCCCCTTGAGGAAATACTTTGATGGTGTCCGGCAGATAGCGGTAGGCACTGTTATCTTTGGATAGAAGCTTACCCAATAATGGAATGACGACTTTAGAGTAGATGGAAAACAGTTGTTTCATCGGGAAGCGGTCCGGAGTGGTAAGTTCCAGAATAACAAGATGACCGCCCGGTTTCAGTACGCGGCACATCTCGGAGAGCCCTTTGTCGAGGTCTTCGAAGTTGCGGATACCGAAAGCTACAGTAATAGCGTCAAAATCATTGTCGGCAAAAGAGAGTGAAGTGCAGTCCTCCCGGGCAAAAGATATTTTATCCGACAGTCCTTCCTTTTTTACTTTTTCACGTCCCACATTCATCATACCTTCCGAGATGTCCGTGCCGATTAGTTCGGCAGGTTGCAGTTTGCGGCAGGCGAGGATGGCAAAATCCCCTGTACCGGTCGCTACATCCATCATTCGCTGCGGTTGAAAAGGGTGTAACCAGGCAATAGCTTTTTTGCGCCAGCTGCGGTCGATACCTAAAGATAAGGTATGGTTCAGCTTGTCGTAGGCATGTGCGATGTTGTCGAACATACGTTCCACTTGCTCGGTCTTTTTTCCTTCTTCGTCGTAAGGCTTGATATGTTGTTGCGGGTAATCCATTTTTTAGTTGATAGTTGATAAATGATAGTTGATAGTTGAAGAAGATAGTTGATAAATGATAGTTGGAAGATGACAGAGTTAATAGTTATATGCGATAAGCTGCATATTAACTATCATTTATCATCTATCAACTATCATTTATTATCTGTCATTTATCGCTTATCAGCTGTTCAAAAAAGTTTCGACGTTTTTGAATATACGTTCAGCGATATTGCTAGTATCTTCTTTCACGAATTTCTCACCGGTGATGTTTTCGAACAATTCGATGTAGCGGTCACTGATACTTTGTACGATAGCCGGAGTCATTTCCGGTACTTTCTGACCGTCTTTGCCTTGGAAGCCGTTTTCCATCAACCATTCGCGAACGAATTCTTTAGAAAGTTGTTTCTGCGGTTCGCCTTTTTCGAAACGTTCCTGATAACCTTCAGAGTAGAAATAGCGGCTTGAATCCGGAGTGTGGATTTCGTCCATCAGGTAGATAGTGCCATTGTGCTTACCGAATTCGTATTTTGTATCTACGAGGATCAGTCCGCGCTCTGCTGCGATTTCAGTACCGCGTTTGAAAAGGGCTAATGTATATTTTTCGAGAATTTCATACTCTTCCGGAGTAGCCAGTCCTTGTTTTAGGATTTCTTCTTTAGAGATGTCTTCGTCGTGCAATCCCATTTCAGCTTTCGTAGTCGGAGTAACGATGGGTTCCGGGAATTTCTGGTTTTCGCGCATTCCGTCCGGCAACTTCACGCCGCAAATTTCGCGTACGCCGCTTTTGTAAGTACGCCATGCGCTACCACACAGGTAACCGCGTACAATCATTTCTACCGGAAAACCTTCACACAATACGCCTACCGTTACCATTGGGTCCGGAGTAGCCATTTTCCAGTTCGGACAGATGTCAGTAGTGGCATCGAGGAATTTAGCTGCAATCTGGTTCAGCATTTGTCCTTTGTAAGGAATACCTTCAGGAAGTACTACGTCAAAGGCCGAAATACGGTCGGTTGCTACCATGACGAGTTTTTCGCCGTTGATGTTGTACACATCGCGCACTTTTCCGTGGTACACGCTTTTCTGTCCCGGAAAGTTGAAATCTGTTTTTGTTAATGCTTTCATTGTCTTTATTATAATTACAAATTACAAGTTACAAATAACAAGTCGCAATAGGATTCCGAATCTAAAGACGATTAGTCTTTGGCCAGTTTCACCGGACGTTCGCCGTTGATAACCAGTTGTTCGTTTTTCCGTTTCTCCCGTTCGGCTTTCGCTTCTTTGTCGAATTTTTCGTAAGCATCCACGATACGTTCCACCAGTTTATGGCGTACGATATCTTTTTTATTCAGTTCAACAAAACTGATACCTTTCACTCCCTTTAAGATGCGGAGAGCTTGCACCAATCCCGATGTTTGTGAAGCGGGGAGGTCAATCTGTGTCATGTCTCCCGTCACAATCATTTTGGTGTTCATACCCATACGGGTGAGGAACATTTTGATTTGCTGTGTGGTAGTATTCTGGGCTTCGTCCAAAATGACGACCGCATCATTCAGCGTGCGTCCGCGCATAAAGGCTAACGGGGCAATCTGGATAATGTTCAATTCCATGTATTCCTTTAACTTGGCAGCAGGTATCATATCTTGCAGGGCATCGTATAAAGGTTGCAGGTATGGGTCGATCTTATCTTTCATGTCGCCGGGCAGGAAACCGAGCTTTTCTCCGGCTTCTACGGCGGGGCGGCTAAGGATGATTTTTTTGATTTCTTTATTCTTCAATGCACGTACGGCGAGGGCGATAGCGGTGTATGTCTTTCCCGAACCTGCCGGACCGATGGCAAATACCATATCATTCTTGGCGAATCCTTCTACCAGTTTCAACTGGTTTTCACTTCGGGGGATGATAGGTTTTCCTGTGACACTGAACACAATCACGTTTCCTGTCTGTTCCCCTTGCGGCGCATTTCCTTTTATAATGTCAATGATAACTTCTTCTTTCAGTGAATTATATTCGGCGCAGTACTTTTCAAGTTTGGTGATATTTTCTTCGAAAGCACACATTTCTTCCTCGTCGCCCAGCACTTTGATGACATTGCCTCGGGCAACTATGCGTAGCTTTGGATATAAAGCTTTAATTAACTGTATGTTGGCGTTGTTTACGCCGTAAAAAATAACCGGATCAATGTCCTCAAGAACAATCAGCTTCTCTATCATTAAGTTGTATTAAAGAAAAATTTCTGCAAATTTAATGAAACGTTTTGGATTCTCTGATTGTTTGGAGGTGAATTTTACTGCAATTTACATTCATCTTCCGTTCATCGGGCAGTAATATGGAAACAACCTTGCTTCAGTTCGTATTTGATATAGCATTTTTCAGCTTGTCGTAGATCTCTTAAAACTTCGGATAGAACAAGTTTCAGTGTGTCGGCACTCACGTCCTGCATAGGGCGACCGTCTTTATCTTCCACTTTCTTAAAACGTTTCCAACTAACATCAAAAGTAGCCCCGAAACAATGTGCCGAGTTGGCGGAGGCATTTCCATTGCGACGGCGGAGACGTTTCACATCGTTTTCAGTACGTAGTACGGAGGTGATGATTACCTGATTGGGATTCAGCCCTTTGGCAGCCAATGAATCGAGAAAGTTGGAGCCGATTGTATCGAGCAATGCGCTGGCACGTGGAACGAGGTAGGGAATGGAATGTGTCAATGAATCCACTGCATAAAATTCATTATCAGTGATATGAGTCAACTTTTCTTTCATTGCTTCCGCTTCCTCTCGGTCTGCCAGCGGGCTAATACCTATCTTTTTAGCGACTTCCAGATGTGCATCGTTCAAATCAGGGAAAGAACGTTTGTAACTGACAACGCCACGAATATTGTGCGGCTTGTTCAATTTCAGTGACATGTCTTTCTTTTTGCAGCTTGAAGTAAGCGTTGTAAGCCCAATAACAAGTAAAAATAGCGGTAATATGCGAAGCTTGTAAGTAGTCATTTTGTATTTTTTGCCCGCAAATATACGCTATTTTTTCATACATTCTATGCTTTGCATTATTTTCCGCCTCATATCTTTTACGGGTCACTCTAAAATATTTTCCGGTATTTCCGGATGGGTATCAAGAGTGCCTATAATGGTATAGTCCGTGTTATCTATTGTTGTCTTCAGCGTTGGTATTATCAAATAGTCACTTCTAGTAAGAGCCTTGTTAATCAGTTGCTCCCAATCTACCTTTAAATATCTTTGTATAAGATTGATAACTGCATTTACACTTGTAACTCCATCAAATAGTTCAAATCTTAATTTGTGAGGGGTGGGAGGGGTTGATGCATCCGTGAAATTTCCTTGTTCGTCAGATGCATAATTTAATGTTAAATAAGGTATGGCGTATGTAGGAGATGAGTTGCCGAAACCATTTTCTAATTTGACTGAAAAATCGTATGTTCCTTTGGCTATCGGATTTTGGGATAGTTCGTTTTTGGAGTCGCTATATCGGAAGAAATAGCAATCTTTAGATTCATTGTTAATCAAATAGACCACAGTGCCATTGGACAGTGCCGGATGATTACTTTCTTTTATTGCGTATGCCAAATAACTGTCTATAATTTTAATTTTTAATTCAACTATTTCGTTGGTGATATTATCTTTTACTTTCACCTTTGTTTCTCCTTTCTTTTTGGGGGTAACTTTTAAACTTCCCATTCCTATTGAGCTGGATAAATCTACATCGATGCTTAAAATATCAGTTTCTTCTACAGTCACGGTATAGTCTCTGTTTCCACCTCTAATGGTAATATCTGTTGCTCTTAATAAAGGTTGTTCGTAATACTCTTTTTCAAAGGATAAAGGATATATCTTTTCTTCATTATTATTGCCACAGCTAAAAAAGATAATTGTACAGAGGAATGAAAGTAGTGCTCCAAGTAAATGTTTTGTTTTCATGATTATTTTGTTTTATAGTTTTGCAGGAGAGATATAGTCTTATAAGTTCCTGTGTTGACGTTGGAGGCAAATATAAAGATTTTATCGATATGTTGGAGTAAATAGTGTATTTATTTCCTGTCCTCCAGCTATTTTCATACATTTGTAGCGGTTTATAAAAATAGGCACTTTCCCACTAAACATAACACACATGAAAACAGATTTCGATTACAATTCTATGCCCGTTAGCTTCGCTCATTGCTTGAATGGACATTGTTTGCGTGCGGACAAATGTTTGCGGCGACAAGTAACTCTCCGAATGCCGAAAGAGCGGGCTGCTGTAATGGTTATTAATCCCGAACATGTCACTTCCGATGGTGTAGACTGCACTTACTTTATTGATGAAAAGCCGGTGTTGTTTGCACGGGGTATGAAACATTTGCTGGATCGGGTGCCGCTTGCTGATGCCACCGTTATCAAACGACAGATGATAGCCTACTTTGGCAAAACGATCTATTACCGTTGTTGCAACAAGGAGCGGCTGATTAAACCGAAGGAGCAGGAATACATACAGGGACTTTTCCGCAGGCGGGGAGTTACAGAAACGCCTCAATTTGACGAATATATAGAATACTATGATCTTGGGTAAGTATATCCGTTAGTTCCGGTAGTCCCACATATTGTGGGAAAGTATTCTTTTATATTATGGGAATTTATTCCCGCAAAATAAGGGAATAAATTCCCTCCAGCTAGGGAATCTTTTCCCATAATATATGGGACTACCGGGGACTGTAATACCCTGATAATAGTTGACTGCCTTTTTTCTTATCTTCGGGTTGGGTTGACATTTATTATGTAGGTATTATATAGCAGTCCCGGTATGAGAAATGCATGATGAAAGTATGAGAAATACCGGTTTTTTATGACATTTCAGGCAAAATATTATGAGAAACAGCTTTTTGAAAAGTATTTCTCATAGTGCTATTGCTTTGAATTACAGGTAATTATTCTATGGATTATGAGAATATGAGAAATGATTTTGCAAAATCATTTCTAGTGGCGCGACATTCCGGGATTATTGTAATTGTATACAAAGAATGAGCGATATGGCTTCACGACTTATTACATATTTTGTGTTACATATTTTATGTAACATAAAGAACGTAATAAATCCGGAATGTTCAAAGAAGATTTATTCGAGTTATATATAAAAAACAAACGCTGATGAGAACAAGTAATCATGCTTTTCTCATCAGCGTATATTATGTTGGATTACAACTATTTCTTATCTTTTTTCTCGTCAGCTTTTGTTGCAGGCTTTTCCTCCGTTTTGCTTTCCGGATTGATAATACCCTTCACTGTTTCACCGATAGGAAGCTTGTCCAATACGCCAAGGCTCGGAGCTACTGTCTTTACTAATGTGTTCAGGAAATTGCTAGTTCCACCGTTTCCTCCGTCGAATACAGTGATATTTCCTAGGTTCATGTGTTCGAACGCCTTCACCTGTTCGCCGGCGATTTCCTTCCACTGGTCTACCATCTTATATTGGATAGCGATAGCTGGATTCGATTCAGCTGCTCTTACCATTGCTTCGAAACCTTCTGCTTCCGCAAGTAATGATTTCTTCTTACCTTCCGCTTCTGCTTCCAGTTTCAATTGGATAGCTTTTGCTTCCGCTTCGGCTTGTGCTAAAGTAGCCTTTGCGCGTGCTTCCGCTTCGCGGGTAATCTTTTCAGCGATGGCATTTGCTTGCAGGATAGCTTCCTGTCTGGCGATTTCCGCAGGAACAATCTTTTCAGCCTTCAATGAAGATTCCACTTTCCGTGCCTTAGCTTCTTCCACTTCCTTTTGCGCAATTTCGCGTGCAGTTTGTACGGCAGCTTCCGATTTTGCGGTAGCTTCACCTGCTTGCTTATCGGCATTAGCTTGTGTTACAGCTAGTTCAGCATTGGAAAGTGCTACCTCTTTCTGTGCGTCATTTCGTCCGATAGCAGCTTTCTTGGCAGCTTCCGCCTGTTTGATTTCCATATCCGAGTTTAGTTCGGCAACACGGCTTTCTTTTTCTGTATTTGCCTGCTCGATACGGATATTCTTTTCGGCTTCAGCCTTTGCTACTTGTGATTCTTTTTCTGCATTGGCAATGGCTACTTGTGAGATTCTGTCCTTATCTGCATTTGCAACGGAGATTTCCTGTAGTTTTTTGGTTTCTGCAATAGCAATATCCTGATCTTTGCGGGTTTCTGCTACTTTCGTTTCACGCTCCTTTATTTGATTGGCAATTTTGATAGCACCCAGCTTTTCCTGTTCTTCGATGTTAGCCTGTGCCTCGTTCAGTGCTTTACTTTCAGCTTCCTTACCTAAGTTGACAATGTAGTTGGCAGCGTCGCGAATATCACTGATGTTGATGTTCATCAGATACAAACCGAATTTGCGAAGTTCAGTATCAATATTATCTTTCACTTTAGCCAGGAACTTATCCCGGTCAGAATTTAATTCTTCGATAGTCATATCGGCGATCACCATACGCATCTGACCATATACAACATCAGTAATTAAGTTCTGCTTGTCATCCATCGTCAGACCCAGCATACGTTCTGCGGCATTCTGCATCACTTCGGGATCTGTGCTGATGGCTACGGTGATTGTAGTCGGCACATCTACACGAATATTCTGAGCGGATAGCGCACCGGTCAGTTTACATTCGATCTGCATGGGTTTCATGGACAGGAATTCGTAGCCTTGAATAATAGGCCATACGAAGGCTGCACCACCGTGGTATAGTTTTGCCGACTTTTTATCTCCTCCCGTTTTACCATATACGACGAGTACCTCGTCACTCTTACATTTGCGGTAACGGGAAAGGATACCAATGAAGGTAAGCAAAATGACTGCCACTAATATAGCAGCCATTATCAACATTTCTTGTGTCATAAAATTATGTATTTGAATAGTTATTGAATGAACAGTGTTCCGTCTTTGTAACTGGTGATGATTGTTCGGTCTCCAGTCTGGTATGTTTTTCCGGATTCGGAGATGACGTCTACTTCACGCATGGCTCCGTCCCGGGTGGTCTGTACAGTATATTTGCTGTCGCTTTGCTTGAAGTAGATGGTACATTCTCGTCCCACAAGTTGATCTGTCTGTTCAGAATGATTCACTTGTTGCAGTTGATAAGCTTTCTTATAGAGAAACCACACAGCGAGAACAAAGAAAAGACCCACCAGAATTCCGATGACATAACTTTGAATTTCAGTGTTTCCCGCTAAATACATGTACCAGCCGAATCCGATTCCAAAATGAGTTAGTCCTTTAAAAGAAACTACGCTACTGATGTCAGCATCTACGTCTACATCTGCATCTATGTCTCCGAAAAAGATGGATAGAACGAATTGGATTACAAATATTCCTGTTGTCACAAGGGCAATAATAAGGAAAATGGTACTACTCATAATTGTGAGGTATTAGTGAATCATGATTATTTTGTTCTCCAAATATACAGGTTTATGCGAATTATACAAAGATAAATGAGATAAAATGACTACTTTTGCGCGCGAAAACCCTAAAAAAGAGGAATTAGCGTGCAAAGGTATTTTATTTATTTGGCTTACGACGGAACCAACTATCACGGTTGGCAGATTCAACCGAATGGGATTAGTGTGCAGGAATGTCTGATGAAGGCATTGTCTACCTTTCTGCGTCGCGAAATTGAAGTAATAGGAGCAGGCCGGACGGATGCGGGAGTGCATGCCTCTCTGATGGTTGCTCATTTTGATTCCGATGAACTGTTGGATACTACTTCTGTTACTGATAAATTAAATCGTCTGCTACCTCCCGATATTTCCATTTATCGTGTTTGCCGGGTTCGGCCGGATACCCATGCCCGTTTTGATGCGACTGCGCGAACTTATAAATATTATGTGACGACATCGAAATATCCTTTTAACAGGCAATATCGCTGGCGTCTTTATAACCAGTTGAATTATGAACGCATGAACGAAGCAGCGCGTATCCTTTTCGAGTACAACGATTTTACGAGTTTCAGTAAACTTCATACGGATGTAAAGACCAATATCTGCCATATCACTCATGCCGAATGGACGCAGGAAGATGATGCTACTTGGGTGTTTACCATCCGTGCCGACCGTTTCCTGCGAAATATGGTGCGAGCTATCGTAGGTACGCTGATTGAAGTGGGACGAGGGAAACTTACTGTTGAAGGCTTCCGGCGGGTTATCGAACAACAAGACCGTTGCAAAGCCGGGACCTCTGCTCCGGGGCAAGCCCTGTTTCTGGTCAACGTGGAATACCCGGAAAGTATATTTGAATGTGATGACCAGCAATCATCCATAACCGGCGAACCGTCTGTCGCTGATAACTTATAATTGGTAATTAGTAAATAATAAATATTCTCATGTGGTTATTATTAGCATTCCTCTCGGCTACTTTGCTGGGCTTTTATGATGTATTCAAGAAGAAATCGTTGAAAGATAATGCAGTACTTCCTGTTTTGTTTCTAAATACATTCTTTTCCAGTCTCATCTTTCTACCGTTTATCCTGATATCCGTTTATCAACCGGACTTGTTGGGAGGAACAATATTCAATGTTCCCGTTGCTGGTTGGGAACAGCATAAATATATTATCATCAAGTCGTTCATCGTATTGATGATCGGGAGGCCGGCGCCTACGTTCGTCTCGAACAAGAACTTGATGTCTCGGTGGCGGGCGGTCTCCTTGAGCTTGGTATAATTATCGTAGGAGGAGGAAGCCGCTTCTTTATTAGCCGCCACGACGGATACGTTATTGTTCATCAACGTCTCGTAAAGAGCCGCCACGTCCGGGCTTGCCGTACAGTCCACGAATACGGAGTTGAAGATATTCATCTTTACGATCTCCTCGCATAGATGTTCCGGGTTACTCTCTTCCCCGTTCTCCTTCAGCTCCTCCAGATAATTGTCGAGGTTGATCCCTTCCCGGCATAAAAGGGCTTTCTTGGAGTTTGAGATACCTACGACATTCAGCTTCAAACCGTTTTGCCGCATCAGTTTCGGTTGCTGGATGCGTATCTGTTCCAATAAATTGCCGCCTACGGTTCCTACACCGGCGATGAAAAGGTTCAATACCTTATATTCGGATAGGAAAAAAGAGTCATGAATGGAGTTCAACGCCTTGCGAAGGTATTTATGCTTGATAACGAAAGAGATATTCGTCTCGGAAGCGCCTTGGGCGCAAGCGATCACGCTGATGCCCGCACGTCCCAGCGTACCGAACAGCTTACCGGCGATACCCGGGGTACGTTTCATGTTCTCGCCTACGATAGCGACGGTAGCCAGAT
>OKTT01000814.1_pt1 | contig 16189 bp, 17 predicted proteins | sample 1606121 | NCBI WGS metagenome assembly OKTT01 (sample SAMEA3879516, study PRJEB24766) | human gut metagenome | biome: human-associated habitat; feature: feces | place: USA | collected 1985/1987
ATCAAGCAACAAACTGCTGGCGAAAATGGCGAGTGATTTCAAGAAACCGAATCTGGTGCATACCCTGTTCCCGGAGGAAATCGAAAAGAAAATGTGGCCACTGCCGGTCCGGGATTTGTTCTTTGTAGGCGGTGCTTCAGAAAGAAAACTGAATTCACTTGGCATCCGAACCATCGGAGAATTGGCAAAGACCGATGTTAATACATTAAAAAGTGTGTTAAAAAAGCATGGAGAGGTAATCTGGGATTTTGCAAACGGCAGAGATGTATCTGTTGTAGAGCCGGTGCCAGCGGATAATAAAGGATACGGAAATTCAACCACCATATCCTTTGATGTCACAGATGCCAGTACCGCAAAAATGGTATTGCTTTCTCTGGCTGAAACCGTTGGAAAGAGACTGCGGAAAGATGATGTAAGAATTGAAGTGGTTGCAATCAGCATCCGCTTCTATGATTTGACTTATGCATCCCATCAGATGGTGCTGCAGTCGGCAACCAATATCACAAAAGAAATACACGATGCTGCCTGCTGGTTATTTGACGAATTATGGGACGGCAGAGCAATACGGCATTTGGGGATACACACCAGCAGGGTATCACAAAATAGTGGCAGCAGACAGCTTTCCCTTTTTGATGATACAGACTATGAGAAACTGGAAAAGCTAGACCGGGCGGTAGACAGCATCCGGGAGAAATATGGTATGGATGCAATCCAGAGGGCAGCATTTTTGAAACAGACGAGAGTAGACCACATGAATGGCGGCATTTCCAGAGAAAAGAGGACAGTGGATTATAAAAACGAGAAGGTGATGTAAATGGGATTCCGGTTGGGAGATATAGCGGACCACACCGACAACGGCGCCCTGCGTGGCATCCAGCGGGAGATTGCCTGTGAGTGTTGGTTTACAAGCAAGGGAAAAACCATACCAAAGATAATCAAAGTCATGGACGAAGAAGGGATGCTGCATACCATACGGGAAATACAGTTACTGGCGTCGGAAGAAAAGAGTTACTCCGGCATCCAGACGGTGGAACATTTATGCAGAATAAACCTCGGCGGAAGAATGGAAACCGTGAAGCTGGTGTACACGAAAGAAAGTTGTAAATGGGCGATTGTGGAATTATAATTGTTTTATGAATATGTGAAAGAAGGAACAAAAGTGAGTGAGAAGATAATTTTTAATTTCTTTGATGATTCGATAGAGGATAATATACAAAAACTGGTAGACTACTTTCGTTTAGAGAAGGACAAGGTTATAGAATATATAAGCAGTTTTGATAATCCGGCTGATATTACGGTTGAGAATTTTATAGTCAAGTTCGGTATTAACTTAACGAATTTTGACTGTGCAAATGTAGATATAGTATGTAGGCATATGACCGTATTGACAAAAGAAGGACTAGAGGATGTTAAAACGAAAGGATTGCTGGATTTAGTAGGAGTGCTTACTGAAGATACGGTGTTAAAGAGATTTTTATATGAAAATCAGGTTGTATTCGATGTGCAAGGGAAACGCTTAATTGTTGACGGACAGGATTATGTAATTACAACTAGTGACGATCCTTGCTTGTTTTGTATTGAGAATAAAGAAATCCGATGCGGAGTCTTCGAACGCTGCGATATAAGAGAAAAAATGGATTTTGTTGGACGCAAGTTGTATGAATTGGGCGGAACACTAGAATTTTTTGTATCTGGAACGAAAGAAGATATGGAGAGATATTCTGTCATTCACTTGAATCCGGAAATCCTTGAAACCTTAGATCAGCTATTAGGAAAAATAAAAGTAAAGACAAATCGCAAATTACCTTATGCACTATCTTATAAATGGAGAGAGCAGGAAAAGAAGACATATATATTACAATTTGTGGTAAATATGTCGGAAGTAGAAGCCTATTGTGTGTGTAACTATGAAAGAGCATATTATAATTATGAAGAAATTCTGGAATATAGCGGTTACACGCACAGTGACTACTTGATGCATAAGATACCTGAAAGAGTCTATCAAAATATGAAGATAATCGACTGGTTTTTAGCAGCCGGTTTATGTAAGGCTTGTGAATTTGGTTCTTTATTGCCAGGAAAGATAGCTGAGCCGTCAAAGATAGAGGTGTTTTTAGAATATGAATAGCAGAAGGATACAGATGTTAGACACAAGAAGTGAAGAAACAATATGTAAATCGTTAGGAAATATATTAGGAACAAGAAAAGAAGCTCTTGAAGTTTTCTGGGCGAAAACTATGCCAGATTATGTGTGCAAGCATTATTGGGAGATTGATACGGGCATATTTTATGATTACTTTAACTTAACTAAAGACGAATTTGTTCTCAATGAAGTAGTGTTTTATCATGTTACAACAAGGCTCACCGAACAAAGATTGGGAGAGTTCAAAATCGATAATCTTGAAGAGGTACTACTGGCAGATAACCCAATGACACAATTGTGTAAAAAGCATGATATTTTGTTTAAACGTGAGGATGGAATTGCAGTATATTATAAGGGAAATAGAAAGATTTTCGATAAACCAATGGAAGCAAGACTTCGAAATAGGTTGGATAGAGCAAATGACTCTTGTGTAAATGGATTTTTCTTTCCCGAATGGATGGATAATAGTTATACAGGATTGACAGGAATGCCTGAAATTTTTTCGGATATTATGGTGTCCTTAGACAGACGAGATATTCAGCAAGAATATTTTGAGAAGAAGACATGTTATTTAGCAACTGTTGAAACTAAAATAGGAGATATGGTTTTTGATGGGAGTAATCCCAATATGACATCCCAAGAGAAGACACAGAAAATCATGCAATATCTGTTGTGCTATATGGGATATAAAAAAACTGCATCAGATTTTTATGTTTCAAATCCGATGGTAAGACTTGCGGATAGTTATAATGTTCCAGCAGATGAGATTATAGAGATAAAAGAAATACATGATTGGAAAGAAATTTTTGAACATTAAATTCTTGTATTAACAAGGATTTTTGAGTATACTAAGGTTAAAGATATACAATAAAGAAAGAGGTGATTTGTATGAGTCCGACACAACAGATGTTAGAGTATCAAAAAGAACTGGATGAGAATCAGATGCAGGTTCGGAAAATGGTGCTTGAGAGCTATCAGGACATTGCTGCAGGCAAAGGTCGTGACTGTAACGAATTCTTCGATGAACTGGAGAAGAGATACTCTCATGCATAATTACAAAGTGATTACCTTGCCGATGGCTGAAGATGACATTCAAGATCAGACAGATTATATTGCGTTTGACTTAAAGTCGCCGGAAACAGCAATTAATATGGCAAGAGGATTCAGGAAAACAATAAATAACCTTAGTATATTTCCGCAAAGCCATGAGATGAGGAACTGGAAAAACTCGGCATCAGAAAGACTTATTATAAAAACTATAAAATATACTTTCTGATTGATGAGCCGGAGAAAACGGTTTACATACTTCGAGTGTTCCATATGCTGGTTGACAGCAAAGCAAAGATATTGAAATTTTTCAAAGAGTAAATGGTCGGAATCAAGCCTCCAAGTCAGAGAAGATTTGGAGGTTTTCTTCTGCCCATTTTATACGGAATTATATTTCCGAAACAGACAAAACTATGGTAGAATATCCATGTTGAGGATAGACCATAGGAAGAGAGCAGAATATCAAATCACTTAGAGCCATTCAATGGCTTGTCAAAAGTACACATCTTATCTTTTTCTATGTGTTAATGAAACACATTGGCATGCAGGACGATAAAGTATGCCGTTTAGCAGGCTCCGAAAGGGAGCATTCTGCATCTTTTTAAATCCAAGGCTTAACGGAAAGCCAGGGGTTGTGCATCTTTATTGGCAACTCATGGCATGTGGAGACAATAGTTGCACTACATCGGACCGATATGTAAAAATCCTTGAGTTTAGGCACTTTGAGAGGTTTTTCAGGTTTGACCAGAGTGACCGAAAAACATACAAAAAAGCAATTTCCGACGGAGTAAATGTGTCGGTTGTATTGGATAGCGTGTGTGGAAACACATCAAAGTCAAAATAATATCATCATCATTCAACTAAATAAAACTAGCGTGGGAGACCGTTCATTTTCAAGAAGATTGAAAGTGAGCGGTCTTTCTTTTGGTTAAAGGAGTTAGGTTTCGTGAGTAACGATTATATGCGTCGATGGAAGGAGCGATTGTGTGGAAACGATTAAGAATGTATCTATCAGCGAATTGCATAGTTTTAGGAATCACCCGTTTAAGGTGGAGACCAATACGGAATTATGCGAGCTGATGAGAAGTATTGAAAAGGAAGGTGTGCTTGTGCCACTTCTGGTGAGGACGAATCCTTATGGAGATGGATATGAGGTCATATCGGGACACCGAAGAAAGGAAGCAGCTCTATGGGCTGGGGAAACTGAGGTCCCTGTTGTCATAAGAGAGCTTGATGATGACCAGGCAGTTGTGGCGATGGTGGATTCGAATCTGCATCGGGAGAATTTAAAGCCCAGTGAGAAAGCGTTTGCCTATCGTATGAAACTGGAGGCAATGAAGCATCAGGGGAAAAAGGTATTGGCAGATGATATAACTTTGGCTCAAGTTGAACCGAGGTCTGCCAAAAAGAATCCGGGAGGGCTTGTTTCCGGTGCTATGCGAAGTAACGAGTTACTTGCAAAGCAGGCAGGGGAGAGCGTGGCTCAGATTAAAAGATATATCCGCCTTACCAATCTTATTCCTAAGATTTTGAATATGGTGGACGAAGGAAAGATTGCTTTTACAGTGGCTGTGGAGCTTTCATATCTGAAGGAAGAGGAGCAGTACGAGCTTCGTGCAGATGCATTGGCAAAGTATTTCCCGGAGGATTATACACCAAAGCAGAAGACGGATTTAATCGAACAGTTTCTGAAGGAGTGGTATGAGAAGCAGGAATACAGCAAGCAGGAAGGCCTTGGCAGCAGTTGTAGCAGAGCAAGATAAAGGAATGGAGGTAGTAGCGATGAGCAGAGAATTATCAACTTATGAAGCAATGGGTGGCACTTATACAGAGATGGATGGAGTGTTTTATCCGAATATTGTGGTTTCGGAGGAAGCAGATGTGTGGATTGGAAAATATGGTCTGTTATGGATAGATTATATGAAATCCAATCATGCATAAAGGTACAGACACCATATTCGTATGGGAACCTTGAGTGCCAGAGCTTTTGAGCTAAATGAAGAGGCTTATGAAATGCTGGAAGGAATCGTGAATCAGTATCTGGCAAAGCATAAGCCACAGAATTCAGCTTCTACAGTGGAAATGTGGAGGCTTCGGGAACAGGCAAAACAAATGGCGGAAGAGGTCGTGCTTAGCGACATTGTACGCCAGTATCATTAGAATTTGGAGGATTTTAGTATGAGAGAGATTAGGGAATACAATATGAATGGAACGATTATTTTGGGCGTGGATAATGGTTATGGCAATGTGAAAACCGCCCACAGAGTATTTCCTACGGGAATTATAAAGTGTGACAGTGAACCGGTGCTGAGTAAGGAGTATATCGAATATGATGGTGCTTATTATATTATTGGTGAAGGTCACAAGGGTTTTGTTGCAGACAAGCAGGAGGATAATGATACTTATATTCTGACTCTTGCAGCGATTGCAAAGGAGCTTGAGGCAAGAGGACTTACAGAGACCAGAATTCATCTGGCGGTGGGACTTCCTTTGAAGTGGGTGCAGGCGCAGAGAGACAGTTTTAAGCAGTATCTGACCAGAGAAAGATATGTTTCCCTGAAATACAGAAAGGTAAACTATCTTATCGAAATTGTTGATTGCACGGTCATGCCACAGGGCTATGCGGCTGTGGCAGAGAATTTGAAGGATTTCAAGGGAATGAACCTGCTGGTGGATATTGGCAATGGTACTATGAATGTAATGTATCTGAATAACGGCAGACCGATTGAAAGTAAGTCATGGACAGAAAAACTGGGTGTGAATCAATGCTTTATCCGTATTCAGAATCGAATAATGGATAGGACCGGAACAAAATTACCGGATGAAATTATCAATGATTTCTTAAGATATGGCGATGCGGATGTAAGTGAGTCATATTTATCAGCAATGAAGCAAATTGCTGAACAGTATGTACAGGAATTGTTTCAGAAGCTTCGGGATTACGAGTATAACGAGGATTTGATGAAGCTGTATGTTATGGGTGGCGGTGCCAGAATGGTGGAAATGTTTGGAAAGTACAATACGGATAGGACAACCTTTAATCATGATATTTGTGCAAATGCCAAGGGGTATGAATACTTCTGTTATATGATGCTTCGCCAGAAGAATCGAAAGTAGGTGGTTAGATGGCTGTAAAGAATCACAATTTCCGTTTTAATGAGGAAAAAGAAGCGGAAAGAAAAGCATGGAAAATTCTTCACTCAGAAGAAGTGAAGGAGAACTTTCGCTCTCAGAATGAATTTGTTATAACTGCTATCAATGACTACTATGCAAGGCATCTTGCTCTCAAAGGAGATCCCTATTTGGAATCGAGGGAGAAGGAGGATGCATTTGTAAAAGGAATTATTGAGGCAGTAGAGCAAAAGGTACTTGATAATCTGCCGGGGTTGGCGGGCATGTATATGATGCAGCAACAGTCTCTTTTATCCGTGTTGGGATTACAGGGGATGGTGCCTGTACAACAACAGGTGCCAATGCCGCAGATGGTTGCAGGAATGCAGATGTCAGAGCAGGCATCAGCATCCGTACAAGAGTCGGATCAAAGGCAAGAGGCTATGGTTGGCAGAGATGGATGTGAAAAAAGAGATTACACTGAGGAGGATGAGAAAAAGTACCAGATAGAACCTGATATTAACGAGTTCCTTGATTTCAGTTTTTGTGGTGAATGATAGCAGATGGCTACAAAGCTTTTGTAAATAAGAGCGAGGTAGCATCAGTTGTGAAAAAATATGTAGCCATAATTGCAGTAGGAATAAGTGGTGCCAGAAACGGCAAATTATGCAGCCAATTAAATACAGTTATTAGCTTAGTTGAAGCCATGTATCTTTTCGAAGGTATGTGGCTTTTTCTATATTTGCTAAAGATAGAATTTTTATCCAGCCCTCGTGCGTTTAAGCGAGGGCTAAGCCTCGCAGAGCGAAATACACCCATCGCACAAAACTTCGTTTTGTACTCTGTGTATTTCGCGATTGCATCGAGCTATTACGCCGGATACGGCGATGGGTTCGTAAACGGATGCCTATGCATCCACTCACATTAAGTATCAGAAGGGAGATGATTAGGATGCCAAGAAATTCATTTGTGCAGTTGAATAAGCTGACCAATGTGTCAGGCAGAATCACTTATATATCAAGTAAGGCAAAGCAGGAGAATTTGTATGCTACTTATACTACGGTTTCGGAGCGGAGTTTTTGGAGAGAACTGGCAAAATGTAACCAGGAAAGTTTTCGGCAGAGTGGGTCAGAGGGAAAGTGTATTGAGGCAAGGGAACTGATTATAGCGTTGCCGGAATCCTTTGTATATTATGAGCCGGAATATTTGCTTAGGCGATTTACAGACCATTTTAAGCAGAATTATAAGGTGGAATGTATCTCAGCACTGCATCATAACAAGCGAAAGACCAATTACCACATCCATCTGATATTTGCAGAGCGTCAACTTTTGGATAAACCAATCGAAAAGATTGCTACCAGAAATATGTTTTATGACGAGAAGGGTAAGCACCGGCGTACCAAGAAGGAAATCTTAGATGAAACCTGGAACATCCGTAAGAAGTGCAAGGTTATCAGGAAGGGAGAAGTGTACGAGCGGCATCTGTTTACTACGAAAAACGAACTGTTTAAGGCTGATGGATTCTTAGATGAGGTAAAGCGTATATATACGGATCTGATTAATGTCTGTGCCATAAAGGAAGAGGACAAACTTCAGGTGTTTGACAGGAATGGGATGTATCTTGCTACCAAGAAGATTGGTAAAAACAATCCCAAGGCGGCAGAGATAGAAGCTGACAATATGGAGCGTGTCAGATGGAATCAGGCAGTAGACAGAGCATTGATATCGGGAGTTGCCGAAGAGAATATCTTGGGAGTGAAGAGAGAAAAGATTTCGAAGGAAGTTAAGCGTTCCATCGAATTATATGGGAATAATCCCTCTTTCCTGGTTGGGATTATCAGACTTGCAATAAAAGCATTGGAATTGCTGATATCCAAGGTATTACTTGCAGCAGCTAAAGTAGCTGAAAAGATTGTGGATGTGGTTCATGAGAAAGTTGTAGAGAAAGGTGCTTCGATGCCAAAGGACGAACCTAAGTTAACGGCAGAAGTGCAGGAAAAGGTGCAGCTTCCTAAGAAGCCGATAGCCCCCTTGCTGTTGTCAAAATATCCGGCTATTACGAAACTGGATGTAGAATTGAAGCGTAGAAATGAGGAAATCTTTGTAATTGAACAGGAGCGTAGCAATCTGGAAATTGAGTTATCTGAATCTACAGGAGTATTTAAGAAAAAGCAGAGGAAGGAATTGCAGGAGAGAATTTCGCTTTTGGATAAAAAGGCGGAGAGGATGAAAACAGAACTTTCAAGGGTGCTTAGGGACGCCGGGTATGCTAATGCTGCGGAATTCTTTACGGAACTCTTTGCGGTGCGAGAGGAGAAGCGGAAGTATGAGGAGGCTTGTAAGGAATGGCAGGAAGAGTGTGTTAGGGCGGAGATTAGTATTGCTCGAGAGGCATTCTATAATGAGGAAACAGCAAGGAGAAGTGAAAAGAGACATCGTTAAATGTGGTTGGTGCTACTACATAAGTTGGTAGCACCAACTTTTGCTATATCATATGAAACTAGAATATATTATGTACGTTCTTTTGGTTAATATGTGATGAAAGATAACGGGTAATGTGGTACAATATATTTGAGAGATAATAAATAGTTATCCATTAGTTTTACAATAATTTACATGGAGGTAATTTATGAAACCAGAGTATTTTGAGGACTTAGTAAACTTATGCACAGAACTTTCAACACAGGAGAATAAATTATTACCACTATGTGCCGCAGAAAATGTGGTTTCTCCCTTTAGCAAGATCCCTCTGGATACATTTCTACAGGAAAAATATATTATGGGAGGAGTAATAAATTATCAGGAACAAAGTAACTTTGTCGGGAGTAAAAAATTGTATAAAATATATGAGTTGCTAACTCGCCAATGTAATAAGCTATATGGTTGCAAATATGCCGATGCACGAACTTTATCTGGTGTTAACGCTGTTATGACTTTACTAATGAGTTTATTTTCTTCTGGCGATACCATTCTCATCTCTTCAGAAGAATGTGGCGGACATGGATCAATGCCTAAAATTTGTCATAGATTGGGAATTAATACAATAGAAATGCCTTACAACTATGATATATACGACTTTGATTATGAAAAAATGAATGAACTTTTAAGAGCACAAAAAATTAATGGAATATTAATATGCCTCTCAGATATCATTATTATGCCTCAGCTAAATAAAATTAATTTACCGGAAGACTGTGTTCTAATATTTGATGCGACACAAATACTAGGCTTAATAGTAGCAAAGAGTATGGAGAATCCCTTGCAATGGTTCACAGATAAACAAAAATTTATTTTAATGGGTGCTACCCATAAAACATTACCTGGTCCTACCTGCGGACTAATCATGACAAACAACTTAGAGTTGGCTAATCAATTTGACACTTTGATAAACCCAGACTACTTGCGAAATAGCCAATTGCATCATATATTTAGTCTAATTCTAACATTAATGGAATTAGAAACGTATGGTCAGCAATATTGTTCTTTAATTGTAAATAATGCAAATGTGTTAGCTAAAGCACTTGTCAAATATGATTTCAACATTATTAAGGCATCTCCTAAATATACATATACGCATCAGATTTTTATTTCTATGCCAGAAAATGATGCAGAAAAATTTTATAACAAATGTTTGGATTATGGAGTAAGTATTAATTTAAGAAATAAGCAATTATATAAAACGTGTGGATTACGTATTGGAACACAAGAAATTTCAAGATATGGATGGAACGAAGCAGAGATGCTAATTATTGCTGAAATATTAAGAGATATCCGGGATAACGAACAGTTCTCCCAAGATATCTCTCAAAAAATAAATATGCTTTCATCAAACAAAAAAATATGCTTTACAATTGATAATAATTATTATGATATGATATACACGCAATTACATCACAGTTAATTTAAGATTGCATTTCTCGAATTTGCTTTTGTAAGCTAAAGAAAGCAAATCTGAGTATTGCATTTTTTCCCAGTAAGTTACCATTTCTTCAGGGATATTCTCATCTTCAATAACATGTTTTACATACATGGCATAGTTATGATTAATGTTCAAGTCAAATTCATGTGTCTTTGAAATAATGGTTCTTAGTACATCTGTATCTATTTTATAGCCATATTTTATATTCAGTAGCATTACTCCAAGTTGAGAACTGCTTTGTAAATTATAGTCATGCACTCTTTCTGCGAATTGTTCGGCTTCTAAATAATAAGCGAGACTTTTTTCATAGCTGTCGGAACTATCATCCCTTATTCTATATATCTCACCTAATTCAAAATATATATCATACTTAATGCGTAACGGGGTTACTTCTAATAAATGTATTGTTTCTTGCAGTATTCTTTCTGCCACATCAAAGTTGTTACAAATTTTATACTCATAGATTGCTTTGTGTCTAGTTACATAAGGCTTCCAAACTTCATTTTTTATGTCCCTATACATAATTTGATTTATTATCTCAAATGAATTTTCATAGTGATAATTCATATCACCTTGAAACATTTTAATAGATGCAGCGGAATAAATCGAACGTATCCTTATCTTATCATCTTTATAATCAGTAGCATTTGCCAAATCCGTAAAAAACGTATATGCCTGGTTCAAATCTTCTCCAATGTGCCTCAAACAATGTGCATACAAATATTGGCATTTGACCTTTTGCTCTTTAGTCGAAGCTTTTTCCAATAAAGCATATGAAAAGACAACCGCATTTTTCAAATAATTCGTGAGATGATCTAAATCAATTAGTAAATACTGGTATTCAAAGTCTATATTGCTATTTATATTCAAAAGGTTAAATTGATTATCATACTTGTCAACCACTTCTCTTGCTTTATCATATAACCCCAGTTCAAGAAGAGACTTTAGATAATAATATCGTATATATGTCCAACACTCTTTGTCTTCACGCAAATATGGATTTATTTGTCCACTAAACTCTAATTCGCCAATATCTATCAACAAATAAAAATTATTATCCGCATACTGTTTATGTAAAAGTCTTTTTATTAATGTATAATCATATTCAAAATTTGATTTTAGAGCTGCAACTAAAGCAATATAAGAGGTATTCGGCAATCCTTTATAATACTGATAAATTTGATTATAGCTTTCATTTCTATATTCTGACAAGAAATCCATACATTTAAGCGAAATAAGTTTATCTGTATAGATTCTATCTTTGTATAAATTAATTAATGAACACGTTACCAGACGTTTTATGACAGGAGGTGTTATCCGATTGTCTATTCCACATATAATTTTAGTTTCTATTCCATCTTGCAACAATTGGCTAAGACAAATTATCAGCGACAATGAGTTTTTTTCAAGGTTACTTAACGAATTAATTAATTCCTCAATATAATTCTCAAGATTACGATAATCTATAATTTTAACACCTTTAGTATACGCCTCAACACTATAGCGCGCATAAACGGGATATCCATTCGAGAGTTCAGAAATTTCATATCTGTCAGATTGCTCTATCTCTATATTATAACTATTCGCAAGTAATTCTATTTCGTTTTCGCCAAATTTGCCCGGAGATATGTGAAATGTATCGTCATTACTATCTACAGCGATTACGACTTGATTATTCTTGTTACAGTTTATAAAGGCTTTGGCAAATTCTGTACATTCTACTAAATCAATTTCATAAATATTGTCAATGAATAAAATACTATTTCTTTGAAAAGTGGAGTTGTTTAATCGTTTACTAATATCCGTTACAGAAGCATCTGGATGTCCGCAAAATTTATTTGAAATAGCCTGCGTTATGGTTTTAGTATGGTTGTTATTATAATAAAAAGCGGCATAAGACTTCCACTTCTTTCTGTGCGTATAATTAATTCTATCGCATGACATTTTCATGAACAACGTTTTGCCCATTCCAAATTTACCATTAATATATATTATTCGATCTGGTTCACATTGTATCAGATTCGATAATTTTATGTATTCAATATCTCTATCTACGAAATGCTCATCATTTAAGTACCGCTCAATCAAAGTATCTTTTTGAAATTTTCCTAATATATATGACCAAAGTGCAATAACTATTGTAAGTGGTATGCCTATCAGCGTAGCAAACACACCAGCAGTTCCTGAATCATTTTTATACAAAAAATATGCAGTACCTCCAAAAAACAATGCACAAACTAAAGTAAGCATAACTACTATTCCTATTTGGAAATAGAATTTACTTCTTTTCATAAAAACTACCTCTCTTTGGGACTTAATTAACAGATAACTATTTATTATCTGTCACTTGTTTATGAGGGCTATATTTTAAAATTCTGTCGAGGATGCTTGGTGGTAAGTATATCTTTTTGTTTTGAAAGAGCAACATGCGTATAAATTTCTGTTACAGTAATTGAACTATGTCCGAGCATCTCTTGGATGTATCTAATATCTACATCCGCTTCAAGCAGACTTGTGGCAAATGTATGGCGAAACATATGAGGCGTTATATGTAAATCAATAGATGCAAGGGAGCAGTACTTTTTAATCATGCGTCTGATAGCCTGATCGGAAAGCTGGGTCGCATTAGGATTAACAAAGAAATATCCACTCTTGTTTATTTCGGACGAATATTCAGCTTCGTATTTTTCGAATATTAATAAGACATCTTTATTACCAATCTGAATCATTCTTTCTTTTGCACCTTTTCCATATATGCGGATTGTAGCATCGTACAATTCAACATCAGAAATTTTCAAGTTACACAATTCAGAAATTCTCATACCGGTAGAAAATAAAGTTTCACATATAGTAATGTCAAGAAGAATACGCTTTTTTCGAAAGGCGGTATGGGCAAGAGAAAATTCCTTGTACATGGTTGTAAGTAGTCTTTCAACTATGTATAGAGGAATTGTTTTTGGTAATATCACGGGTTCCCGAAACTTTATTTTAATTTTGTTGAATGGGTTTAGGTCTATGAAATCTTTATATTCGAGGAAGTGATAAAAAGATTTTATCGACGCAAGCTTTCTTTTGGCTGTTTTGGGTTTGAAATTTTGGTGCAGATATCCTATATATTTTTCAATATCAGGTATGGATATAGTATTTATGTAAGTATTGTTGAAAAAAGAAATAAATTGATCTAAATCAGTGCGATATGCCTTTAGTGTTTTCTTATCAAGCCTTTTTTGTGTTTCGCAGTATTTTAGATAGCTTTCTGTGATAGTAAATAATGTATTCATATGTAAGAATCTCCTTTTCTAAATCTTGTGTTCAAATTAATATATCGGAGGGAATATAGATGTTAAAGCATCGGGACATAAGATACAACGATTTAAAAAATGTAACGCAGAGCTTACAATTTTGTCTGCAATAGGTGGTGGTTTAGGAAAATTTATTTTGATATAATAACAGCAAAATTAAAAAGAGGTATTTTCATGGAATTAAAGGATAAATTACAACTTTTAAGAAAACAGAATGGCTATTCACAGGAACAACTTGCGGATAAACTGGGAATTGCTCGTCAGACTCTTAGCAAATGGGAAAACGGACAGGCCGTGCCAGAATTGGGTAACTTAATTTCTTTGAGTAATTTGTATGGCATAACTATAGACCGAATAGTAAAAGAAGATGATGAATGCAATATTTCTTTGTGTAAAAATGCAAGCATGGATATCAATAAGACTATTGAGTTTCTTCTTGTGGCAAAAAAGAATACCTATGCAGCAGCAAACAACAAAGTAGATTCATGTAGAATAAGAATGGATTTACCTATCTTGATTCCTATTTTGGGGGAGAATGTTTTGCCGGTGAGGAAGTGGTATGGTTATGCGAAAATCCGGTGTGGAGCATGAATTATGTAGGGCGTGTGATAGGAGAGAACTTTAGTGGTGATTTCTTGAAAGAGGTGCTTATGCAAGTTCCGGCAGAGTTGCCATTTCGTGGTCCAGAGATTTATACAAAAGGAGATTACCATTATCACTGCAAAGTAGATGGCGAGTTTGTATGGTTTCAGGGATATGAAGAAATATTTTATATGGATGAAAAAATATATGAGTGCTATTTTCATGGAGGAGCTATTCGATAATGAATATAATTGTCAAGGAAATTGAGGTAAAGGATTATCTGACAAAATCAAATCTCCCTGCCAGTGATTATGTTATTAATCCATATGTGGGCTGTCCCCATGGATGTAAATACTGTTATGCTAGCTTCATGAAAAGATTTACAGGGCACAAGGAAGAATGGGGAACATTCATAGATGTCAAAAGATGTACAAAACCGATAAGCAAAAAGAAATTAAAAGGAAAGACGGTCTTTCTGGCATCTGTTACAGATTGTTATAATTCTTATGAGGAAAAATATTGTATAACGCAAAGTATATTAAAGCAGCTTTTGAATGTAGAATGTACAGTTAGCATTTCAACAAAGTCATCGCTGATTTTGAGAGATGTGGAGTTGCTAAAGCAATTTAAGGATATATCGGTAGCTATGTCTGTTAATACACTGGATGAAAGTTTTAAGAATGATATGGATAAAGCAAGCAGTATTGAGGCACGAATGAATACGCTTAAAGTATTGCATGAAAACGGAATTCATACGGTTTTATTTATGTCGCCGATATTTCCGGCAATAACAGAATATAAGGAAATTATAGAAAAGAGTAGGCTGTTTGTTGATGAGTATTGGTTTGAAAATCTCAATCTTAGAGGGTAGTATAAGACTTGGATACTCAGATATATAAATAAAAATCCTCAATATGCTGATTTGTACAAACAGATATATGTGGATGGAAATAAAGGATATTGGAATGAATTGGCGGAAGAGATAGAAGCGTATTGTGCTGAATATTCTATTTTACATACAAATTTCTTTTATCATGAAAAACTTGTGGCACAGAAAAAGAGAAATGAATAATACAGTTAGCCTGATAGAGAGTATATCATTTAGGTGGTATGCTCTTTTAATTTTGAGCAGAATTCTGATGAAAAGCATGATTTATTATAGTATAATAGAATGTGTAAAAAAGCATTTGTCATCAGGGATATTTTATAATTGAAAACGGAGAATAATTATTATGGAAGAACGAATTACTTTGTGTGGAGACAACTGCATAGAATGTCCAAGATATAATGCTCACACCGAAGCGGAATTAAGAAAAGTCGCGGAATTGTGGTATAGAGTAGGTTGGCGAGATACAGTGGTATCTGGTAAAGAAATTGCATGTGCGGGATGTTCTTCACATAAGGTTTGTACATATGGATTGGTTGCTTGTACAGAAAAGCATGGTGTTGAAAAATGCAATCAATGTAAAGAATTTCTGTGTTATAAGATTACGGATATGTTGGAACGTTCAAAGAAGTATCAGGAAAAGTGTAAAATAGTGTGTTCTGAAGATGAATATATGGCGTTAGAGAAGGCTTTTTTTGATAAAGAAAACAATCTTATGAAGTGAAGAAGCTATAGATTGCAAATTAGAAAAAGTATTGGAGAACCAATTATGTTTAATTATGAAAATTTGAGTGATTATGAATTTGAAAATTTGTGCTGTGATATAATATCAAAAAAGTTAGGTGTACAACTTCGAATATTTGCTACAGGAAGAGATGGTGGAATTGATGCTACAGATGATACAAAAACACATAATATTGTTGTACAGGCGAAGCATTATATAAGAAGTGGATATGCAGCATTATTACGCACATTACGAGGAGAGGTTGAGAAGGTAAAACAGCTTGATCCAAATAAATATTATGTTTGTTGTGCACAAAAGTTAACACCAGGAAATGTAAGTGAAATATATGATTTATTCTCGGATTATATGTGTGATACGAACAATGTGATTGATTTGAATGTTATTGATACTTTCTTAAGTAAGCCAGAAAATGCCGATGTTTTAAGAAAGCACTATAAGTTGTGGTTAGAATCAA
>OKTT01000816.1_pt1 | contig 16142 bp, 12 predicted proteins | sample 1606121 | NCBI WGS metagenome assembly OKTT01 (sample SAMEA3879516, study PRJEB24766) | human gut metagenome | biome: human-associated habitat; feature: feces | place: USA | collected 1985/1987
TGTAGATAATGCCGGCAAGTGCAGCAACAGCAAAGATGAGGCCGACAACATGTACATTACCCGTGAACAGGCAGCCGAACTGATAAATCATCAGAGAGATGATGTACGCAAATCCGCACTGGTATGCAACTGCAAACCAAGTCCATTTCGGGTTGTTCATTTCGCGCTTTATTGCGCCGATTGCCGCAAAGCAAGGTGCACAGAGCAGGTTGAACACCAGGAACGAATATGCCTGAATGCCGTTGAAAACATGTGCAAGGGTCGCATAAACGGGACCTTCTGCGCCGTAAAGAATGCCCATCGTGCCAACGATGTTTTCCTTTGCAACAAGGCCGGTGATGGATGCAACCGCTGCCTGCCATTCGCCCCAGCCGAGGGGTTTGAAGATCCAGGCGATCGCATTGCCGACTGCCGCAAGAATGGACTTGTCAAGCTCGTCTTCCGCAAGCATTCTGAACCCGTCGGAAGTAAATCCGAAGTAGGAGGTAAACCAAACGAGTATCGTGGACAGAAGAATGATCGTGCCCGCTTTCTTGATGAAGGACCAGCCACGCTCCCACATGCTGCGCAGTACCGTACCTACGGTAGGCCAATGGTAAGCGGGAAGCTCCATAACGAAAGGAGCAGGATCGCCCTCGAAGATCTTGGTCTTCTTCAGGATAATACCGGAACAAATGATTGCTGCAATTCCCAGAAAGTATGCGGAAGGAGCAACCCATGCTGCGCCGCCGAAGATAGCACCTGCTACCATGGCGATGAAAGGAAGCTTAGCACCACAAGGAATAAATGTGGTAGTCATAATCGTCATCTTACGGTCTCTGTCGTTCTCGATGGTACGGGAAGCCATGATACCGGGAACACCACATCCGGAACCGATCAGCATAGGAATGAAGGATTTACCGGACAGACCGAACTTACGGAAGATACGGTCCATGATGAATGCGATACGTGCCATGTAACCACAGGACTCCAGGAATGCCAGGAAGATGAACAGTACCAGCATCTGGGGTACGAAACCAAGTACTGCACCGACACCGGCTACAATACCGTCAAGGATCAGCCCTTTCAGCCAGTCGGCACATCCGATCGCATCCAAACCGCTCTCTAACAGTGCAGGTACGCCGGGTACCCAGATACCGTAGTCTGCGGGATCGGGAGCTTCTCCGCCGTCTGCTGCGTATACATCAACTGCCTCTGCCAGCTCAGCACCGGTGTAAGTAACATCCTCTGTTGCCAGAGTCTCTTCATCTTCCAGGGTGTAATCTGCGGTAGCGGATGCATCGATGCCTGCCGCGAACTCCTGAACAGCTGCTACTGCTGCTGCGGGATCATAGTCCTCAGACTCGCTGTCGATGACTGCTGCCAGAGCTTCATCACCGTCAGCTTCTACGAATGCGTTGATCACATTCATTGCATCATCATACGGCTCAGCTGCTTCTTCATAAGCACCGGTTCCGATGGTGAACAGATGCCAGCCATCACCGAATACGCCATCGTTCGCCCAGTCGGTAGCCCAGGTACCAACGGTGGTAACAGATACATAATATACGATGAACATAACCACTGCAAAGATCGGCAGTGCCAGCCATCTGTTGGTCACGATTTTATCAATCTTATCAGAAGTCGTTAACTTCTGGCCTTCCTTCTTGGTGTAACACTCTTTGATGATAGAGGAGATGTATGTGTATCTCTCGTTGGTGATGATACTCTCTGTGTCATCATCCATAGCAACTTCCAACTGCTTGATCTCTGCGGATACATCGGGAACGCTCTTCATCTGTGCCTGAATCTTGTCATCCTTCTCTAACAGCTTGATAGCGAAGAATCTCTTCTGTTCCTCGGGAACATCGGTCAGCTTCTTCTCTACGGTCTCGATCACGCTCTCAACCTCAGGTGCGAATTTATGTACCGCAGCTGCTGCACTCTTCTTCTGTGCAAGTTCGATCGCCTTTTTGGTAGCGTTCTCAATACCGGTCAGTTTCAGAGCGGAGATCTCAACAACGGGGCAGCCCAGCTTCTCAGCCAGCTTTCCTACGTTGATCTTGTCGCCGTTCTTGTTCACGATATCGATCATGTTGACAGCCATGACAACGGGAATACCGAGTTCCATCAGCTGTGTGCTCAGATATAAGTTACGCTCGATGTTGGTACCGTCTACCAGGTTCAGGATCGCATCGGGTCTCTCACCGATCAGGTAGTTACGTGCTACCACTTCCTCCAGAGTATACGGAGACAGGGAATAAATACCGGGTAAGTCCATGATGATCACGTCATCACCGTTACCGCCGTACTGTTTCTTTAATTTACCTTCCTTTTTCTCAACGGTTACGCCGGGCCAGTTACCTACGAACTGATTGGAACCGGTCAGAGCATTGAAAAGTGTCGTTTTACCGCAGTTAGGGTTACCTGCAAGTGCAATCTTAATTGCCATTTTTCTACCTCTTTCCTCTAAAATCATTTAATAACTATTCAGACCCCATTCGCAAAACGCTCTTTCAGAGCTTCCTTTTTGCTCATGTGATTAGCTTTCACTAATTAGTTTCAGCTAACCTTCCTGCTAAAAAAAAGATCATTTACTCAACGCAAATCATCTCAGCGTCTGCCTTACGAAGAGACAGCTCATAGCCTCTGACAGTTACTTCCACGGGATCTCCCAAAGGAGCAACCTTTCTCACATAGATCTCAACACCTTTGGTAATGCCCATGTCCATGATACGTCTCTTGACAGGCCCTTCACCATTCAGTTTAGTTACCTTTACGGTCTGTCCGCAGGGAACTTCCTTCAATGTCTTCATTTTCTCCTCCTATTAGCATCTTTTGGTACAGCTTCCCGCTACACCATGATTTTATTGGCCATATCCTTGCCGATGGCTACTCTTGATTCCTTGATATTCACAATCAGGTTGCCTTCGGTCTGGGACACAACTGTCACTTTACCACCTACTACAAATCCGAGGGTCTCCAAAAACTTTTTCGTCTCCTCTTTGCCGCCGATCCTCTGGATCGTGTTCTCTTCACCGGTACCTACCATACTCAGGGGCATCATACACACTTCCTTCCCTTCAATAGTATTGAACTGCTTGTGGTTTCTCATTAGCTCTTAATGAGATTCATTCTCAATTCACGTGGTTAGTATATACTAACCTTTTTTTACTGTCAACATATTTTTTTAATTTTTTTCATAGAAATCTCATAGGAATTGCTTATTGATATTTTTTCTCATTAAGTTGAAATCTTGCATTTCCTACCCTTTTCTGCTATTCTTATTGTAATGCCTGCGGATGGTTAAGTTTCCACATGTAGAGCAGGTATTTTGGTTCAAAATGCTATGTATGGGAAGGGTATGGTCATTACATGAAAATACAGGAATCTGCTGAGAATTATCTGGAAACGATCTTAGTGCTGAAGAAAAAGAACGGCGTTGTCCGTTCCATTGATATTGCCAACGATCTGGGTGTGTCCAAGCCCAGCGTCAGCGTCGCTATGAAGAATCTTCGCAATGGGGAATATATTGAAATGGACAAGGAAGGCTACATCACCCTGCTGGATAAGGGACGTGAAATCGCAGAGAAAATCTATGAACGTCACACATTTCTTACAGACTGGCTGACTTCCATCGGTGTGGATCCCACTGTGGCTGCCGAAGATGCCTGCCGGATTGAACATGTGATCAGTGCAGAGACTTTCACTGCTATGAAAAAGACATTGAAGACGAAATAGAACTCACAGTAACTCATTGCATATTATTTGAACGCAAGAACTCCCGGTGCGATATTGCTCCGGGAGTTTTGTTATTATCATAAGCTCATTACCTGCGCTCATTAAATCTTAATTGTCACCCATTTTCCCTGTCGGAACCGAATCGACGCAAACAGAAATCTGGATACCTGATCCGCCAGAATGCCCATCCAGATACCGGTCATTCCCAGTCCCAGAGTAAACCCGAAAATATAGGATGCCGCCGTACGGATCAGAGTAACGCTGATCGTAGAAGCCACTGCCGTGTATGCGGTATCTCCCGCGCCGCGCAGGCATCCCATGTAGATGACCTGAGACACCTGGAACAGGACAATGATACAAATGCAATGAATAATATTCACACCGTACGTAATAATATTTTCTTCTCTAAAGAACATCCGGTAGATGGTCTCCCCTCCGAAGAAATAGATAACCGCCAGTGCAACAGAGATTCCCATACCGATACGTCTACAGATAGCTCCATAGCTTTTCGCTTTCTCCGGGTCACGTTCTCCCAGACTCCGTCCAATCAACGCTACCGCCGCTACCTGCATACCGTCACCGAATGAAAACGTCAGACCGAGGATATTCATGCCTACCTGATGTGCCGCCATGGCTTCCGTACCCATTTTCGCAGCCATCATAGCAGTCGACATGAATCCGATACGCATCAATACCTGCTCAATAAACACGGAATAGCCGACTTTGATGATCTCCAGCAGCGGTTCCATCCGCAATCTAATATGATGTTTAATCATATACGGAATACTGATAAATCCATCTTTCGGATAGATCGAGACGATGCTCATCACGCATGCCACTACCGTACTAAATACCGTAGCAATGGCGGCTCCGGTGATTCCCAGTGCCGGGAATCCGAAATGGCCGTTGATCAGCAGGTAATTGCCGCAGATATTCACCAGATTGGAGATCAGATTCGTCCTAAGGGCGATCATCGTATTGCCCGCGCCGCGCTGTGCCGCATTGATTCCCATGGACAATACGTTGAAGATCATGCCACCCATGATGATCCGGTAGTATCTCGCCGCCATGGCATGCGTGTCCTCACTCGATCCGCAGAATTCAATAATCTGATCCGCGAATCCCACCGTCAGTGCACTGATGATCACCGCTGCCACAATGCAAAAGCAGATCGTCATCACCAGAATCTCGTTGGCCGCCTGCTGCCTCTTCTCTCCAAGTCGTCTCGCCACCAAGGCGGAGATTGCCACATTCGCTGCGATGAACAGTGCCAGCCCCAGGAACTTCGGCTGTGTGGTCAGCCCTACCGCTGCCACTGCATTGGCCCCGAGCGTACTCACCATAAAAGTATCCACCATGCCCGCCAGTGCGATAAAAAAGGATTCGCAGACCGCCGGCCACGCCAGCCGGATCGCTTCTTTTGTCAGGGAACCCTGTGTGTGTTCTGTGCCCATATCTATGTTACCTATTACCTTTTCTTGAATATTTCCTGTTTCTGATAGTCATAATGCTTTATTACACTCTTAATCATACACCAAAACCTCCGTTTGCCGATAGTCCCCAATTTTTGTCCTTTTTTTATAGTTAGATACATAATTTTTGTCTCATTTTCATACAATACTAATCAGAAATACACGGATATTGACACATGCAAAATCGTATTTTCAAAGAAGGCTCCCATGCAACTCTCCGACAGATTTCATAATATTCACTGGAAAAATCTCATCACTGCCGTTGCCATCCCTCTGGCAGTAGGCGGACTCTCCGCTTGGATCACCATGGACGGCATGAAAGCCTTTGAAATAGTGAATCAGCCTCCCCTGACACCGCCTATGTGGCTCTTCCCGGTGGTGTGGAGTATCCTGTTCGTCCTTATGGGAATCGCCTCTTACCTCGTTGTCATGCAAAAAGGCGAGGACACGAAAGCCCTCACCCTGTATGCTGTACAGCTTATCTTTAATTTTTTCTGGTCCATCTGGTTCTTCAACCTGGGATGGTATCTTTTCGCCTTTTTGTGGCTGGTTGCTCTGTGGATCCTGATCCTCGCCACTACCGTTGCTTTTTACCGCATCTCGAAGCCTGCCGCATGGCTGATGCTGCCTTATCTGGTGTGGGTGGCGTTCGCGGGGTATCTGAATCTGGGGGTGTGGTGGCTGAACCGGTGAGTACGCATTTTTATTAGTTTTTCCCCTAGTGCACACATAATACTGGATTAAAAAATGTGGGAAGACGAATCTTCCCACTCGTTAATGTTCATCTCTTTATGGCTTGATTACCAAAGGTTAATGGAGACCTCTCTATAATTAGAATATGGCAATTCACTGACTGTGTCAACTGCATATTGAAAAGTTTAAATTTTTGTGTGCTTTCCTTAAGCTCTTATTTTTCTAATCCGTATGTCCTTATCCGCCATCCGCCTTCTTGCTTCTCAAAGTCCATAAAAAGATAGAACAAGGAGTCTTCTCCTGCCGGCAAAAATTCCGCCTGCACTGTGTAGGTTACCCCTGTTTCATCCCCCACATCCGATAATCCTTTTATCTCATTTATACTAACAGTTTCTGTTCCTTTAGATTCTCGAGAATCTGTATAAGTATCCAGTGTTCCACTGTAATCTTCCACTAAATACTTTTTTATTGTTTCCGAATCACCTTGAAAATAGGCCTCCGAAAATTCTTTTGCTATCTCGTATACTATATTTCTATCCTCGTTCCCAGCCACTTCTCCTCTTATCGTCAGTGTATCATCCTGCGGCGCTAATAATTCTTCTCTCTTATCATAATAATTATCAATTAATCTAATATCTTCTATATACCACCCATCTTCCCGATAGGATGCCTCTGTACATTTTACCGTGCTTTCGTCATCGACTTCATATTGTAATGAGATAAAACGAACCATCGTTTTTCCGTCTTTTTCAAACAAGGTTGCCCCGATATACGATTCTATATCCCACCAGTACTCAACATCACCGAATTTATCAGGCTGTTCTGAATCAATATTGGGATTATGTATAAAGTTATATGGATATTCCACCCATCCGGTATCCTCTAAATGCAGAATCGAAATTGTAACAGCACCATAATTGCTTCCGAAGATGTACCTTTCCAATAATACATCCGCTTTACCATCTCCTGACAGATCACCGGTAGTAATCCTCGAACTATAAACGTATCCTTCGTAATCCTTTATTGCCGTATCTGCGCCATTCACATTCGCTATGAGTCGTGTACCATCTTTTGCTAAGTCATCGATATCGCCGTTATCTACAACACGCACTATATCTTCTTTCCCATCTCCATCTAAATCTGCACTTATTTCAATCTCAGAATTAATGAGCATGCTGCTCGTGTCCTTTTCTTCAGATGTATCCGAAGCAATCGTCTGAGGTTCCGGTGTCTCAACTTCCTGTGCTACATCCTCTGCCTGAATCTTCGGCTCGGTATCGGCGATTTCAATCTGATCTGCCAAGTCCATACAGTCTATATAATGATCTCCTATCCGGAACGCATAGAAACTTCTGTAATCCGCGGTCATAGGGTCTGTATCCTGATGCTTTCCGGCATTATTATCCTGAAAATATTTCGGAAGGTAATCAGCCTGCATATGTATGTCCTTTGCATCCATGTTCTGTAAATAGACATAAATAATGGTATTACTGTCGTCTAACGTGATGGCATATTCATATCGGTCGGTCCAATTTGCCATTGCCACATATGCAACGCTGCAATAATTTTTTTCATCCTGATAGAGCATATTCGTCTGATCCTGATAAGAAAATTCCAAATTACGCAGACGTTCTGTTTCTGCCTCATACTGTTCCCTGGTATATTGATTTTCCAAATAGATCTGGCAGGTTGCTGCAAAGATTTCATCACGGGTCTGATAATAAAAATCTTGTGAAACGGTATCCATATCTGCGGAAGGGAACACCGCTAACGGACTGTATACTCCCGTTCCCTCTAATTTGTGGTATGCTTCTCCCTCCCGGGAAGTGATTCTTGTCCCATAAATAAAATGATAGCATACGTAAGACAAAACTGTCCCCAGCACAATCACTGCTGCCACAACTGCAAGCACTGCTGCCACAACTGCAAATACTACTTTCTGCTTTTTGGTCATTTTTTGTTCCTCCCCCAATTATCATCGCAATATCATTCTTTTTCCAACAGGTAAAAAGCACAATCCATCGTAAGAATAACAAACTGTGTATTACCGGAAATCATTATGTCCACTGCCGGAGGCTGTCGTTTTATTCCATCTCTCGTGCCTCTTATTTCCAGATTCTGAAATTCATCATAATTCAGAATCCAATCATAGAGTTCCGGATCGTCTTTTATAGCTTCCTTTACATAATAGATTAAATTACGTTCTTTTATAGGAGATACCTCATAAGAAGGTTCTAAAATCTCGCATTGATAACGTTCATATTTTTCAAGCCCTTCACTGGAAAATACATCTTCATTTATCACAATATGATTGCCTATGATATCATGTCCTTCCGGATAATTCGTATAATCGTTTTGTACGTGTGTAAAGCCAAGCAATTTTGTAACTTTCCACTCACCAAAAAGCAATTCCTTGATCTCATCCATGGATAATTCGTCCACACTGCCATCTGCTATTTCCGGATCTGGCTCTATCGTTTCTTCCGCATTCAGATCTTCCGATTCTGTCTCGAGCATATTATTAATTCCGATAATTGATAGTTTCCAAGGTCCTGTTCCTTTATAAACATTGTCAAACCAGATTTGTCCATCCCCCATCATCACCCCTTGCCAATTACAAAACATTTTTCGGCATGTTTCAGCACGAATAGCCTCTACAAATTCTTGATTCAGCTTTCCATCAATATCGAGTTTTAAAAAATCTTCACGATTATTAACCGTAGTACCATTTATTGCAATAGGATATGAAATTTTCTCGGATAGCGCATCCCAATCATGCTTTAAAACATCATTTTTAATCTCTTCAGCAAATTGCTCCTCTGCTGTTACTCCTGTAGATGTCATATAATAATCTTCTTCTGTTTCGCTGCTTTGAATGCTTTCATCACTTTCACGTACTTCATAGTCTTCTGTATCACTCATGGCAGGCATCTTTTTTTCTTCAGGTGTACTGTCTATATGCTGATTTTTCATCAAAAATGCGTAAGACATAATCATCCCCAGCACAATCACTACCGCCACAACCGCAAATACTACTTTCTGCTTTTTTGTCATCTTTTTGTTTATCCCCTATTATCTTCTATTTTCTTCTGTAAATGAAAAATATGGAATCTCCAGTTCTTCAACATTACCTTCGTTTGCATTCAACTATTCCATATAGTCCGTCTCATCGCCTTACATATTTTCAAAAAATTTCTAATCCTCTACAATCTCTTCTCCATAATCATAGATAGGCATCTGACCGGAAACATAAACATCAACATTATAGATTTCACCGGTCGCTTCCCCCGGTATGCCGAATTCATGGAAACATTCTCCTAAAGCATAACGATAAATGGTATATCTCTCTTTGCCTATATAAGTATGTTTTTCATAAGAATCTCCATATTGTTCGACCATTTGAGAATAAGTATTTCCGGAATATATGCCTCTCGAGGTATGTGCAAATGTTTCATTACTGCTGATTCTTATTCTGACACATTCTTTTTCAAGAAAATAAACTTGTATAAATTGAGCTTCCCCATCACCTACGTTATAATAATAATCATATTTTTTGTTATCCGAATCCTCAACCTTTTCATACAACAGCCCCATCTTGTCCAGCTTCCCCAATATTTCCTGCTCACCTTCATATAAGGAAACTGAAAAATCTCCTATATTGATAACGACATCCATATCTATCTGTGCATTTGTTGCATTTGGCATTTCATCAATTTTGTTCCTTATAGCCGCTGCTGTTTCTTCTATACTTTTTTCTCCGTTAAAATAATACAACGCCTCTTCCTGCGTAATCCCTATGAAAGGAAGGTCACTGCGTTGCATTACCTTCGTATTATTTATCATCTCCCTTACATCCTGTATATCCTCATCTTGTGCCGCATAAACATTTTCATAGGTACCGCCAATTTCGTATGTCAGAATAGGAAGTTTCTCTCTTTTTCCATCCGATGTCTGATAATATTCCTGCTTTCTGCTATCACTAAGCTGTTGATCCAGCACATCTTGCAATATTGAGAAATTCCAATTGGGAGCAATGGTTTTCTGTCCTTCCTCCGTAAAATAGCTTTCCACAAACTTCCATGCTTCTTCTTTGTGCGCGCTTTGACTGTTAATGGCGAAACAGTTGTCAAAAATAAATATTCTTCCCTTTCCCTCTGCTCCCGGAAATCCTGTATAGACTGCATCCTCACCCCATATGGATTTTTTATATAAATATTGTTGCATGTCACCTATGCACTCAAGATTGAATGGAATTTTTCCTTCCCGCATCAAAAGGTCATTCGTTTGAAACATCGCCTGTTGCGGTAATTGTTCTGCAATTTTTATATATTGTTCCAATCTGTTATCTTCCGTTTCCCCGGAATATCCTCCGCAGATTGCCCCTTCCTGTAAAAATAAATCCCGTGAAATCATAGGATCCTCTTCACATTCTCGAACGGCCCGCAAGGCTTCCTCGAAGGTAAAATTTTCTTTGTTACTGCACCATTTTTCTTTTGTTATCAATGTATATAACACAAAATTCGTTGGCAACATATACAAGCCACCATCCGCTGTCAAAACCTGATACGCGGAATCAACGATGTCCTCTTCCCCAATCACATCACTTTTCTCCAGATAGGGAATAAGATTCTCTATTGCGCCCTTTTCTGTAAGCACTTCCACATCCATCTCATCTGTCGAAAAAATAATGATATCAGGTCCTTTTCCTGTCAAAATATCATCATACAAACAGCTAATTCCGTCGCTTATATTTTCTTCGCAATAATCATGTATTATGATTGTTATTCCGTCATTTTTACCATTAAAATCAGCTACTGCTTCCTGTAATGTCGACGCTCCCCCGATATCTCCAAGTATAATCTCCGTTTCAGGTTCTTCCGCCACAACTGCAGCAGTCTCTTTCTCCCATGCAGATGTATTCGTCCCGGTGTCTATTTCTCCACAGCCCATTAACAGCAAAGATGATACTGTACCTACAAGCAATAATGCTATTGTTTTAAAAGTTTTCATTCGTAATCCCCTCGCACGTCATCGCAATATCATTCTTTTTCCAACAGGTAAAAAAACAAGCACTGTTGCCACAACTTCCCACTGTATAACTTAACTTGTCTTCCGTAAATTCAGGAAAGGACGCACCTCTACGTTCTCCGGTCTCTTCCCATCATATAACAATTGCACATACTGTTCCGCTTCTTCATCGGAGACATCTTCCTGATCCGTAAATACTATCATTATTAGTTCAATTTCACTTTGTTCCGGCTGCTTTCTAATTATGTTCAGGGAATGGAAATACATCTCGCTGTAACCAATTCCTCACTCACTAAATGGTGTACAATCACTAATTGCGCCGGTTGATTCTCTGATGTCTGCTCGTAAAATTCGTCCAGCAATTCTGCTCCGCTGCATTCCCTTGACTGCCAATCCAAGACATACACCGGATAATCTTTGAGTTCTTCTATATTTAACGGAAGGACGGATAATTCCTGTCTGATTACTTCCGGATCGGTTTTCCCTTTTAAATTTTCCAAACTGAAATCTTCCAATAAATCAACCGGTTCAGTCTCTTCATTTGATACAGCTGTAGTCGTTATGGTATTAGGTGTCATCTCCTCGGTAACTTCTGAAGTATTCTGTTCTGTATCATTCTGTTCCGGTCTATTCTGCCCACAGCTTACCATGCTTAACATAATTATTAATAATGCCACACACCTCATCTTTGCTTTGTACATACTTTTTCTGAATCCTCCTCCCACAAGATTTTTCAAAAGCCTTTTACCATACGTATTCCTCCAGCATCCTCTTTATAGAAATACCAATTCTTTCATCCTGTTTCTCACTCTCTGTAAGCGACAATGTCACACTCAATGGATCTTCCAGTTTCTTATTCTTAAAATCAATAAAGTATCCGAGTTCCAGAACAACGCATCCTATTTCTTCCCCGGAATGTACCTGCTTCATTTTTCTAATTCCGGATTCTGTTATTTCTTTTTTGGTAATTGCATAAGTCGGATATTCATTATCCGAAAGTAATGAGTACTCACATAGTGCAGTGATTCCTGCCTTTTTTCCCAATTGAATATCCTCTTTTAGTTCATACCTTGCAATCACAGGGTTTCTCAATATGACCCGTACATCATTCCACAGTTTCTGAATATCCGCTGGAACAGTTATCACCCTGGATTTACCCTTCATACCCAAAATATCCACATTCAGATACTCAATTTCATCAAAGCACCTGTTTGCAGACATTTTCGTAACGCCTAATCTTATTGCAGCTTTTGATGCAGTAACATTTTCCCATTTTTCATATATTGCAACCAATATAACTTTTTGTGTTAAAAATGAAATTAAATGAACCGGAGAAATTTTCCTTTCATTCTCATTGGACAGCAAATATCCGATAAAAGGCAAGTACACCTGTTTATCTTTCAGTACAAAGGGAATTCCCTCTTCCAATAATTTTTCTTTAATATAAAATGATGTAGAATCAAAAAAAATGGCGCAATTAAGACCTGCTGCCTTTTCAATTTTAATCCAGTCCTTTCTAAGCGCTGCCAAGCCAACATCTGCCTTGGGTTGAATTGCTATCCATGGTGAACCGTTTGTTTCAACCTTATAAAAAGTGTATCTTCCACGAAAGGCCAGGGGCAGCTTCTCATTCAAATATTCAGTTTCTTCTATCATCACATTTTGACGCAATGTTTTTTCCAAAAAATTCTTCATATAGTCACCATTTTTAAAAATGTAACTCTTTTTATGTTACATTTTTAAAATAGCATATTTTTATTGCACATGCAATATTTAATGATAAGATAGTCGACCGATATCAATTATTTTGATATTTTCAATTTAAAATACCTGGATCACATAATCATAACTATAGGTATGCACATACAACCGGTCATCCTTCTCTGCCATGAGGTCCGGCATCTTTTTCAGAGGCAGGCGGTCGATCACCTCTCCGGTATTTTTATCCAGCTGATAGAGATAATCGTCCTCTGCGGTAAAGCCATAGCCGCAGAAGATCACGTCCCCTTTCACGAGAAAATTCATGCTGTTATAAGTCTGGTCTGCACTTCGCCACAGCAGTTTCTCATTTTCCAGATCATAGGCAAACATAAAGCAGCTGTCCGGCTGCGCATAACCGTTCATTACTGAAGCCCCGTAAAAAATTCCGTTCTCAAGGCAGGCATTATTACCGTTGACGTACCATTTGTCTGTCGGATATTCCAGTACATACAGGCAGTTCTCACCATCGAAAATGCTGAGTTTTCCATCCTCCCACTGATAGGTATACTCCCACTGATAGGTATAATTTTCATCATAGAAGCAGTCCCAGTTTTCTCCGATCATGGGAAGGGAAATGTCTTCCGATGCATTGTACCATTCGTCTGCAAAAGTAATATTGTTATACGTCTCGGAAAGGATTTCCAGGGAATAGGGCTGCGCCGCAGTTCCTTCCGGGTGAAATTCCGAGATTCCAGTGAAATCTATGAGGATCTCTTTCGGTGCAATGGGTGTTTCCCGGGATTCGGACTCTGTGAGAGCTCCGGAGGTCTCTGCCTCATCTATTTTAGTGTCTATATTGGAAATATTTTCGGTTTGTTTCTCCGCTTCGTTGTTCTCCGGTGCATTGGTCTCCCGGGCGCCACATGCCATTAACAGGCAGGCGGACAGTGCAAATGTTGCTAATCTGTATTGTTTTTTCATGATAATCTCCCTTACTGCTTAAAATTCTCACGCATTTCTTACTTTAAATCCGTAACTCTTTTTATATTACGAATTTAAAATATCATATTTTTGTTGCACTTTCATTAACTGTTTCCAATAATTTCATATTAAAATAAACAATTCCGATGTAGCTTATTTCTATTTACCGTCCAGATACCTTTGCATAAAATTTGAGGCGGTAATTCAACGATGATCTATTCGATTTCCGCTGATAATTACCGCCTGAACATCATTATTCTTCTCTGTCAACTCTTTCTGTTAATCAATCGTTTTCATCTTCTTTTGAAATCTGGGGTGCTATTTGACTTTGCGAATCATTATTATGCTGCAGCTCTTGTACATTGCCACTGCTTTGTGCAAATGTTATGGCACTGCCATTTGTTTCATAGGATCGAATGATCTTTATATTCTCGTCTGTCATCTCGGTCAGTTCCACCTCCAATCTCAGTGGATTTTCCCTAATGACGGAGGTAACTACAAATGGTAATTTCCCAGCAACCATATCTGCCGAAATTCTCTCCTGCAATGTTTCAACATATGCCCTTGATGGTGTTCCATCTGAATTTCTGGAATCTTGAATTGTGTTTGCACCGGTCATATTGGGTTCTGCAAATATGATATCATCACTGTTCCGGCCGGTAGTGATCTGTCCGTTTTGCACCCAGATTTTACGAATATCCTGTGCGAAGCTTCCCACTTCCTGTAATTCGCCGTTCCGGTACCGGAACAGAAAGCTCTCGTACTGCCCCTGCTCATCTTTTCTGGTAAGGGCTAACAATATCTGTCTGCCGTCCGGGCTGAAGGCATAGATGCTGTTCCCCAGATTCTGTGCCGTCCGCATCTCGCCACTCGTCGTGTTGACCGTAAAAACATACTGATCCAGCGGAGAATGATCCGGCGTATTCAGTGCCTGCGCCATCCTGGAACGAAGCGTGATCCGGTCTGCGGTTCCGTCTCCGTCCAAATCAAGCAGCGCATAGGTCTCCTGTGCCGCACGCTCGGACACATCATAGACAACTCCTACTTTTGTCAGGATTTCCTGCCTCTGTGCGGCTGCATAGGCATCTGTCTCCTCTGCGGTCAGTTCCGCTGCTGTTTTCCCGTTCCATACCGGCCTTACAGACAGGATCGGCAGCTTCAGCTGTTCGCTGCCATCACTATTTTCGAAGATCCAGTAACCGTCCTCTGCACGAAACGAAGCCTTGTCGAAATCCTGCGCCTCCGACGGCAGCTTCCAGTCCGTGACCCCGTTTTCTCCGGTCTGTCCCGAAGTATCATATTCCCGGATCGTGTCGATCCAGATGTCCAAGTCGCCATCCTGATAGTCAGAGGATGCCAGGTAGTACAAGCGCACGCTCTCTATCTCATCCCGGTAACAATCTAAATAGTCACACTGATCCGAAGTATTGAAGAGTCTCCGATCCTGATATACGCATGACCAGTGGGATGCTGCATATCCCGGCGCAATATACCCCGGTACGACACAATCCAGTCCGGCATCACTCCCGGTTGCCACATAGATGCCGTAACTGGACACCTGATAAGTAGCATATTGATCTCTAAAAGATCCCTGAGGTACCTGCGTATAATCCCCGGGATGGGCTCCCGCCAAAGGATCCTCTTCCACATCCTGCGGTCCATATTCCGCATAGACGATTCTTGCCTGATTCTCTCCATCCAACGGACCGTAAGAATGCCGTCCTTTACTGTCGATATCTCCCAGTGACAGCATCCAGATCTGACTGCTCTCATCGGCGAATACCATGGGAATATCAATATCGGATCCGTCAGCGAAAATATAATGTACGTTTGCCACAGAGCCTTCGCCGGGTCTTGTGGAATCTTTTTGGAAAAATAAATACTGCCTTTCCGCTTCATAGAGCAGTTCCGTCATTTCTCCGCTGCCACCCTCCAGATGCAGCAGTGCTTCCGCCGCTTTTACCGGATCCTTATAAGTCTCGTGGGCTGCGGTATCCCCATCCAGGATCTGTCTGTGCAGTTTTCTCGCCGCAACGCCGTTGTATTCCAGATATTGAATGCCGTCCTGTCCGGCAAAAGACCGGGTATCCTCCAAGGTATCCACATCAAACAACGCACTGAATTCTTCTCTGCTATGAATCCCCTGTTCCAATGCCGCCAGCCATTCGGTTTTCCTGCCTTCATCGTCTGAACCGTCCTCTGTGAATTCTCCGGTCGTCACTTCTTCTGTCGCATCGGAAACGTCAGACACATTTGCTGTATCTGCCCCGTTCCCATTTCCTCCGGGGTTGCTGCACAGGCACACCACCAGTACCACGATCACTGCTGCCGCGCCGATCATGACCCAGAACGGCGGCTTGCGATAATCCAGTACATGACGAATACGATTCTTCACATGGTCTTCGCCAAAAGAAAGCAGTGCGCAGATGGAACCGCCCCGATAACGCTTCCACTCTCCGCCGGAAGCTTCTTCCAGCAATGTATAGGAATAGATCTTCTTGCTCTCCTCGCCGAGAAGCTTCACCACTTTTTCATCACAGGACATCT
>OKTT01000839.1_pt1 | contig 15829 bp, 17 predicted proteins | sample 1606121 | NCBI WGS metagenome assembly OKTT01 (sample SAMEA3879516, study PRJEB24766) | human gut metagenome | biome: human-associated habitat; feature: feces | place: USA | collected 1985/1987
TGATAGACGATCTTTTCCACACTGGGCTGCCGGGGATACTTTTCATTCACAACGAAGGTGATGGTGCCCGCTTCCTTGTTGAAGGACTCCAACACATAAGGGCCGCAGGTGATCCGAGCTTCCTCATCGGTGACGGTGTCCTTGCCCTCATAAACATGCTTGGGCATCACGCGGAAGGACGTCATGTTGCTCAGTTCCCGGACATTGGGAGAGGCCAGCGTCAGGGAGATGCTCATTTTGTCGTCGGAGAGGGTGTAGCCGGTGTACTTGGCCTCCGTGACCTTTCCATCTTCCCCGGTCTGGGCCTCAAAATTGGCGCTTCCGTTGGCCTGATCGTATTGGAGGGTGAAAAGGATATCTTCTGCCGTCACGGGCTCTCCATCGGACCAGGTCATTCCGTCCTGAATGGTGTAGGTCCAGGTGGCGGCGTCTTCCGTGCTGTAGGCTGCCAACAGCGGATGGTATTCGCCCTTGGTATCCTGATAGACCAGAGGCAATTCGGATACGCCGCTGGCCAGCATATCGAAGTTGTACTCGCCGAATACGGCGGTTTCGATGGAGGCCGTCGTGCCGACGGTCAGCGTGTCGATGGGAGAGGCGGGGGTCGGTTCGGCGGCTTCCGCAGTCGGAGCATCGGCGGCCGGCTGTGCAGATGGTTCTTGCGCAGGTCCTGCCGGAGCCGCGCCGCAGGCTGCCATGGCAAACACCATCAGCATAACCAACAGCAGAGCGGTGATTTTTTTCATCATTGTCTTCTCTCCTTTTGTTTTGTGTTATCAAATACATAGATTTGATCGCAAAGTGATTTTACCAGCGCTTCATCATGGCTGATAAGCAGGATGCCGCCTCCGTTCTCCCGCATCTGCCGCCGTATCATTCCCAGCACATTGGCCTGTGTGGATACGTCCAGCATGGAGGTGGCTTCATCCAGAATCAGCAGTTTCGGCCGGAATAGCAGACACCGTGCGATGGCGACTCTCTGCGCCTCGCCGCCGGAGAGGCTCGGCGTTTCCTCGCCGAGCGTCAGATAGCCGAGGCCGAGCCGCTTCAGAATGCCAAGCTTCTGGCTGACGGTCTTCATATCCCTGCAGAAGTCAAGCGCGGAAGCTACATCCATGTCCATAAGCTCCGGCAGGGACACGCATTTGCCGGTCTTATTTGCGAGCTTCACATCATAAGCGGCTCTTGCGTAGCGCGAGCCGCGGCAGTCGGGGCAGGGAATGTTGACGTCGGGCAGAAACTGCACATCGAGACTTACAACGCCCGTGCCGTCGCAGCCGGGGCAGCGGAGAGAGCCGGTGTTGTAGGAAAAATCGCTCGCTTTATAGCCGTGTTCCTTCGCGTCGGGCGACTTGGCGTAGAGCTTGCGCAGCTCATCGTGCACGCCCGCGTAGGTCGCGACCGTGGAGCGGACGTTGATGCCGATGGGCGTCGCGTCGATGAGCTTGACGTGCGCGATGCCGTCGGCTTCGACCGAGCGAATGTGCGCGGGCAGGGGATTGCCGTTGATCTTCGCTTCCAGCGCGGGGACAAGGCTCTCGAGCACCATCGTCGTCTTGCCCGAACCGGACACGCCGGTGACGACCGTGAAGCGGCCCTTGGGGATGTCGACCTCAAGCGGCTTGACAGTGTGGATCTGAGAAGTGGACAGATGAACCGTGCCGTTTGCGAACAGTTCGTCCTTTTTGGCGCGCTCGCGCAGTTTCGTTTCCGCCTTGCCGGAGAGAAACGGCCCAATCTGCGAATTCGGGTTTTCTTCGATCATTGGGATGTTCCCCTCGGCGATGACATGGCCGCCCTTAGCGCCCGCTTCGGGGCCCATTTCGACGATCCAGTCGGCCTCCTTCAAAATCTGCGTGTCGTGGTCGACCAAGATGACGGAGTTGCCGTCGGCGACGAGATCGTGCATCACGCCGGTCAGGCCCACGATGTTCGACGGGTGCAGACCGATCGACGGCTCGTCGAGCACATAGAGAACACCGGTCGTGCGGTTGCGCACGGCGCGGGCGAGCTGCATGCGCTGCCGCTCGCCGGTGGAGAGAGTGGAGGCCGAGCGGTCGAGCGTCAGGTAGCCGAGGCCCAAGTCGATGAGCCGCTTTGCCGTGCTCTCAAACGCCTCGCAGATGCTCTCGGCCATCGGGCGCATCTCCGTAGGAAGGCTCTCCGGTACGCCGCGCACCCAGTCGACAAGGTCCGAGAGCGTCATTGCGCAGGCCTCGTCGAGCGAAATGCCGCGCAGCTTCGGCGCGCGGGCGGCAGAAGAGAGACGCGTGCCGTGGCATTCGGGGCAGGTCTCTTCCTTGAGAAATTTTTCGACGCGCTTCATGCCCTTTTCGTCCTTAACCTTGGCGAGTGCGTTTTCGACGGTATAGACGGCGTTGAAGTAGGTGAAGTCCAGCTCGCCCGCCTGGTTGGAATTCTTGTTGTGGTAGAAGATGTGCTTCTTCTCCGCGGGGCCGTGGAAGACGATGTCCTTTTCGTTTTTGGTCAGGTCGCGGAACGGTACATCCGTGCGCACGCCCATCTGGCGGCAGATGTCGGTCATCAGCGACCACATCAGGCTGTTCCACGGCGCGACCGCGCCGCCGTCGATGGTCAGGGAATCGTCGGGCACGAGTGTGTCTAAGTCGACGGTGCGGACGATGCCCGTGCCGCTGCACTTTGGGCAGGCACCCTGTGAGTTGAACGCCAGCTCCTCAGCCGACGGCGCATAAAAATGCGCGCCGCACGTCGGGCAGACGAGCTCCTTTCCGGCTGCAACGAGCAGCGACGGCGCGAGTTCATGCCCGTTCGGGCAGCGGTGGCTGGCAAGGCGGGAGTACATCAGGCGCAGACTGCTCAGCAGCTCCGTGCCCGTGCCGAAGGTGCTGCGGATGCCCGGCACGCCGGGGCGCTGGTGCAGGGCCAGGGCGGCGGGGACATGCAGCACCTCGTCCACGCAGGCCTTCGACGCCTGCGTCATTCTTCGGCGTGTGTAGGTAGACAGCGCTTCGAGGTAGCGGCGCGAACCCTCGGCATACAGCACGCCGAGCGCCAGCGAGGATTTTCCTGAGCCGGACACGCCCGCGATGCCGACGATCTTACCGAGCGGAATGTCGACGTCGATATTTTTAAGATTGTGGACCTTTGCCCCACGAATGAGCATTTTGTCGATCATGGTATCACTCCATCAGCTGTGAAAAAAGTGTTGAAAATATACAATAGTATCCTTTTGGTAACTACGCCACAATATTGTGCTTACTTTACGAAAGTTCTCTATGGCGCTATGATAAGGCCAACGAAAGAAAAATACAACCTTTCGAGTACAAAACATTTTGGAGATATTTATCATGAACAAGACTGCTGACCGTACCGTAGCGCTGGACAAGGGCCGCGTGGACGTCTATACTAAAAACGGCGTCACCCTTTACGCCTATCAGACCCGCGACCTCATCGACAACGAGGTCTTTGTGCTGGCAAAGAAAGGCCGCGGCGTCGTGATCGAGCTGCCGTGCTTTTTTGACAATATTCGCGAGCTGACTGATTTCCTTAAGAGCGAGGGTGTCACGGTCGAGACGAAGTTCGTTGCCTATCACGCGGCGGGCGCGTCCTTCCTGCCGGAGGTCCCCGCCTACGGCACCGAATCCTCCGTCGCCTATAACACGACGGGCGGCGGCGCAGGGCTGGTCGCGAATTTCAAGAACGCATTCGGCGACAGCTTCGATCCCGCCATCTGCGAGGTGGATTACGTGCTGGAGGAGGGTGAGATCGAGCTTGCGGGTATCCGCTTTGTTGTGAAGCCCAATGCCGAGGCGTTCGACCTTGAAATTCTGGAGATCAACTGTGTTTACACGCACATGATGGGCCACGATTGCCACTCCATCGTGGCGGGCTGCCCGCATGCAGACGGCATCATTTCCCAGCTCAACTACTACATCCGCAAGGGCTTTGACCTTGTCCTGACCGCGCATTACACGCCGGAGGATCTGAAGGATGCGCAGACCAAGGTGGACTACCTGACGAACCTCAAGGAGATCGCGCTGGAGAGCGAAAGCGCCGACGAGATGAAGGCCAAGGTGCAGGAACAGTATCCTGATTACAGCGGAATGAACTATCTTGACATGACGGTGGGCTTTTTCTTCCCCAATAAGTAAAACGCCCTGAGAAAGGAGCAAAACATGACGCAGGCGGAGCGGCGGCTGTACCTGATCCGGTCGCTATTGAACGAAAAAACGAAATACCAAAGCCTGAACGTGCCGCGGGACGCGGGGGAGCAGCGCAAGCTGCTGCGCTCGCTGATGAATGTCCGTATGCCGAAAGTGGCAGACGAAGCGTTTCTGCGCGTGCAGGACGAGTACTTGCAGCAAGAGCTGGCAGACGAGGGCGTTACCGACCTCGACGATCTGCGGCCGGTCAGTGGTGACCTTTACCTCTGGCAGGGGGACATCACGCGCCTCAAGTGCGGGGCCATCGTCAACGCTGCGAACAGCGGTATGACGGGCTGCTACATCCCGTGCCACGCCTGCATCGATAACTGCATCCACACCTTTGCCGGCGTGCAGCTGCGTCAGGACTGCGCCGCGCTGATGGCAGAGCAGGGGCACGAGGAGCCGACAGGGCAGGCGAAGATCACGAAGGCCTACAACCTGCCGTGCGATTACGTCCTCCACACGGTCGGCCCGATCGTCTCGGGCCGCGTGACAAGAGAGGACGAGCGGCTGCTTACGTCATGTTACCGATCCTGTCTGGAACTTGCGGAGAAAAACAGTGTGCGAAGCATCGCGTTCTGCTGCATTTCGACCGGTGTGTTCCATTTTCCAAACGAGCGCGCGGCGGAGATCGCCGTGGAGACCGTGCGGCGCTGTAAGGTGGAGACGGGCAGTAAAATAAAGGTGGTTTTCAATGTTTTCAAGGATCTCGACAAAACGATCTACGAGCGGCTTCTCGGCGCAAATTGCGCGCCTGCGGCGCGCGCTTGACGAGGCGGATGCTGTCGTCATCGGCGCGGGCGCAGGGCTGTCCACCTCGGCGGGTTTCACGTACAATGATGAGCGGTTCGAGCGGTATTTTTCGGATTTTGCCGCAAAGTACGGTTTCCACGACATGTACAGCGGTGGGTTCTATTCGTTTCCGTCGCAGGAGGAGTTCTGGGCCTGTTGGAGCCGGTATATCTTCATCAACCGCTATCAAAACGCGCCGAAAAGCGTGCACGGGGTTCTGCTCGAGCTGGTGCGGGACAAGGACTATTTTGTCATCACGACGAACGTCGACCACTGCTTCCGGAAGGCGGGCTTTGACAAAAAGCATCTTTTCTACACGCAGGGCGACTACGGCCTGTTTCAGTGCAGTGAGCCGTGCTGTCAGGAGACGTTTGACAACGAGAAAACCGTCCGTGCGATGGTCGAAGCGCAGGGCTTCACCGTAGCGGACGGTGTGCTGATGCCGCCGACAGATGGGACGCCAACGATGGCGGTACCGTCGGAGCTCCTTCCGGGCTGCCCGCACTGCGGCAGACCGATGACGATGAACCTGCGCTGCGACGACAAATTTGCCGAGGACGAGGGCTGGCACGCCGCGGCGGAGCGGTACGAAAATTTCCTCCGCACGCGGGACGGACAAAAGATCCTCTTTTTAGAGCTCGGCGTCGGCTACAACACGCCGGTGTTCCGTTCTTTGCGCACCGGAAACAAGAGAACGAAAACATTGAGAAAACAGCGTATTTTAGGACATTTGCAAATTCTTACCACAAACTATCAGGAAAGGCTGTACGCGTGATGTTCGGTTTTCGCAACTTCGGGAAAACAAATACCTCTAACGGCATAGAGAAACTATGCTCAGCGTTGGAAGAAGCGGATGCCGTTATCATCGGAGCGGGAGCCGGTCTTTCCACATCAGCCGGGTTTGTTTATACGGGAGAACGCTTTGAAAAGCATTTCCACGACTTTGCAGAAAAGTACCACTTCAGCGACATGTACTCTGGCGGTTTTTATCCCTTTGACACGCTGGAGGAATATTGGGTATATTGGAGCCGCTATATCTGGATAAATCGCTACACGCCAGCCCCGAAACCAGTGTATGAGGACTTGCTGGGATTGGTCAAGAATAAGGATTACTTTGTTCTGACTACCAATGTTGATCACCAGTTTCAAAAGGCGGGATTCGATAAGCATCGGCTGTTCTATACGCAAGGTGATTATGGCCTGTTTCAGTGTAACAAGCCGTGTTGCCAGAAAACCTATGATAACGAAGCCACCATTCGTCAGATGGTGGAGCAGCAGAAAGGTATGCGTGTGCCGACAGAACTGGTTCCGCATTGCCCGCTCTGTGGCAAGCCAATGACAATGAATCTGCGGTGTGACGATACATTTGTGCAGGATGAGGGTTGGTATAGTGCTTCGGAACGATACACGGATTTTCTGCGGCGGCACAAGGGCTTGAAGGTTCTGTTTTTAGAATTAGGCGCTGGAATGAATACGCCAACGATTATAAAATTTTCTTTCTGGCGCATGGTAAACGAGTGGAAAAACGCTACTTATGCCTGTATCAATCTGGGTGAAGCCTACGCACCGAGAGAAATTCAAGCGAATTCAATTTGTATCAACGAAGATATTGGAAATGTTTTGAAACAGCTTTAACCGTATTGCAAACCGGCATAGGCTGAATAGCCGGAAAGGATACGTAAATGGGAAAATCAATTTTTAAACAGATGGGCGGAACCTATACGCTGGGTGAAGATGGAATGTACTATCCTGACTTAAAGCTGCCGACGGATGAGGAACCCCGCTATGGAAAGTATGGCCGAATACGAAAAACAGTTTTGCAGAAGCATCGTTACGGGCTGTATCTGGAATTTCTGCTGAACAGTCAGTTGGAAAGCGATTTGTCAAGGGGAGATTATACAAAAAGGCAGGATAAAATATCCGACCGTGATGTCAAGTGATGAATGACTGGAAAAATAAAGTCAAGGAGCAGCATAACGCCGTTCTGTATTTCTACCTTGCTATTGCAAATCACGCCCTCGTCTGTTATATTGTAGCGCTTAAACACCGAGCGAAAATATGCAAAGAACTCCCGGTCTTCCTCTGCCATCGGTGCAACCCAGCCGTTCTCGGCACCATGGGCTTCGATTTTCTCCAACTCTGCCATACGTCCTTTATCCATGTCAATTGCCCCTTCTGGATGAAATCATGGTTTTCCCTTAACAGCTATTACATTCCCGTAATTCATGTAGTTTTTTAAGGGAAAGACTACCCTTTTTGTTACGGACTTACGTTTCCAGAAGATCCTCCATCGTACAACCGAGGACTTTTGCAAGGCTAAGAACAGTCTCCGCACTGGCTTTGTTAATGTCCTTGTTGCGCTGTTCGTACATTTGAATTGAGCGAAGACTGACATTGCTTCGCTTGGCAAGCTCTGCCTGCGTGCAGCCATAAAGCGTGCGGATACGTTTGAGGTTGGTATCAGCGAAGTATTCGCGCACTTTAGCATCGACAATATCAGCGAATTTAGTGACATCCGCTTCATGAAGGGGAGAATACATCTGCTGCAAATCTTCAAACGAAAGAACCTTAAAAAAATCACTGAACTTTCTTCCGGAGAACCATTGATAGTAGGCCACTGCCCAGCCGATCCAATACTCTCTGGAACGGCTGAAATTCGCTTGAGGCTTGGCGGTCGGCGCTTTGCCCGTAGTCTCAACGAGAACATCAACAGCAGTTTCAATCCCGCTTTTCCCCAAAAGATATGAAGGTTCACCATTCTCAATCCGATTACTGACGGAACTGACGGAAAACAGCTTTATAAAGCTATCTCCGGCAACTCCACACGCGTTGATAGCATAATCAAAAGCATCGCCCAGTAATGCCTGCGCGTTACTCAGATAGATTTCTTGGTATGCGTGGGTCATCGTTTTGGATGCCTCCTCTTATGATATCAAGGATATACAGACCATCTGTTTCCTCTTCAAGTATATCCGAATAAAGTTGGTCGGCTTCATCATTTCGAGCCTTGCGGCGGACATAATATTTTTCCTTTTCTGCAATAGAAAATCCATCGTAATGCAGCAGCGAAAAGGCGTATTTAGACTTGATGACGATCTGCTCGCCTAACTTGCCAAGTCGCATAGCGTTTGCGAGTTGCTGTACGGAAATTCCGTTATTTAGGAAAGACGCAGCAAAGTCAAAATAGGAGTCATCGGCACGGTATCCGATAATCAGGTCGTAGGCATTGACGTTGACGCCGAAATTGTCGATCAAATATCGTTTTGCCCGCTGTGCGGCTGGGCTTTTGATAGAAAACAGACGATGCGCTACCAGAACAGCAATCCAATTCAAAATCGTATAGTCTGGATTGTTCAGATTCAGAATTTTCAGGTATTCCGTATCAAGACTGTAACGATTGACGAAGCCGTTACGCAGAGAGGATACAGCCCATTCTTTGGCGAGTTCCTCGCTTTCCGTGCAGTAGAAGCCCAGTCCGAAGTCATTGTTCTGCTTACCCAACCCAAAGGTTGGAGATTCGATGATCTGTTCGGAGCCATGATATAGGGTAATTTTCTGATTCATCTCCGCATCCTCCTAAGTATCACTGTAAAAATAGTATCACCAAAGTGATATAAAGTCAAGCGATATTTGTAGAGAAAAAAGAGAGCATTTCTCGCTTGAAAAATACAGGCTCTTCAGACGAATATTTCCAAGAGAAACATAAAGATAATCAGTTCACAGAATGATATTGAGCATCCATTTTGCCGGTGGTATAATTAAATGCAGCTAAATAGGATATTGCAGAACTGCTGGAAAAATACAAATACTCCGCAGCAAAGCAAAAGAGAAGCACCGCACCAATATTTGAAAAATATTTAAAAGCTTCCGGGTGGTAGTGTGCCACTTAAAACTAACTTGCGACCTAACACACAATCTGACGTTCAAATTGTTTGGATGGATTATTGATATGGGAAGACCGATTTCCAAGAAGACTGTGGAGAGAAAAAATGAATTCGATTCTCGACAGCATAAGAGTAACCTCCGCAACATCTGCGGGACATTTGCTGCTGAGGGTATGGCGATCAGCAAATATACCCGCAGAAACCTTGACCGAATCGCCAGCGGGCAGACCAGCTATCAGCAAGTCCTAGCTGAACTGAGAGAGAAGTACGAAAAGAGAGGATAAGGTCACGTTTTCCGATTGCGGACTTATCGATTTCTTTCTAATGATTAACTATCAGGGATTTGCAGGGTATCGGCATGACCGAGAAGCTGGCGCTTCCCACGTTGATTGCGCTCTGCTCGATGGCGCTTGGAAAGCCGACTCTCAGCAGTCTTGCGGTGCTGGGCGAGATCAGTATCGCGGGAACCATGCTCAAGGTGGACGAGCTTGCAAACGCGCTTCAGGTCTGCCTTGATAGTGGTGCAAAGAAGTTGCTGCTGCCGATCACATCGGCGGCTGATCTCGGACTTGTTCCGGCAGATTTGATCGGCTGCTTCAATCTGGTTTTCTATCAGAGCGCAGAGGACGCAGTATATAAGGCATTGGGCGTTGAGTAATTCCGATAAAAAGAGGTGAGACCAATATGCGCTGTCCGTGGTGCGGAAATCCGGCAACAACGCACGGAGATTGGTGGGAGTGCTATTATTGCGGCGACAGCGGAAATTTAAGAAGGACGCCGGTACAACAACCGGCACAGATCACGTTGACGCTTTCCTTTGTCTACCATGTTGATCTACCCGAAACGTGGAGCAATCTGAAAAAGGAATTGAATCAGATTGCGCCTAAAAACGCTTTGCTCTCGCAGCTTCTCGGAAAAGTGCTGCTGCATCACATCTCAGTCGGAATTCATCATGCAAGGACTTTGCCGGACGAAAAGAAGGCGGAGGAACTGCGGACTTTCCTGACTACTACCGCTGACCTGAATCTGGGTGAAAGCACAGAAGAGATTATGCGTGATGCGAGATGCGGCGTTCTGTTCTGCGAAGAAGCAGCTCTTTCCGAAACGGACTGCGGTACGTTCTGGACAGAACTGCTTTCGATGCGCCCCGTGGAAGACTACTATAACCACGTCGATCCGGACGGCTTGGTTGATCTTCTCTCTGAATTATCCTCTGCCTATGCCTACTTCGGCGGGAAAAAGGATGAGGAAATGGGCGAGGCACAGGATCATCAAAACGCGCTGGAAGAAGCCTATAACACCCATTGGCAGAACAAAGTGCTGCTGCATCCGGACGCAGAGCGCGCGAAGCGGCTCTTGGCGCAGGGCAAATTTCCGGATCATGAGGATATTTGCCGTGAAATCCTCTTGGTCGAATATCCGGAGGAAGTCCCGCACGAAAGCGCCCAGGACTTCGATGACTTGTCATGGGACTACATTCTGGATGATGTATTCGCAAGCAACACGGCAAAGGGCATCCAGATGTGGCGGCGGCTTTTGGACATCACGGAGCCGTCTCTGAAAACCGACGCTAAAACTGCCGAAAAACTTCTCCCGGATTGGGATTGGCTGGATTCTCCGAGCCATGATCAAGTGCTGCTACTTTTGACCGCACTGGATGATGAGCGGTTCGCGTCGCAGCTTTTTGAGAGCGCATATATTGGCAGATTGCAGCTTGATGTTTTGAATGCTTGCCGCTCCTGCGGGCAGGAAGCATTGGGGCAGCACTGTCTTGAACTTGCGCTGAAAAATCCATACCTTGAAGAAAACTGGAAGAAGCGGCTCAGCCGTGTATTCACCACAGCGCCATCTTCCAGAACAGCAAAGCCGCGATCTTATAGGGCGACTCGAACACCCACGGGCGGTTTTGGAGACCGCTGCTCTTCCAGTTAAACTATACCCCTGTATGATGATGGTGATGCCTGCGGGACTTGAACCCAGCATTACAAGCTTGAGAGGCTTGCGTCCTAACCAATTAGACGAAGGCACCAGATGGAGATACGGGTCAGATTCGAACCCACGAATAACAGTTTTGCAAGCTGCTCTCTTAAACCTCTTGAGTACCGTATCATGGCTGGGATAGTTGGATTTGAACCAACGGTGCCGGCGTCAAAGGCCGGTGCCTTAGCCGCTTGGCCATATCCCAGTATTTTTGGAGATCCGCGCCGGACTTGAACCGGTCATTGCAGCCGTGAAAGGGCTGTGTCCTAACCATTTAGACGAGCGGACCGTGGGCGGGAAGCTGAACTTCCCGCATTTAGGCAACAGCGTTGTTCGTAATGATAATATCATCAATTCGCACTTGCAGCAGAGCTGCGAGAACGATTAGATTGTCTACCGTCGGCAGCGCAGTCCCATTCTGCCATTTGTAAATGGCTTGTGGGGAATTGAAGCCGAACACAGCTTGCAGATCGTGTACGGTAAGACCTGCCGCCTTGCGCAGCCGAACGATGTTCGCACCGGTGCGCGCTAAGTTGATCGTCGGAAAACCCACCTCAGGCACCTCCTTTCTCTGAATGGTTGGCGTTCGTAGACGCAAAAAAGCCGCTTGTCTGAATCAAGACAAGCGGCTTCAATCGTTCAGGGAAGGAGTCCCGGCAGATTTCTCCACTAGGTTAACAGGTACTCATTCCAATCATGTTCTTCTGCTTATCTTGATATGGGCGTGCTTCGCAGAGGCTATATTCCTCACACTGGAAGGTAGCCTGCCATTCGTTCATATAGAAGATAGCGGAAGAAATGTTCTTCATGGTACGGTGTCCTTTCTGTAAAGTAGTTGTTCTTGGTTTCTAAGCGTACTATAACATATATTTCCGGGGTTGTCATTCAACTTGTAGTTAAAAGTCGAATGTGCACATGTAGAGACTCGGTATTGTTCAAATATTCAGAGAGGCACACTCTAGGATGAACCGATTCATAAGATCAGGGTCGTAATACTTGCCTTTATAATATTCGGCACAAACTCATTCGCCCATATACGCCACGGCACAACGGCAAGGTCGAGCGCAGCCACCGTGAGGACCAGAAGCGTTTCTATTCCTGTCACGACTTCTATTCTCTGGACGATTTTGCAAAGCAGCTCTCTGTCCACAACCGCCGTTCTAACAACTTTCCCATGAGACCGCTCCGTTGGCTTTCTCCTATCGAGTTCGCTGTCCAATATGTTTGACAAACCTACACAGCCGTCACAGACCTATACCGCAGCGTTGCCTGCTGCGCGGGAGCGGTACATACCCACCATCTGCGCTTTGCCGTAACCCCGATCTCCTTTGCAGGCGGTCGGCTCCTCACGCCCATAAGACGCCGGCAAGGCCCATGATCAGGGGCATCGTGATGATACTCAGCAACGTGCTCAGGCAGACCAGCTGCACAGCATAGGTATAGTTACCGTTAAGCCGCTGTGCGTAAACAGCCACATTGGCTCCAATGGGAGCACAGGCCGCAATGAGCAGCGCATAGCGCAGCGAAACAGAGACCCCCGAAAACAGGGAAAGCAGCGCAATGCTCATTAACGGGATCAGCACCAGCCGGACCGCACACACCCAATAGTTGCGGGCAGTAAAGACCATGTCGTGAAAATCGGTCTGAGCAAGATATGCCCCCACGGTAATCATGGCAAGGGGGGCGTTCAGGCCAGACAGCGCCGACAGGCACGAGAGCACGGCGGATGGCAGCGTGACCTTAGAGAAAAACAGAGCAAGGCCGATCAGGAAACCGATCATCAGCGGGTTCAGCAGCGCCTGCCACGGACGTTTGGTTTTCTGTCGGGACAGAAGCCGCTGGCCGTACGTCCACTGCAAGATATTCAGCATGGCGGTAAACCCGGCGCTGAAAAACACCGCCTGTTCGCCAAGCGAGGAGGAAATGAGCGGAATGCCCATGAACCCGGCATTGGAAAACGCCGCCCCAAAGTTTTGCAGCGGTTCTTGATGGAACAGCACTGCCGAAATGGCCATAGAGAGCAGCAGGAGCAGCGCTCCCAGAAACAGTGAAGGAAGCAGCGCCTGCCGGATCTCCGGCCCGTCGCTGACACAAAACGATTGGATGATCGCACAGGGAAGCGAAATGTAAATGAGCAGATTGGCAAGCGAACGGCTGCCCTCTTTTGTCAGCAGATCAAAGCGAAACAGAAGGCAGCCGATGGCAAGATAGAAAAACATAATGCCGATCTGCCGAAGAATGATCAATGCATTGTCCAACGGAAAACTCCTAATTCAAATCACATCGTTACAGCGTACTCCGGCCATCCGGTCAGAACGGGCCATAGTTGATGGCCGTAGCAATAATTAGGAGCACACAGGCTGTGATGACCCAGAGAATGAAGCAGGGCAGGAAGAACTTCATCCACTTCTTATAAGGGATGTGGCACATGGCAATACCGGCCATCAGCTTGGCACCGGCAGGGGTAACCATATTGGTCAGAGAGTCGCCAAACTGGAATGCCAGCACGTTGACCTGACGGTTGATACCAAGAAGATCGCCCAGCGGAACCATCAGAGGCATCGTCACGGCAGCCTGGCCGGAGCCGGAGGGGATCACACAATTGATGAGATCCTGCACGATGAACATGCCGCAGGCAGCAACGCTCTTCGGCAGGCCGATAAGCAGACGCGCCATGGCGTTGATGATGGTATCGATGATATTGGCGTCGGTAAGGACATTGGTCAAAGCCTTACAGATGCCCATGATGAGGCCGACCCAGACAAGATCCTTCACGCCCTTGACAAACGCATCGCAGATCCGATCGCCGCTCAGACCGCCGATCAGGCCGGAAAGAATGGTGATGATGACAAAGACGGCGCTCATTTCCGTGAGGTAGAAGCCTTCCTTCAGCGTGCCGTAGACCATAACGGCAACGCCGAGCACAAAGACCAGCAGCACGAGCTTGTGGCGCGTGGTCATCGGGGGGATCTCGGAAAGGTCAAGCTCCGTACGATACTGGTTGTCAATATCGTGCATCAGGCTCTTTTCCGGATTTTTCTTGATCTTATTCGCGTACAGGCAGATCCAGACGAGGCTCACGATCTCAAAGACGATGAACACGATCGTGCGGTAGCCCATGCCGGAAAAGACTGGCAGGCCCGCAATGTTCTGCGCAACGCCGACGGTAAAGGCATTCGTCATACCGCCGCAATAGCCGATAGAGGATGCGCCAAGCACCAGAAACGCGGCGACCATGGAGTCAAGGCCAAGCGCAAGGCAGACCGTGTAGATCAGCGGCATGAAGGCAAGGAACTCCTCGCTGCATGCGGCAAAGCAGGACAGCACGCCGAACGAAAGCAGGATCATAATGAGCAGCAGGTTTTCCCGTCCGGCAAAGCGCTTGATAAGATTTTTCAGTCCGATGTCGATCGCGCCGGTGTCCTGAATGACCTGCAGCGAACCGCCGACGATCAGGATGAAGAAAATAAGGCTTGCAGAACCGGAAAGACCCTTGTGGAACGATTTGAACACGTCAAAGGGCTTGATGGGGTTCTGCTCCACGCGGTGATAGCTGTCGGGATCGACCGTCTCGTAGCCGGTGGTCTCATCGGCAATACGGTCAAACGAACCGGCGGGAATGATATAAGTAGCGATTGCAGCAATGAGGAGAAATACGATCAGGATGATCATGGGGTTGACCGCCTTGACCTGCTGCTGTTCAATGGAATTCTTTTTTTTGAACATGATAGTCCTTCTTTCTGTTAAACGATATGAAGAATAAAACATATGGTTGCAGGTATGCCCTTTTTGCGATACCATATCTGCAAGTATAGGAATGGAGGTAACCTGCAATGGAATTGCTGCAGCTTCGTTATTTTGCCACCGTGGCAAGAATGGAAAATATCTCTCATGCGGCGGCCTATCACATGATCCCGCAGCCGGCCATGTCCAAAACGATCTCAAAGCTGGAGCGGGAACTGGGCACCGCACTTTTCGACCGCACGAAAAACAGGATCTCCCTTACGCCGGAGGGAGAGATCCTCTTCCAAGGGGTGCAGGCAGCGCTGCTGCATCTTGACAATGCGCTTGAGGCTGTTCAGGAGGAGAAAAAGAGCACGTCTCTCAAAGGAACCGTAAAATGCCTGCTGCTTCAGCACCGGTACAACATGGTGGACTGCATTGCCGCGTTCAAACGGCTCAACCCTGAGGTGCGCTTCCTTCTGTATCAGAATCCAAAAGAGGCGACGGACTATGATTTCTGCATTTCAGCCTTCCCGCCAACGGAGAGAGAGGATTTGTGTGTGCCCGTCTTAGAGGAGGAACTGAAAATTGCCGTTTCCCAAAGCAATCCGCTCTCGGGAAAAAAGTCTGCTGCCCTGCCGGAGCTGACAAAGGAGAATTTTCTTTTTCTCTCTCCTGCTTCCAGCCTCTGCCGTATCCTGACGATGCATTGCGAGCAGCAGGGTCTGCATCCGAAAAGCGTTACTTACATAGATGACCTCAGATGTCTTGAAAAATATGTTGCCTGCGACTTTGGGATCTCGGTCGTTCCCACGGTCTCATGGCGCGAGCTGCCGTTTCAGGGTGCGGTTCTGCTGCCGGTGGACGAGGAAAACTTCCGGCGAAAGACGTTCCTGTTCCGCGACAGCATGCGGCCGTTGAGCAATGCGACCCGGTCTTTTCTGGACTACATGCAGCAATATTTCAAGCAGTTCATCTGAGCTGGATCATCGGATCGCAGCGAGCAGCGCTTTAAGATATTCAAAGCAGCGGTAGAGCGAAGGAATATTCATTGCCTCCGCCGGGCCGTGTGCTCCCCAGCGCAGCGGGCCGATGGAGATGGCATCGAGCTGCGGCTTGCGGCGGCAGAAATAGCCGACCTCAAGCCCAACATGGATGGAGAGCACCTCCGGCTCGCTGCCGTTGAGCTGCCGGTAGACATCGACAGCGGTGCTCCGCAGCGCCGACGGCTCGCGGAGCGTCCAGCTCGGATATTGCAGAGAG
>OKTT01000843.1_pt1 | contig 15784 bp, 9 predicted proteins | sample 1606121 | NCBI WGS metagenome assembly OKTT01 (sample SAMEA3879516, study PRJEB24766) | human gut metagenome | biome: human-associated habitat; feature: feces | place: USA | collected 1985/1987
TGAGCGCACTGATGAGCGGTGCCTGTATCCTGTTCCTTTTCTGGAGCATCACCCACCTGGTACGCAAACTGATTATCACTGACGAAAACAATATCACCAAAGGACAGCTTATCACAGTGATGGGTAGCGGACTGATCGGTGCACTGGTTTATACATTCAGTGACACATTCTGGTTCTCGGCCGTGGAAGGTGAAGTATATGCCTTCTCCTCCCTGTTTACCGCTGTTGTTTTCTGGTTGATTCTGAAATGGGAAGACGTAGCCGACCAGCCGCACAGCGACCGTTGGATTATCCTCATCGCCTATCTGACGGGATTGAGTATCGGTGTTCACTTGCTGAACTTGCTTTGTCTGCCCGCCATCGTACTGGTATACTATTACAAGAAAACTCCAAACGCTACCGCCAAAGGTTCGTTAATTGCGTTATTCGGCTCAATGGTACTCGTTGCAGCCGTGCTTTACGGCATCGTACCGGGTATTGTGAAAGTAGGCGGCTGGTTCGAGTTGTTGTTCGTCAACGGACTCGGAATGTCATTCAATTCGGGCGTAGTGGTTTATATCATTCTGCTTGCGGCCGCTCTGATTTGGGGTGTATACGAAAGTTACACCGAAAAAAACAAAGCGCGCATGGCTATCTCCTTTATCCTGACGATCGCTTTGCTGGGTATCCCATTCTACGGACACGGAGCCAGCAGTATCATCATCGGTATTTTGGTTATCGCCGCATTGGGACTTTATCTTGCTCCGAGTGTACAGGCTAAAATCAAAGAGAGATGGCGTATCACCGCCCGCACCATGAACACAGCATTACTGTGCACCATGATGATCGTAATCGGGTATTCTTCTTACGCACTGATCGTTATCCGTTCTACTGCCAACACTCCGATGGACCAAAACTCACCGGAGGATATATTCACCCTGGGCGAATACCTCGGCCGTGAACAATACGGAACCCGTCCGCTCTTCTACGGCCCTGCTTTCTCTTCGAAAGTGGCACTTGACGTAAAAGACGGCTATTGTATTCCGCGCCAATCGGAAGCAGGAAGTAAGTTTGTCCGCAAGGAAAAGACTTCGCCCGACGAAAAAGACTCTTATATCGAACTTCCCGGACGTGTGGAATACGAATATGCACAGAATATGCTTTTCCCGCGTATGTACAGTTCGTCACACGCACCGCTCTACAAACAATGGGTAGACATCAAGGGATATGACGTTCCTTACGACCAGTGTGGAGAGATGGTGATGGTAAACATGCCTACCCAATGGGAAAATATCAAATTCTTCTTCTCCTACCAGCTAAACTTCATGTACTGGCGTTACTTCATGTGGAACTTTGCTGGACGGCAGAATGACATACAGGGTAGCGGAGAAATTGAGCACGGCAACTGGATCACCGGTATTCCGTTTATCGACAACCTACTGGTAGGTAACCAGGAATTGCTTCCGCAAGATCTCAAAAACAATAAAGGACACAACGTATTCTACTGTCTGCCGCTGATTCTCGGCTTAATCGGACTCTTCTGGCAGGCTTACCATAGCCAGCGAGGTATCCAGCAATTCTGGGTGGTATTCTTCCTGTTCTTTATGACAGGTATCGCTATCGTGCTCTACCTCAACCAAACTCCTGCACAACCCCGTGAACGAGACTATGCGTATGCCGGTTCGTTCTATGCCTTTGCCATCTGGGTAGGTATGGGAGTGGCAGGTATCATCCGCATGTTGCGAGATTATGCCAAGATGCAGGAACTTCCGGCAGCCGTTCTGGCTTCAGTGCTCTGTTTGTTCGTCCCCATCCAGATGGCGGGACAGACATGGGATGACCACGACCGCAGCGGACGCTTCGTTGCCCGCGACTTCGGACAGAACTACCTGATGACTTTGCAGGAAGAAGGCAACCCGATTATCTACACCAATGGTGATAACGATACCTTCCCATTGTGGTACAATCAGGAAACGGAAGGTTTCCGTACGGATGCCCGCACCTGTAACTTAAGTTACCTGCAAACAGACTGGTATATAGACCAGATGAAACGTCCGGCCTACGATTCTCCGTCACTCCCTATCACTTGGGACCGTGTGGAATACGTGGAAGGACAAAACGAATATATCTCTATCCGTCCGGAAATGAAAGCTCTTATCGACAGCTATTTCAAACAGGCAAACGAACTGGCTGCACAGGGAGACACTACCATATTGTCGCTCGTTCACTCCATCTTCGGTGAGAATCCTTATGAACTGAAGGAAATCATCAACCGCTGGATGCTTGGCAAGAACGACCAATTGAAAGAACTTCTCAAGAAGACAGGAAAAGAGATACAGCTTCCGCTCATCCCTACGGACAGCATCGTCATGAAGATAGATAAGGAAGCCGTACGCCGCTCCGGCATGAAAATACCGGAAGCTCTGGGCGACTCTATCCCCGAATACATGACAATCACCCTTAGAGACGCCAACGGCAACCCGAAACGCGCCCTCTACAAGAGTGAGCTGATGATGCTCGAAATGCTTGCCAACGCTAACTGGGAACGTCCTATCTATATGGCAATCACCGTAGGCAGCGAAAACCACCTCGGCATGGATAACCACTTCGTTCAGGAAGGTCTTGCCTACCGCTTCACTCCGTTCGAGACGGACAAACTGAACAGCAAAATCGACAGTGAAAAGATGTACGACAACCTGATGAACAAGTTCAAGTTCGGCGGTATCGACAAGCCGGGTATCTACATCGACGAGAACGTGATGCGTATGTGCTACACGCACCGCCGTATCTTCACGCAGCTCGTAGGACAGCTTATCAAAGAAGGTAAGAAGGACAAGGCACTCGCTGCACTCGATTACGCCGAAAAGATGATTCCGGCAATCAACGTACCGTATGACTGGGCAAATGGCGCCTTCCAAATGGCAGAGTCTTATTATCAACTGGGACAGAACGAGAAAGCCAACAAGATTATCGACGAGCTTGCCAACAAGTCGCTCGAATACATGATCTGGTATCTTAGCCTGAACGATAACCAGCTTGCCATTGCCAGCGAAAACTTCGTGTACAACGCCAGTTTGCTTGACGCGGAAGTCCGCCTAATGGAAAAATACAAATCAGAAGAACTCGCAAAACATTACTCTACGCAACTCGATCAGCTATACAACGAGTACGTGACGAGAATGAAAGGGAAATAATTTAGGTATGAAGTAATAAGTATTAAGTATTAACGTAGCTTCCGGCATGTTTTCCGTAAGGTATAATACTTAATACTTATTTCCTAATACTTCAAAACACAGACTCTCATGTTTATAGAACAACCACCTTGGCTTTTCCGGGCGTTGTATCCACAAGCTATCTTCCGGATGGACCCGAATGAGCGGGCAGTCTATCTGACTTTCGACGACGGCCCCATCCCCGAAGTAACTCCCTGGGTACTGGAAATACTGGAAAAGCATCATATTAAAGCTACCTTTTTCATGGTAGGCGACAATATACGCAAACACCCGGATGAATACCGGATGGTGGTAGAGCACGGACACCGCATCGGTAACCATACTTTCAACCACATCCGTGGATTTGAATATTCCAATCCGGATTACCTGGCAAATGCCAGAAAGGTAGATGATATTATTCATTCCGATCTCTTCCGTCCACCACACGGACACATGGGATTCAGGCAGTATTATACGTTGCGCTATCATTACCGCATCATTATGTGGGATCTCGTGACCCGCGATTACAGTAAGCGGATGCGCCCGGAACAAGTGCTGAACAACGTGAAACGCTATGCGCGAAACGGTTCTATCATCACTTTCCACGATTCGCTGAAGTCATGGAACAACGGTAACCTGCAATACGCACTTCCCCGTGCCATCGAGTTCCTGAAAGAGGAAGGTTATGAATTCAAGGTGTTATAATCTTTGAAAAAACAGAAACTTCGAAAAGAGCAGAGCTTCCTGATAAGAAAGAAAAGGTTTCTGATGAATAAAAAAGCTCCCTGATAAGAAAAAAAATATAAGCCGAGGTATTATGCCCCGGCTTTTGTAGTTTAAAGCCCGTTTCGTGCCCAAAATTGAAAGATCCCTCCTCTTTCTTACAAGATGCCAGTGCAACCGCATTTCGCCTGGTAAAGGGCAAAAAGAGGGCAAAACAACCTGCATTCAAAAAGTTTCTGATTCACATTACCATTTCCAACCGTATTTTTTTATACATTTGCAACGGTCTCTTCCGCAGAAAGCCTCCGGGTGGCGAGGGAGAGACGTTTATATTGAGAAGACGTTTACAAGCGTTTGTCATTTGTGTTCAGAACTTCGCAAACTTTGACCTATCGGAATGACTAACAGCAACAAAGACGTCCTCCTGATGTGTATTTATATACATCCGTGCCTCACTTTGGAAAACAAAGGGAGGCTACGGGTGTTGTACATATCGGCGTGGGCTTTCTGCGTTGTTCGTTCCCGATAGTTGGCATTGCGAAGGCCTTGAACACGGAACGGACGAAGGTGAGAGATTCCCACGCCTTTTCTATATATTCCTGTCAACAATAGATTGAATTGTCCGCCCAACGGGAGTCTGGGGGACACACATAAGCAGAATAGGCACATGATTCATGCGGGACAACTTATTGAACGCACGCTTCACGAACAGGGACGCACCGTCACCTGGTTCGCTACCCAACTATGCTGCACACGCCCCAATGTTTACAAGATATTCGAAAAGAGAATATCGACATCCACCTGCTCTGGCGCATCTCCTGCATCCTCGGCCATGATTTTTTCCGCGATCTTTCCGACAGCATCAATACCGGAAACTTCCCCAGTGTATCCAAATAGGATACAATTCCGTATCGTTCTTGGAACTATGCTTTCACCCGGTAGTATACTCCTTTCGCATACCTTTGCAGGCATATTAACATATAATCACAAAAGGACATGAAAACGAAAAAACTATTTCTGATTATTGCTCTGGTTGTCGGTTGTGCCGTCGGAGCCCATGCGCAAAAGACGGTCTTCAAGTTTCGTGATGCACAGGCACGTGCAGGCGATGCAGTTACTGAAGTTTGTGTCAAACCCACAGTTGTCGAGGTGAAAATACTGGAAGATAAGGGACGAATCAAGGATGAATGGACACTAAGCAAAGAGGAAGTGGAGATCGCCATGAAAGGAGAACTTGACAACATCCGTGCATGGGGGACGTATCTGTCCACCATCAAATACAACTGCGATGTCATCATGGGAGCCACTTTCAAAGTGGAAGATAATGAAAAAACAGGGGGATACACGGTTACAGTAGTAGGTTATCCCGGCATCTTTGTCAACTGGCATCCTGCCACCCAGGACGATTATGAATGGATACGTCTGCAGAAGTTATCACCCACGGATGGAAAAAGCCAGATAGCACCTGTCGTTAAGAATAAGAATTAATCACTAAAACATAAATAACAATGAAAAAAGTACTATCAATGATTGCCGCACTCTTATTGTGCGTAGGAACTCAAGCGCAAATCGTATCATCCAGAAGTGCAATCGTCAAAACAGAGAAGCAAGCCAGCAGCACACAATGGTTCTTGCGTGCAGGTTTGAATATCATGAACTTCTCCGGTGACGGAGCCGAAGGAGCTGACTCAAACATCGGATATAACGCAACATTTGGCTACCAGAAGCCTTTAGGCAGCACAGGAGGATACTGGGGAATGGAATTTGGACTCGGCTCCCGTGGTTTCAAAGTGGAAGACACGAAGTGCATGGCTCATAATATACAATACTCTCCGTTCACATTCGGATGGAAATTTGCAGTGGCGGACAATGTTCATATCGACCCGCATGTAGGAGTCTTTGCCAGCTACGATTACACGAGCAAAATGAAAGCAGACGGAGAGAGCATCAGTTGGGGAGATTACGCAGATTACATGGAAGTTGACTACAATCATTTCGATGCCGGTATGAATATCGGTGTAGGAGTCTGGTACGACCGTTTCAACCTGGATCTCACCTATCAGCGCGGATTCATAGATACATTCAGCGATGCCGACGGATTCAAGACCAGTAACTTTATGATTCGTCTAGGTATTGCCTTCTAAGGACAACCAAACCTCAATAAACCATATTATTTATTCAGCGTCCACGATCTTTTCTCTTCGCAAAAAGGGCCGTGGATGCTGTTTTCTTAAAAATAACGGAATATGATGACCAAACGACAATTTCTGGCAATCATGTATCTGCTGACGGGAGTTATCCCGCTGATAGCACAGACTTTCACCGAACAGAAAAAGAGCTATCCCGTCAGTACAGACGGCAATAAATATGTGGTCAGCGGATTTACCCCTTTCAGTGGTATGCAAGATGTAAACATCTACGCTAATGCACTGTTATGGACCGTCAAAAATGTCTGTCCGCAGCTACGGGAAGGGATAACGGAGGTAAACGCGCCGGCTAAAAACTTCAGTTGCGATCTGATACTTGCCTCGCAAGCAGACTCAAATCAAAAGAATACTTACTATTGCAAAGCCCTGTTTCAAGTAAAAGACGGCAAGCTGGTCTACTATCTTTCCAATATACGGATAGAATCATCAGCAGTGATAATGAAAAAAATCACTCCCATGGAGAAGCTGCAACCGGACAAGAAAGCATCTCACAAAGAAATCATGGATGACTTCGTACAGGTGGAATCGCAAGTATTGAATAAAATGTTCGACTTCATCGTAACGAACCAACTTTCACCAATCACTCACTGGAATGAAATCAGTATCAACAAGCCGGTGAAAGGCATGACGGAAGATGAATGTCTGCTGGCCTTCGGCAAACCGCAGACTATTCAAGAATCAAATGGAGAAGTGCAATGGATGTATTCCAGCTCGTTCTACCTATTCTTCAAGAATGGACATGTGGAAACGATTATCAAATAATCCCATAAAAACAAATCATCTCAAAATCAAACAATTAAAACAATTTATTATGAAAACAATCTGGAAAGCAACCGTTTGCATAGTTGCAGTATTACTGTCGTTCAGCATTTATTCCTGTGGCGATGACGACGATGACGCTGTCGGTTCACGCGATTTATTGTTAGGAACATGGAATGGAGTGTATTATCTTTCACAAGAATGGGAAGATGGTGAAAAGGTAAGTGACTCTAAAGAAGATTTTGTAAATGGAACCAACCGTTATTCCATAGAGTTCAAGGAAGATGGTACGTATGTAGAAAAAGATGTCTACAACTCCTCCGGAAGTACTAATTATTATCACGGTACATGGAGCTACTCCGGTAATAAGCTGACTCTCATCGACACTGAAGAGGATAATTACACAGAAGTGTGGACAGTGACCACAATGACAGAGAATGAATTAGTCTATGAACTTCGAGAAAAAGAGAAAGAAGACGGAACGACATACGAATATTACGAACAACACGCTTTTACAAGATAGCTCAAGGACATTATCTTTCTTTTCCAGAAAGATAAAAATAACGGAGTGTGTCAAAACGCAGATTAACGCAAATTATCGCAGATTATTCCAATTATATTGATATATTAATCAACGACTTATAAAATTATTTCTGCGATAATTTGCGTTAATCTGCGTTTTATTATTCATTATGACACACCTCCTTCATCTATTAGAAAAGACGCATGATATTCAATAATGAATCGCGTATTCAGTGAGTAAAAGAAATTAAAGAGGGCGTTTCGTCACACCTCGACAATCCTTCTTTTTTGACTGTATAAGCAATTCAGCACATTAATTAATATGCCACCGCCAACGGAGTACGCAATTTCTGCGCATATTCAGCCATATATTTATTCCAGGCATCCGGAGTCTTGATAGCCGCCTTATCCCAGGCAGATCCCCAGTAATAAGTATATTCAGAACCAGGCTCATATTCGCTGATAGCCAGCACATGACCGTCGGCTCCACCACGATCTTTCTTTTCCTTTTCGGAAAGAAGAACCACTTTCGCCTCTTTTACCTGTGCAGGGAATGCAGCACCCACAAATATCTTACCGTTTGCACCGCTACGGTCAGTTGTAGGATCTACGTAAGTGATATAGCCATTTGCAGCATCTGCCACAACCGCACCATCCGGTTCACGCAACACAAGTCCCGTAGTTACTGGCATTGCTTCTTTCAAATTGGTATATGAAACAACAGTTTTATTGAGATAAGAACCTGCATCCAAAGAGATGACACGTGTTTCCACCACATTAGAATCTCCACGGACCACCAACGGGTTAAACTCCAGCTTCACTGTGAAACGCAGCGGACCATTATCAAGGATTTCCTGTGTGCGATAGCAGTAAGGATAGATAATAGTGTCACCTGCCATCAAAGCGGCAACGCCGGCGCCCAACGTGGGACCTACGGCATAGCAATCCATACCGTATCCATGATCGATATGGTAAGAGATGGCATTCTGCAATTCGGAAGCGGCTTTCGGATCTGTCTTTTTCAGTTCGGCTATCTTGGCACGCTTTTCAGGATTAAGCTCTTCAGCATACAGAGATTCCAAAATCGGCTCCGTAGTATTATACTTCGTAAAAAGATCATAGCCAAAACCACGTTCTCCACGAGCCTGCAAAGCAGGACCATAAGCACGGAATCCGCCAAGATTATTCTCCCAGGCAACGTCGTCCAGACGTTCGGGGTAGTATTTACCGCAAGCAATGACATCAAAAGGTGCCGGTGTGCCCGGTTGAATGGTATAAGTAACCGCACTGTTTCCCCCTACCGTAACGGGGAAGACCACCTTCTCATCATACGTCACCTGATAAGGCACTTGCTGACCGTCGACGTCAAGCACCACAATCTGTGCCGTATCCGCCAGTTTCAATTTAGCGACCACATCGCTCATCGGCACTTCAACCATCTCCCCTGCCCGTTCAAGAGCCAAAGAATTGGTCACTGTGACTGTCATTGACTGCTTGCTGTCGGCACAAGAAGCAAAACCAATCAAGGCTACAGCAAACAGAATTAATATCTTTCTCATAATTAGTCTACATTGAATGAATAACATATACTTTGCAAATCAGAGGCTATTATATTCGGCATGTTGGAGCTATATGTTCAACACGTTGGGCATATATGTCCAATAAATCGGCCATATAGCTCCTGCAAAGGGAATAATAAAAAATAAGGTGACAGATGAAAAGAGGATGCTCTTTGCCATTCTATCACCTTACCGGAATTTCTTCTATCAGCTATTATTTCGGTTGTTTTCCGATATAAGCAAGAATACCACCATCTACGTAGAGAATATGACCGTTAACAGCGTTAGAAGCTTCAGAAGCAAGGAACACGGCAGGACCTGTCAGTTCTTCCGGATCCAACCAACGACCGGCAGGAGTCTTAGCGCAGATGAATGAATCGAATGGGTGGCGGCTTCCGTCTGCTTGTTTCTCACGAAGAGGAGCAGTTTGCGGAGTAGCGATGTAACCCGGGCCGATACCATTACACTGGATGTTGTATTCACCATATTCAGAACAGATATTGCGAGTCAGCATCTTCAAACCACCCTTAGCGGCAGCGTAAGCAGATACAGTTTCACGACCCAATTCAGACATCATAGAACAGATGTTGATGATCTTACCTGCACGTTTTTCCATCATAGCCGGCAAAACAGCCTTAGCAACGATGAATGGAGCATTCAAGTCGATGTCAATTACACGACGGAAATCAGCAGCATCCATCTCGTGCATAGGAACACGACGGATAATACCTGCGTTATTTACAAGGATATCAATTGTACCTACTTCTTTTGCAATCGTAGCAACCATCGCCTGAACAGCCGGTTCGTCTGTCACGTCGCATACGTAACCGTGAGCTTTGATACCTTTTGCAGCATAAGCAGCCATACCTTTGTCTACCAACTCTTGATTGATGTCGTTAAAACAAACTTTAGCACCTTGTTCTGCAAATGCAGAAGCAATAGCAAATCCGATACCATAAGAAGCACCTGTAACGAGAGCTACTTTACCTTCCAAAGAAAAATTCAAAAACTGATTCATAATTCTTTTTGTTATTAAATTAGGAAAACTATTGTAGTTGTTATTTCAAATCTGTAATCAACGAGAAGTCCTGATCGCCGTAGTCGAGGTTCTCGCCACCCATTCCCCAGATAAAGGTATAGTTGTGGGTAGCAGCAGCAGAGTGGATTGACCATTCGGGTGAAAGAACGGCCTGATCGCCTTTCATCCATACGTGACGCGTCTCGCCTACCTCACCCATGAAGTGGCAGATAGCATGATCTTCGGGAATTTCGAAATAGAAATAGGCCTCCATACGACGGCTGTGTACGTGTGCCGGCATCGTGTTCCACACACTTCCCGGAGCCAGTTCCGTCATACCCATCTGCAACTGACAGGTAGGCAACACCTGATTTACCAGCATCTTATTGATATTACGGTGGTTGGAGCCTTCCAAAGAGCCCATTTCGGCTACTACGGCATCGGCTTTCGTCACCTTGCGGTCGGGATAGTTGCGGTGTGCAGTCAGTGAGTTGAAGTAGAATTTAGCAGGATGAGCAGCGTCTTTGCTTTCGAAAGTCACTTCGCGGTCGCCCGAACCCAGATAAAGAGCTTCTTTATAGTCCAGTTCGAACTCTGCGTCGCCTGCTTTCACAATACCGGGACCGCCAACATTGTAGATACCCATTTCGCGACGGGTGAGGAAGAACGGAGCTTTCAGCGGATCAATCGCTTCGAGCGTCAGCACCTCTCCTACCGGAAGCGCACCACCTACCACCATACGGTCGTACATGGAATATACCATGTTTACTTCATCGGCTGAAAAAACCTTTTCTATCAGAAAATCTCTTCTAATTCTCTTGGTGTCGTAGCTTCTTGCATCTTCCGGATGGGCAGCATAGCGAATCTCATAGTTTGTTTTCATATTTCTTATTTATAAGTTTACATTAGGTGTCGCTCAGATAAACTCCGTTTACGCACACGACGCAAAAATAAGAAAAGAAAACGGGATTTGGGAATAAATGATACTCCAATTATCATGAATAAATCAATCTTTCGGATAATTGGGACTATAAAGTAAGGTTTGATCTCTTACCGCCAGCTTTCCATCTTTTACAAACTCTGTTCCTCTCTCTTGCAAGTGGTCAACCATCGCTTTACGCATTTCAACCAGCCTATCTGCATAACGACTATTTCCGGAAAGGTTCTTCTGTTCACCGGGATCTGAACTTAAATCGAACAGTTGCTCTTCACCCGTATGAATAAACCAGATATACTTCATTTTACCATCAGTCAACGCACACCAATAGTTATCGGCACTGTAGCAGGTGGCATGTTCCAGATCGATATATTTTCGCCAGCCGTTTTTATTTCCTGAGGCCAGGGCTACCAAAGATTTTCCATCCATATCATCCGGTACCGTCCCTCCCGCAAGTTCAATGAAGGTAGGTAAAAAGTCGCGTAGCTCTACTGGCTGTTCAATCCGCTTTCCTCTGATAGCCTGTGTAGTCATGGCAGAAGGCCATTTTATGATATAAGGAATCTTGGCCGACCCTTCGTATGCATAGGTTTTCCGCCAATGATAATGATCTCCCAACATATCACCGTGATCGGCCGTATAGCAAATGATTGCATTTTCGTACATTCCTTTCTCTTTTAGAGTCTGAATGATCTGTCCAATCTGGTCATCAATAAATGTCACATTTGCATAATAATGGCGTCGTGAATTGACAGCATACTCTTCGCCTAGATTTGCAAAAGCCGCATCCTTTGAAACCCGTTCCGGATCTTTGCGTTCAGCATATTTCCCACACCAATCTCCAACGAACGGTACAGGAATATCTACCTTCTCATACATATCCAAATATCGTTTCGGAGGATCGTACGGACTATGAGGACGAGCAAAAGAGACCTTGAGGAACAAAGGTTGATCGCTATCATAATTGCGTATCAATTCACAAGCTGTCTGACCTGTCCAGGCTGTAGGATGCAGCCTCTCTTCAAGTTTATAAGTCCCGGCATTATGATTATTCCAGCCGATTCCTGTTAAATCCGGATTCTTCCCGGGAGCTTGCAACTGAAACCATTCCCGATAGTCACTGATAAAATCACGGGTTTCACTGCGTCCGCTCTCGTCGACCAACGTAGCATGAAAACCATGCAAAGCTTTCTGTGGAAACCAGTGCATCTTTCCTATCCCGAAAGTGTAGTAACCCAAGTCACGCAACATCTGAGGCATTTCATATTTATATTTGGAAGCCACCTTCCCATATCCCAGCATCCCATGATGCCATGGAGACATCCCCGTGAGCAAACCGGCACGTGCAGGCGTACTACTGGGTGCAGAGCTGTAACCACACACAAACAAACTGCCTTCCTGAGCCAGTTTATCTATATTAGGAGAAATAACCGCCTTATTGCCCATGCAATGTAAAGCATCTCCACGATGTTGGTCACTCATAATAAAAATGATATGCGGCTTCCCTCCCTTTGTGGCAGGAGCCTTTGACAGTTTGGAAGAATCATTACCGGTCTCTTTGCTTTCGCCATTAAACGCATAGGTTGACGGAGAGGCTGCCAAACCTGCTCCCACGGCAAGTGAACATTTCAGAAAATCGCGACGTTTCATTGATTATCAGACTTTAGTATTAACGAATAGGCAAAAATAGGTAAAAAGAAAGAGAAAGAAGAGAAATTTAAGATAATAAAAATCCACCGGGAGTTCTTTCCTTTGTTCTTCGAAAAACATAAAGGCAACAGAGAAGGCAACAAGAAGATAAAGAACAGATTATAGAATAGAATTTCATCCGGTACAAAATACTAAAATATCGAAAAGAGGACCTACTGAGGACAGTAATTCAAATTAGCGTTTTATTCGGTGACATAAAGGGATACAAAAAAAGCCCTAAAACTGTCTGTTTTAGGGCTTTTTTATAAAATATATCCGATTGTATGTTGTCCTACCAAGATTCGAACTTAGACAAACAGAACCAAAAACTGTTGTGCTACCATTACACCATAGGACAAGCTATTGCGCTTTCTGTTAAAAAGCGATGCAAAGATAATGCCATGCAAGCTATTTTCCAAATCTTTTTAGACTTTTTTGTATAATAAGTCTCGTTAGCCGAAGCGAATTGCTACCTTTGTACTTACAGAAATCAATAAAGTAAACAAATAAATTCAGTAAGTATGAGAAAACTTTTTGTATGTATTGCACTGGGTCTCACCACGCTTACCGGCAATGCCGCATCACCGCTATGGATGCGCGATGTACAGATTTCGCCGGACGGAACAGAAATAGCGTTTTGCTACAAAGGAGACATTTATAAGGTATCTGCGGGAGGAGGAACAGCCATCCAGCTCACAACACAGCCTTCGTATGAATGTACCCCCATTTGGTCACCCGACAGTAAACAAATAGCTTTTGCCAGTGATCGTAATGGCAACTTTGATATTTTTGTAATGCCTGCGACAGGAGGTACAGCACAAAGACTGACTACCCATTCTTCATCCGAACTGCCTTCGGCTTTTACACCGGATGGAAAATATATTCTCTTTTCAGCATCCATCCAGGATCCGTCACAAAGTGCTTTGTTCCCGACAACAGCCATGACAGAACTATACAAGGTTCCCGTGAACGGAGGACGTACGGAGCAGGTACTGGGTACTCCGGCCGAAGCCGTTTGTTATGCGCCATCAGGAGAGTTCTTTCTCTATCAGGATCGTAAAGGTTTTGAAGATGAATGGCGGAAACACCACACTTCGTCCATCACCCGCGACATTTGGCTGTACGACACTAAAACAGGAAAACATACCAACCTGACCAATCATGCCGGAGAAGACCGCAATCCCGTACTTTCACCGGACGGAAAAAGCGTATATCTTTTAAGCGAACGGAAAGGGTCATTTAATGTTTATAGTTTTCCATTGGACAACGCACAAGACCTGAAAGCAGTAACATCGTTCAAAACACACCCGGTACGTTTCCTATCAATGAGTCACGGCGGAACGCTATGCTATGCATACGACGGAGAAATATATACCCAAAAGGATAATGCCACTCCACAGAAAATAAACATAGATATTGTCCGTGATGATCAGGACAAAATAGCAGACCTGACTTTTACAAACGGGGCAACATCAGGGACTGTATCACCGGATGGGAAGCAAATTGCATTTATCGTACGGGGAGAAGTATTTGTAACCTCAACTGATTATGCAACTACAAAGCAAATCACCCATACACCCGCACGCGAAGCCGGGTTAACATTTGCTCCGGACAATCGTACACTGGCTTACGCAAGTGAGCGTAACGGCAACTGGCAACTTTTTCTTGCTAAAATAGCCCGTAAGGAAGAAGCTAATTTCCCCAATGCCACCATCATCGAAGAAGAGGTGCTGTTACCATCCGCAACCGTGGAACGGGCCTATCCGCAGTTCTCACCGGACGGTAAAGAGCTGGCATTTATAGAGGAGCGTAACCGTTTGATGGTAATCAATTTGGATACGAAAAAAGTTCGTCAGATCACCGATGGTTCCACCTGGTTCAGCACAGATGGAAACTTCGACTATCAATGGTCACCTGACGGCAAATGGTTCACCCTCGAATTTATCGGCAACCGACACGATCCTTACTCGGATATAGGATTGGTAAGTGCAAAGGGGGACAGTCCGATTACCAACCTGACCAACAGCGGTTACATGAGCGGATCTCCCCGTTGGGTACTGGACGGCAATGCCATTTTGTTCACAACCGAACGATATGGTATGCGTGCACATGCTTCCTGGGGTTCACAGAATGATGCCATGCTGGTATTTCTCAATCAAGATGCTTTCGACAAGTTCCGCCTGAGCAAAGAAGATTATGAATTGCAAAAAGAACTGGAAAAGGAACAACAGAAAGATAAAGAAAAAGCCTCAATTGACCTGAAAAAAGATAAGAAGAAGGATCCCCAAACAGATACTGAGAAGAAAGATAAGATCAAAAACATCCTAGTAGAACTGAATGGTCTTGAGGATCGCATCATACGCCTCACTCCCAACTCTTCGAACCTGGGCAGTACTATTATCTCAAAAGACGGCGAAACTCTCTACTATCTGTCAGCATTCGAGGGCGGATTTGATCTATGGAAAATGGATCTCCGTAAAAAAGAGACCAAACTGCTTCATAAAATGAATGCCGGATGGGCTTCTATGGATATGGACAAAGATGGAAAATCCCTGTTTGTCCTGGGAGGTAATGCCATGCAAAAGATGGACCTCAGCGGAGAAACCCTGAAGCCGATCAACTATAAGGCAGAGATGAAAATGGATCTGGCTGCTGAACGAGAATATATGTTCGACCATGTATATAAGCAACAACAGAAACGTTTCTACAACGCCAACATGCACGGAGTAAACTGGGATACCATGTCTGCTGCTTATCGTAAATTTTTGCCACACATCAATAATAACTATGACTTTGCCGAATTACTCAGCGAATGGCTGGGAGAACTGAATGTATCACATACCGGCGGGCGTTTCTCTCCATCTATACCGGGAGATGCCACAGCCAGTCTGGGGGTACTTACAGATTGGAATTATAAAGGGAAAGGCGCATCGATCATGGAAGTGATTGAGAAGGGCCCTTTCGATCACGCCCGCTCGAAAGTAAAAGCCGGAACTATCATTGAAAAAATTAACGGACAGGAAATAACCCCTGAAACAGACTATCATACGTTATTGAACGACAAAGCAAACAAAAAGACACTCGTTTCATTATACAATCCGCAAAGCGGTGAACGGTGGGAAGAAGTAGTTATCCCGATCGGCAACGGAATACTCAATAATCTGCTCTACAAACGTTGG
>OKTT01000846.1_pt1 | contig 15752 bp, 10 predicted proteins | sample 1606121 | NCBI WGS metagenome assembly OKTT01 (sample SAMEA3879516, study PRJEB24766) | human gut metagenome | biome: human-associated habitat; feature: feces | place: USA | collected 1985/1987
CCGAGTATGACAAGCTTCTCGTAATGTCGCAGAAGGAGCATGAAGAGATCGAGGCACAGAGCCGTCAGACAGGATCTGACGCCAGCTACCGCGCCAAGAAACTCGACGAGGAGAAAGCCTCCGAGACCGCTCCCGCTAAGTAACAAGGGCCTCACAGATCTTCTCGCACGACAGCTCTAAAGTAAAGATTATCTCAGGAACGCTCTCTATAGCCTCCTCATAGATACAAGCAACGAAAAGGAAGGCTCGCCTTACAGGTCCACACGACCTCATGAGGCGAGCCTTCCTTTTGTTATGCCCCTTCGACCGAGCCTAGATATAGGAAGACGAGACGTGTAACCCATTGTAGGGACGCTCGGTCTGAGCGTCCGTTGTAAAACGTCATGACGGGTATTGGGCACCGTAGCCTTTGACACAACGGACGGTCTTCCGCTAGACACTGCCGTACGTTCCTACAGCGGACGATACGCCACGCGTTCTTACGGGACGATCACCTTGCTGTTGTCCACGATATAGACTCCTGGCGGTAGATCACGCATAGCTTCATCGTAAGCCTCAGCGATGCGCACGACTTCACCCGACATCGTGTAGACGATGTGGCGACCAGCGGTCGGCACTACGGGCGCAATGGCATTAGGAGTGACTGGCAGGTGTTTATCGAACCAGTCTACATTCCGCCGAAGGGCAGTCGTAAGCTCCTCTGCTGCACTATGCAGGGGCTTAAAGGTTCCCCCAGACCAGCGCTGCTTGTCCCGCTGATAAGCCTCCTCATAAGGGGCAAAGCAGCTCTCCAAGTAGCGCATCCACTCATCAGAAAGCACGGGGTGCGCCTCTTTCCATACCCTGCAGACGGCTGAGCTAAAGTCTTCGTCCTTAAGTAACTCCCCGATCCAGTGAGGCGCAAAGACATAGTGCACCTTCATCCTAAAGGTGTAGTCCGTTTTCTCACGATTCATGCAGGTAAGATCCCAGATAGGACCTGCCACCCACTTGCTCCCCTCGCCCTGATCTTTGTGCAGGTAAAAGCTCCCGTGGAAGCCATCGGGATTGTCCATAACCTCCTGAATGATGAAAAAGCGAGCCATCGCATCTACATCGATACGATCCTTCCAGCGACTAGTCGCTTTGTTCGGAGCATAGATATCATCGTTGATTCCCTTAAACTCATCAGTCAGCCAATCCCGCTGTGCCGTCGAGAGCACCTTCGGTGAGTGATAAGTGATGTTGATGATCCAGAGGTCATTCTCTCTAAAGCTAATTTGGTTCTGCTCCTTATAGTTGTCCACCTCTACAAGCCAGCCCCCCGGGATGGTAGCTGCATCCTCGTTATTGTCCGGCTGCTCGTAGATGTTGACACGATTCTTTCCGATCCGTATCGTCTCCGTCAGCAAGTAGAGACCGATATAGTCGCCATTGAGCATCACCTCAATCGGCTTTGTGGAGGGCGTCCAAGCCATCCCCATCAGCTCGCCAAGCTTCATGCCAGCCATCGTCGGTGCCCAAAACTTCAGGAGTGCCCAGTGCTTATTCTTCGGCATACCCATGAGTGACAGCTTCTCGTCCAGCTTGAGCTTATAGGGCTTCTTGTCCCCCTTCCACGAGGAGTGACCTCTGCCACGAATGTTCATCCCTAAGGGCTCAGTGGCAGTGCCTAAACTCACCTTCCCAGCGGGGTCGGTAATGTAAAACGTAGCTCGCTTATACTCTTTCTTCGTAATGATCGGCTTGCCATCGGCCGTAGTGATATACATGATAGGGATAGTCTGTGACGGCTCCACCGTAGCGTCGGAGGGCAGCTCCGCATCACTCTGTCCACGACAAGGCAGCAGCACCGTAAGCATCACGCCCAGCGTCAGCAGGATCACTGTACTAATTGAATTGCGTCTCATAGCTTGATAACTTGTAGTTGACTGTGGAGAGAGTGCACTTTCAACCCACTAATGCAACTTCCCAACGAGGAGAGATCCTCTAAGACAAAAGAACATCGCAAAGCCGTGGGGAATCATATCCGTGGGTCGCTTGGAAGGGTAAAGTTCCAAATGCCCCATGGGGCAAAACACTTCAGTTTACCTATCTATTGTTGCGGAGGAGATCCGAACGATCGATAGCAAGTCAAGTAGTCAATGAGGTGCAATAAGGCTAATTTCTATTTTGAGGTGCTGGGGGAAAAAAGCCTTCCACAAAAAAACTAACTGAAGTGAACGGCGATACGGTAAAGGAAGAAGTCACTGTTTCGAGTTCCATAGTTGATGGAGATAAGGCGTTGGAGGAGCTGTAGCTGAGTGTCTCCATTGTATCTGCAACAGTATCAAAATAGGGATTAGCCACAATCGAGGTGTACCTACCTCTTTGGGACATAGACCTTATTCCCATTACTATTGATATAGTACTGCCCTCCCCTAGGTCCCGTATAGATAGTTCTTCCAGAACCATAGTTATATGCCTCTATGGAATAGTCTTTAGCTCTAGTTCCTTTTGAACCAGTAAAAGGATTTCTATTACCTTTAGTAGAGAAGTTATCCCAATTTGTGTCGTTACGCCTAGTTTTCATATGTCCATTAACGTAAGTTCCATTTGAACGAAAATAGCCTTCTTGAAATCTAACACTACTGTTGGTTCCAAAGCTTGTATTTCTTCTTTCTCTTTGCCAATTAGACCTATGATTGGAACTGACATTTACGACACGCAGAGTGTTTTGTGAAGATTGAATATTTTGAATAGATCCAAAATCTACGTTTAAGGACCCATTTTGAACCACAGTATTACTATTAAGAACTTCCCTTATCTTTGGAGCTCTAGTTTCATTATTGCGTCCAAAGTCTACGTGCATGACGTTGCTCTGAACACTCGCTCTACTATTAGTCCTGCCGCCAGTATTAAGAAAGATGGTCGGCTTATAGGTTGAGCAAGGATCACTAAACTTGACGTTAGACTGTGCATGCATGCCCCAGCTAAACAGAAGGGAAATAAGAATTATTAGAGTACTGTTTTTCATCATATGGGTTTAAAGTTGTTTGCAAATCGTCTCCAAAAAACTTCTGCAAAGATACATATATCTTCCAGAACCTCCTAGTCTCTGCGAGTCTTGTCTAATGTCGTACATTCCACCCACTAATCCAACTTCCCAACGAGGATACCAGAAAATCATAACCGTGGGTCGCTTGGAGGGGTAAAGTTCCAAATGCCCCATGGGGCAAAACACTTCAGTTTACCGATCTATTGTAAAGCGGGACTGAACGATCAATAGAGAGTAAAGTCTTAAAGCTGTGCAACAAGCAGATCACCGAGTTATAGCGATGCGATATGCCTCTCCATTGATTCGTAAGAGATAGACTTCCTCTGCTAGGCTAGCAACAGGGATCGTAAGCGTATCAGCGCCTTCTCCGACGGTCTGATAGACTACAACACCATCCATCGTATAGATAGAGATAGACGACCCAGCCTCTACACCAGACAGATAGAGAAGGTCCTTTGCAGGTATAGGTCTGACATTGTATTGCTTATCCGTGGTAGAGGGTGTTGCGACAGCGTTATCCTTTTTGACAGGTTCAATAATCATGAAGAAGACCTTCTTCTCTATCCAAAACTTCAGCGATAGCTCCTTAGTTGCCGTAGCGAGTCCTTTGGAGCCATCGTTTAGTGAGATGACCTCTAGAGGATCTGGGAAGCCGTTTAGCTGGAGCCACTGAGCGAAGGCTTGAGATGTCTTAGCCTCTTCTAGAGACCCCATACAGTTTATTTGTCCCGTAATATAAGGCGAGCCTCCATCTTGAGGTTTGTAGTAGTAGTTTACTCGATTGAAGTTGGTCTGAGATACTTTTTCCTTTGGAGTTACATATAGATGAGCATACTCATCCCAACGAGTAGACTCGTATATGCGGAGTCCTAACTTAGTCTCATAAGCTCTAACCTTGTCTGTGTCGACTGATCCTGTAAGCATCGAGAGATCTGGGAAGTCTTGCACATCAGCAATAGGCGCATGCAGGATCTCCAACTCGCCCTCCTTGGGAACAACCGTAAATGCGACCTCTTGAGTCACCTCCGTATTGTTGATCTGGAAGGTTACAATAGCCTCTCCGACAGACTCCCCCTTTAGCTCTTTTGTCGTAGGATCATAGCTCACGACACTTGGATTACTTGATGTCACCGTATACATATCGATATACTCAGCAGGAGTTATATCTACATGGTAGTCCTTAGCAAGAGCTAGTTTCTGCCCTACTTTGATACGGAAGGCATTTGGTGTCACAGAGATTGTAGGCTCTTGGGGCTTCTCCCCTCCTGGCTTGTCCTTAAAGAGTCGTACCGTGCATAGATTGGACTTGTCAGGAAATTCGCCGGTCGAGATACCACTGAAATAGATTGTTGTGTACTTTGCCTTGTCCGTAGCCCAGTAAAAGCCCCCCGAAGCATAGTTATAGAGCTTTCCGCCCACTTTGATGCCAACCGTTGGGATAATACACTCCTCGACCTGGTCCGCACGTTCAGCCCACCACGCTTCTGAGGCAATATCAGATATAGAGCCTGTGAACTCTTCGCCTAGATAGCATACAGATATCTTTATATAAGCATCTACCGGTGGTTCTTGCTCTGTCTGAGTCATGCCCATACGCTCATACCTATAAGCACAGCGATACTTATTGTCAGGCGCTGCTGGGAACTTTTCATCCCATGACTCTGTTGGTTTGCAGAGACGTAGCGCATAGCTCACTCCATCACCTTTATTGTAGTAATCACTCGCAAAGCTGTACTTCACATCGCCAAAGCTAATAGTCTCAATCTCACCCTGGATCAAGCCTTCCTTGATAAAGTTGACACCATACTCATAATAGACGGAGAGGAGACCGTTCCACTCAGCACTAGAGGGCAGGTGGTATGCGACGTCATCTATAGAGCAATGTGCAAAACGCTCATTAGCATCAGCATAGGAGAAGTATCCACTCTCTGAGGCGGTCTCATCTGTAACAAAGGAAGCCCCATCTGCTGCTAGATTGTACTTCGCAACATAGTCTATCGGGAGCTCGGGGCGCGTGCCTGTAGTCGCTCTCGCTGCTTGACCATTAGGACGATAGACCTGTGCAGTAAGACCCGTTAGTGACACTAAAACGAGTAATAGGATTTGGATAGCTCTATTCATATTTCACTTAAGTTATTGATTGGAACAAAGGTACACTTTTCCCAATAAAGAGTGAACTTAGTGCTGTATGGGGGCTGACGCATTATTTATACAGGATGAGTTCATCCACATCTCTATGAGGAAAATCGAATTCTCAGGATGTTGAACAATTCCTCCGTGGAAATCTTTGATTATCCAGGGAGGAAATGAAAAATTCTTCCGAAGAGATTTTTCTTTCCTCCGAAGTATCGTTTGATTCTTCCGAAGTATTGTTTGTTTCTTCCGAAGAATTTTTTCTTTCTTCGGGAGCTATTTGGGAAATTCCTCGGGAGGAATCCGAATCATCGGAGAGGTAGGCGTAATCAGGGAGGATTTTTTGCAAAGCGTTTAGGACACTATTGATTGGTGGGTGGGATGTGCGGGCAGCTTTATGGAATGTACAGTATTGACTTGAATAGATCTTTTTTACTACCTTAGGGGCGTTATACTCAACTGATATCGTTACAATGAAGCAAAACTACCTGTTTCTCTTTCTCTTGTCACTCTTATGTGCGACTTCTGTATTTGCTCAGAATGACGGCACCAAGCGCGAGGTAACACTTGCAGAAGCTGGTACGCTATCGCAGCAGATACCAGAGAGCGAATATGCCACCCTCCAGCAGCTCACACTAAAGGGAGACATCAACCACAAAGACATCATCTTCATACGGAAAAAGCTCAAGGAGCTACAAAGCCTTGATTTTGCAGAGACCAAGATCTTGCGTGTAGAGCGTGTACCAGGCTCTGATACGTACTATCCCGCCGATACTCTTTTTGACTATGCTCTAGAGGAGATGCCTGCGCTACAGAGCGTCAAGATCTCTAAGAACATTAAGGCGATTGGGATGAAAGCTTTTCACAACGATACTGCACTCACCGAGGTTGAGATCCCCGAAGGAGTCACTCACCTAGGTGGATACGCTTTCGCCTTTTGCAAAGGACTTAAGCACGCTACGGTCCCGGGGACTGTCAAGACAGTCGAAAACTACGCATTCCTCGGTTGTACCGCGCTCGAGGATATTTCCCTAGGCGAGGGCATGACAAAGCTCGGGGGCGATATGTTCAATGACTGCAAGAGTCTCACACAGATCATCCTACCTAGCACGATAGAGACTATAGGGGGGCAAAGCTTCAAGGGATGCATCCTACTCACCGAGCTGACCATCCCTGCAGCTTGTAAGCAGGTAGGCATGCAGATTCTGAGAGACTGCCCAGCGATGAAAGTCATAACCTCTCTCTCCACGAAAGCTCCTGAGACTTCTACAAAGAGCTTCTACCCAGAGCAGTTTGATGATATAGAGCTTCGTATCCCCGCGGAGGCGCTTTCTAGCTATCTAGACTCTCCGGTCTGGAGTCTCTTCAAGCGCACCTGCGACTTAAATGGTAAGCCTCTCTCAGTTGCTATGCCACACGAAGCGACCGCGCCTACTGCATTCTGGCAAGATGGATACCTACACATAGCTCATGTCTCTGGGCTCACGATTGCTGTCTACGATATGACGGGGCAGCTATTTATACAGGACACACCAGCAGAGGAAATTGCATCCTACCCACTACCACAAGGTCGCTACATCGTGCAGACACCCTATGGTGCTCTACAGGCTCTCTAATCAAACCAGCTATCAATTCACACTACTACCAGATAAATGAAACGAATACTACTACTCACATCAGCTTTACTATTGAGTCTACTAGGGCTCACGAGCGCCTTGACTGCACAGGAGACACTTCGTGCAGGTGACGCCTATCTTCCCTTGGGGCATTGCAAGTACATCGATCCGAGTCCTAAAGGGCTTGGATGGCTTATGAACACTTTCGGTGATAGGCCTGTCGGCTTATGGGCTCGAGCTAGTCGCTCTATGCTAGCTCCCTATGAGGGATGCCAAGTAGTCGGTGTACGCATCGGTGTAGCTAAGGGAGTCAAAGACATAGATGTCTCACTCCTCAACAACATCGTAAAGCGTGAGAAAATTGTTACCAAAAAGGCTGATGTCGAGTTTGGATGGAATGAAGTGCGCTTTGACAAGCCGGTAGAGATCACCAGCGATCTCAATGAACTCGTCTATGGATTCCAGTTCTTAGAGAAAAACATCATTGACCAGCAGGAGCCTTTCTTCTTCTTGTGTGACTATAATTTCGATGCTCCTAAGGATGCCTATTACGTCAATGTGTCGAATGGTCCACTTGACTCACGAGTCAGGGACAATGGAGCCTTGCTATGTCAGCTGATGATAGCAGGTCCTGCAGACAAGATCAACGATAGAGCGAGTCTCTTAGAGCCGCGCCTTGACAAGGCTCTAGATGCCTCTGGTAAGCTTGGAGTATCTTATATCGTACATAACGATGGTGCTAACGACATCAACCAGCTAGAGATCACCTACTCCATCGGAGGGAAAATCGTATACACAGATCTCCAAACTCAGACGATCAAGCACATCAAGGAGCTACGTGTCAAAACAAAGGGTATACCCGCAACTAACGGACAGACCCTCACGGCTCGTATCACCAAGGTCAATGAACGCGTCACCGATCTGCCTGGTTTTCAGATCAAGGTAGAGGGTGTCGCAGACAAGCACTTCGCACGCAAGGTACTCTTAGAGCAGTTCTCTACTGAAAACTGCTCCAGTTGCCCCGCAGGACACAAATACCTCAACAAGGTACTCGCAGAGGATGCTTACGCCGACCACTTCGTCTGGGTTACGCATCACGTTGGCTTCGGACGAGATACTTTCTCTCTAGCAGAGAGCGAGGCGCTTCTATTCTTCTATGAGGAGAAGACCGATGATGGCAAATACAGTGAGTACGCTCCCTCGATGCTCTTAGACCGTACACACACGGAGCTAAAGCACTTCTATGAGAAGTACGCCTACACGATGCTTCCGATTATGCCTAGTCAGGATGAATTCAATCGACAGCTACTCGATGAAGCTATCGCACGTCCTGCCTTTGTCACGGTAGACATCAAGGAGGAGTGCAAGCCTGACACACGCCGGCTCGATCTGACCATCTCTGGGCATACTTATCGTGAGTATCTAGATGCTAACAACCTATACCTCAACCTCTACCTCGTCGAGGATGACATCTATTCACGCAGACAGGCCGGCTCTGGCAAGGCTGACGATGGTGGTCGCAAACCAGTCTACCACCACGGCGTGATACGCCAGATCTCTCTCGGAGGCAATGGGCAGAAGCTTACCCTTGATGACAAGGGCGAGTACACCTATAGTACCTCCCTACAGATACCTAAGGAGTGGAGTGCTGCCAATATGCGTATTGTCGCTTTTGTCTCCAAGAGTCTTAAGGGCGGAGCTAGGAATGCGGAGGTACTCAACAGCAACGAGACCAAGATAGCCGCTTATCGGAGCATCGCACCTACACCTGATCAGGAGATGATGGTACAGCTCTATGCGCAGGATGGACGTATCTACGTATCAGGTGAGGGAGCGACAATAGCAGCTATATATAATATGTCTGGAGAGCTGATGACCAACGAGGCACTCCTTCCTAGCATTTACATTGCGATGGTAGAGACCTCTTTCGGTTCTTATATGCGCAAGGTCATCGTCTACTAACAATCACGCTATACACTTTCTAATAAAGACTTAACTCAATATCTACTTATGAATAAGATTATAAGCAAACTATTTATCACCCTCGGCACCTTAGTAGCAGTAACACTACTGGGAGTGCCACAGGCACAAGCGCAGACAGAGCTCAGCCGACTCAGGACATCCGAATATGTCGCCAAGGACATCAATGGTAAGGAGCACAACATCGATGCTATCCTCAAGTCTGGCAAGGCTATCCTGATAGACTTCTCTGCCACTTGGTGTGGTCCCTGCTGGTCTGTACACAAGCTTGGTATTTTGGAGAGGGTCCATGAGATGTTTGGTCCCAATGGAACCAATCAGATTGAGATCCTCTGGGTAGAAGCATCAAGTGAGCCTATTGAAGCTATCTATGGTGATGCTAGCAAGTACAAAGATGGCCCGACGAGGGGCAACTGGACGAAGGATACCAACGGCAAGCCTGTACCCTACCCCCTCATATCAGACAGCCAGTTAGCCGCCAAAATCTTTGGATTTAGCATCTTCTCCTTCCCCACCTTCGTACTCATAGGTCCTGACAAAAAATGGACTAACTGTGACGAAGCTATATATGACTATGATGATCAGGCTCGTATGATCTTCGACCATGACTTCAAGAAGCTCAAGCAGATGCTCACGCTCTTCCTGACAAAGGACGACAAGCCTGAGGAGGTTGAGTTCTCTGGTATGACAGAGATCTATCTAGGTGAGACCACCACGCTAGACCTTCACTACACAAGCGTCGCCCCAGTCACCTCTATTGAGTACGATGCACCCGAGGGTATCAGCGTCACCAAGATCAGTGATACACAGTACAAAGTCTCCGCTCAGCGAGTTGGCACTTATGAGATCACGGCAACTGTAACTAACAAAAACGGATCGGCAAAGGGTCGTGTCACGCTGACCGTCTCGGAGCCAATCTCTACCTTCCCCATCTTCAGTCCTATGGACAATAAAGAAAAGATGGACAAGGGGTGGCGCTCTGTCGACCACGATGGAGACGGATTCGCTTTTGACTCTGCTCTAGGACGTGGATTTTACGAGCGCGTCGGATTCATCCCCGAGGAGACCTACAATGCAGGTGCTGAGAATAGTAAGGATTGTCTCATCTCATGGGGTAAATTCTTCCCAGTGACTATGGACGAGAGAGGCCGCGTACAGGGCTACGAGATCTCTCCGCAGAATGAGCTGCGCTCAGCCCCTATGAAGATCGACGCCAGTGCATCGAAACCAACTTTCTCCTGCTATATCAGTCACTTCCTAGGTGACGACAAGCCAGACCAGCTGAAGGTGATGATCTCTGAACCAGGCGGTACACCCGTAGAGTTGCTGGCTCCACAGACTTCTACTGAGGACTGGAAGCAGATCAAAGCAGATCTCTCTGCTTACAAGGGCAAGACCATCTACCTCTCACTAATACCAGTCGTCAATGGCTCTAGTGGCATCGCTGTAGACCAGCTCCGCGTGACGATGGACGGCTCGACAGATGTCGAGACTCCTACACTCATGCTTCAGACGTCGCTCTATCCCAACCCTGCGACTGACTACATCACAGTCCGCACAGTAGAGGGTAGCGCCATCGAGCTCTTCGCCAGTGACGGCACAGTCGTAGCTACTGCTCAAGCAACTAGTACTGAGACTATGATGACCGTATCACAGCTACCTGCAGGGCGCTACCTAGCCCGCATCACAGCGCCTGATGGCGAGACCATACTACGTCCCGTCATCATCCGCTAAGCTTTAGATAGGATAGCCATCCACTCTTACCCCCTATAGAGGGGTCGAGAGTGTGTATGTGCAGAAGCTCCTCTTTCAAGAGAAAAGCTTGTACAAGGCATTAACAACTCAACTTTATCAATAGTTTACTATGAAACAGATTGCTTATCTAATCACTACCCTAGCACTCCTCATCGGGGTTGCTAGTTGTCAGAGAGAGTGCCCAGATGCCTCTCCAACGAACATCTCGGTAGTTCCCCAGTCGCTCACAATGCACGTCGGAGAGTCTCAGACCCTGCAGGTGACTTATGAGCCTAAGGATGTGAGCTTCCCGATCTCGTATGAGAGCCAGTCGGTAGACGTGGCCACTGTGACAGAGCAAGGTGTTGTACACGCTGTCAAGGAGGGTAAGACCAACATCATCATAAAGGTCGCAGATAAGGAGGTCTCCTGCCCAGTCACAGTCGTTGCCAAGGAGGTGCCCGTCGAGACTACACTAACCGTGACGACCCCAGAGCTCACTATCATGAAGGGACAGAAAGCTCAGATCGAGTATGTCGTCACACCAAAGGAGACACCAGTAACCTTCGAGTCTGATACTCCTGAGGTAGCTTCTGTCAGTGAGTCTGGTGAGGTGACAGGCCTTCTCATGGGACATGCCACCATCACGCTGACTGCCAATGACAAGAGCGCAACTTGTACAGTCATCGTAGAGGATGATCCTGAGAACATCAAGCAAGAGATGCCTCTGCTTAAGTTCTCTGCTAAGTACAACAAAGAGCTCCACATCACAGACCCAGAGGTTCTAGCACACGAGAAGGCTCTTGGTCGTACAGAGCAAGGCATTGACTTCACCAATCATCAGAACTTCCTAGGCTTTGTCAATACCGATCTCTCTACTATCACCGGAGTCCTTTACGGACTACGTGCTAAAGGTGTGGCCGACTACATCGTAGCTTATAGCAAGGAGTACCTAGATGGATGCCCACGCACGAAGACAATGCTCAACAAGCTAGGCTTTAAGGATTTCAAGGAGACAGTCGTCTCGGTCGATGATCGTCAGGAGAAAGCGCTAGAAGCTGTCTGCGAAAATGATCCAGAGGTCACCGTAACTATATACAATGACCCCAATCCTAAGCTCAAGAGCACACTATATGTACAGTTTAGCAAGAAGCTACCACCCGATCCTATCAAAACACAGCATGGTATCCTGACTGATGTCAAGGACTTCCCATCCGTGACGGACTTTGCTACACTGGATCCTGCTAAGATTAAGGCTTTCGAGAGCAACCTCGGACTACGCACTTACGATGATAAGAAGTCCGCTAGTGGGACCACTCTTTACTTCAATACTAAAGAGGATAAGATCGCCAAGAGCAACATAGAGTACGTGAGCTACTTGTTGGAGCCTCCGCTCTTCCCACCTGTCTTTATCAACTGTCGCCTGCTCTGTGTGGGTAGTCAGGATGACCTAGAGTCCGAAGAGATGAAGAGCTACCTCAAGGCCAACGGTTTCGACCAGAATTACAAAATCACTGAGTACAAAGAGGTCGAGGTCTACAACGCTCAGGGAGATCAATGCATCGTCGCTATCAGAGACTACGAGAATCCTCCTATCTGCCTCATGACCATCACACTCAAGAAAGACTTACAAAATAAGTCCAGGGCTAAGCGAGCCGTACGCTCCTATCCGAAGGTCGTACAGTGTGTCAGATGAGACTGACCGTCAGCAAGGCTGACGCCTTATAATAAGGATTTACGGCACCCCCAAGACAATAGACGCTCTTGAGGGTGCCGCTCCTTTTTGGTTTAGGACAAACATTAGTCTCAAATAGTCTCAGAATAAAGGAAAATCGTCCAAGCACCCTCATTTGAAAATTTATAACTATATTAGCGGGCAGTTTGCTAAGAGGAGACTCTTAGCGGTCTTTTTATGTGTCCTTTTAGGACTGTAGACACGCACACTAGACTCAACATTATAACATTACATTTACTATGAAGAGAATTACCACTTACTGGCTATCTCTGATAGCCCTCCTGCTCCTTCCTCTGGGAGTGACAGCGCAGACGGTCGTCCTGGAGGAGACTTTCGACGAGATCACATCGGGCAGCAATACGAAGAACCCGCGCTTCGCAATGCTCTCTCGCTGGCAAGGCAATGAAAACATCCTTTCGCCAAAGAATCTCTACCAAGCTGATCACGCCATCCTCGCTGGTAGCCCTTCAGGCACAAGTGTTGGCTCTTTTGAGCTCAAGGAACTGGATCTATCGGACAATGCTGGAGCCTTTGACGTGACACTACAGATCAAGGGTAGTAACACTGACGGATCTGGCATTCTCAAGGTGTCTATCGTAGGCAACGATGGTTCCGCTCAGGAGTATATACCCACTAAGTATCGTGAAGATGAGTGGGAGACTTACACGTTTTCCTTCACTGGTGGACAGAGTACTACGGCTATCCGTATTGAGACGCTCAACAACACTGATGCTGGCAACTGTAAGGGCGTTTTCATCAACAACCTCGTAGTCTCTCAAAAGCAAGGAGAGCCTACACTCGTATCTGATGTTAAGTCGGTAGACTTCCGCAGAGTCAATATTGGTTACACCTCTGTAAGCCGTGTCGAGATCGTCGGGACTAATCTGACGGCTCCTATTGCTACTGAGATTCAGGGTGCAGGCAAGGATGCCTTTAAGGTAGCAGAGATGACCAACAATGGAGATCAACACACACTCACCTTAGAGTTTACACCAGCCACTGCTGGTAAGTTCGAGGCTACACTACACATCACCTCTGGCGATCTAGCTCTCGACATCCCACTGACGGGTGTCGGTGTAGACCCCGAGAACCCCTACGGCTTAGACCCTAACGCTACTCCTACTGAGACCCTCAGTGAGACATTTACCAATGATCCGCTACTCGCTGGCTGGCGTGAGATCGCCTTCGAGGATGAGGTACACTGGCAGCGCGCTATGCCTTACGATGACGAGCCCGTTATGTCTATCGAAGTTGCTGGCACTGGTCTGAAGGCACGCTCAGCACTTATCACCCCTCTAGTCAAGGTGCCCGGGAGCAACTACAAGACCGTCCTGACAGCCGACTATCGAGTAGGTAGCGCGAAGGGTGGAGAATTCCTTATCAAGCGCTTTAACAAGCAGGGCAAACTCATATCACTCCTGAAGTCGATAATCCCCACAGAGCCTACCGATGGTATCGCATATAAGTCGACTCCGCTTTCTATCCCCATCGAGTCTGATGGCAAGGATAGCTACTTCGTCTTTGAGTATGTCGGTGATGACTCTCCAGAGGATGAGGCAGAGCGCAAGACGCTGACTATCCTACTAGATAATGTCAAGCTCTCTGCTGAAGAGATCCCAGCACCTGTGATCACTACAGACCTAGAGCAGATAGACTTCGGCTCTGTCAATAAGGACTCTAAGCTAGTCAAGGCCATTGTCGTCACGGGAGAGAATATCATCTCACGTATTACAGCTGAGGTCGTAGGTCGTGATAAGGATCTCTTTGAGCTAGACAAGCTCGGTATACCCGCCATGGGAGGTACGATCCAGGTCACCCTCAAGGGAACTAAGGAGACCACTCTCGAGGCAAAGCTTGTCCTAACGGCCAAGGGTGAAGGGATCAATATGAATGCCACCAAGGAGATTCCTCTCGTAGGTAAGATCGTCACGAGTACCCAGGAGATCCTAGCTGAGACAGCTCCCGTACGCTTTACCGCTGAGGGACTTACCATCGTCTACGATGCCACTGTAGCACTATACAGTGCTGATGGGCGCCTGCTCCTAATGGGTAGCTATCGTGCTGGAGACAATATCCGTGTAGACTACACAGGTAATGTTATCGTATATGTAGAGGGTGTTGCCTACAAGGGTACACTTCGCTAATGTTAACCCGTGAGCTTGTTGTACAGCAACAAGGCTCACGCTATTAGAATCACACAACAGCTTATTTGTATATGAAAAAGAATTGCAGATGGAGCCTCGGGGTACTGCTCTCAGCGCTCATTCTCCTCGTTGGGTGTCAAGACCCAAAGCCTCAAGCAGAGAGCTTAACCCTATCTAAGACGACGGTCTCTATTGCCGTCGGCGAGGAAATTACGCTGACACGTGCCGGTGAGGGAGGTGCTGTCGAGGTCACACTGCCAGCTGGAGAAGACTTCACACTGTCAGTAGATAATGGGCAGATCGCCCAAATAAATGGTAAAACCATCAAGGGCCTTGCCGCGGGCAAAGCCTCCGTCACCGTAACAGCAGGCACACAGCATGCGACCCTGATTGTCGAGGTACAAGCTTCTAACAACAAGCCGGAGCAAAAGCTAACACTCTCCCCTACATCGATCAATGTACCAGTGGGTCGTGCAGTCGTCTTCGGGACACAACAAGGGAATGGTGTCGATGTGGTTGTCACAACAGAGCCTGCATCTGACTTTGCAATCTCCACTTCGGAGAGTGACAAGGTCCAGATCGCAGGGCACAAAGTGACGGGTCTTGCTGCAGGCACCTATACGCTAGAAGTCTCAGCAGGGAGCGCCAAGGCGACCTTCGAGCTTACCGTGGAGGATAAAAGTCTAACAGGCACATTCCTCAAGAACTCTGGCAAGAAGACTATCTTCGTTCCAGACAAGCTTGACAAGGTGTGGGACCTTCAAGAGGAGCTCAAGAATCTCATGGAGTCAAACACCAACTACCTGTTTGATCACCTCGACGAGGAGCACAAAGCAATCTGGTTTATCGACAAGAATGCTAAGGAAGGTCGCTTCACGATGGCCTATTCACATATCGCTTACGTTATCAACCCTGGAGGTGGTGAGATGCCGTACCTAGAGGGGATTTACTTGGATCAGCTCGAGGGAATGTTTGAGCTCATTTGGGTTGGTCTTTTAGAGGATGTAGGCTTTGAGATAGACCCCAATAGTCCTCCCGAACTGCAGGTGGATCAGGATGGCAGCCACTACTTTGAGGATGTCCATCCCACGCTACCCTACATGGTGCGGATGTTCTACAAAACTCGCACCGATGACTCTGGAAGCAAAGTCGAAGACATCTACGTTCGTATGACTCCGATAATCAGTATGTAAGTACAGAGGCTTACTTATCTGGCCACATAAGATGAGGGGGGCAAGATCAATCTTGCCCCCCTTTCTTTCATCATGGGGCGACATTCCCCTCTTCCTCAAGTTTTCACCTCGGATTTAAGGTGCATGCCAAAAGTTTTTCTGTGGATTATTTGGTGGTTTGGTTTTTTCTTTCTACCTTTGCACTCACAAACGATGACAGAA
>OKTT01000859.1_pt1 | contig 15558 bp, 11 predicted proteins | sample 1606121 | NCBI WGS metagenome assembly OKTT01 (sample SAMEA3879516, study PRJEB24766) | human gut metagenome | biome: human-associated habitat; feature: feces | place: USA | collected 1985/1987
GCCACCAGCCACGAGGCACCGCCTGCCCTCCACGCCACACGAGGTAGAGGATACCGATGAGCTGTATAAAGAGCGTGTAGAGGAGTACGTGCATATTTAGAAGGTCTTACGCTAAGGGAGAGGTTTGCTCGCTAGTCCACTTCTTGAAGTAGTAGATAATCATCGATGTCGAGACAACCGTTGCCAAGAGATCACCCAGAGGTATCGCATACCAGACGCCATCGATACCGTAGAAGTGGGGGAGGATCAGCAGCGCAGGTAGGAGGAAGATGACCTGACGTGTCAAGCTGATGAAGATAGCCTGACGGCTCAGCCCAAGGCTCTGGAAGAGCTGCGAAGTGGTAATCTGAAAGCCTACAACGAAGAAGACCGAGAAAACTATTCGTATGGCACGCTGACCTATCTCAATCAGCTCAGGCGATGCATTGAAGAGCATGAAGAGTTGCTCCGGAAGCAGCATGGCGGCCGCAAAGCCTAGTACAGAGATGACCGTATTGACCCCGACAGCGAGCTTGTAGCAACTGAGTGATCGCTCGATATGTCCTGCACCATAGTTATACCCCACGATAGGCTGCATACCTTGTGCTACACCGATGATAGTCAATGCGATGAGTGTCGTGTAGTTGTTGATGATACCATAGGTTGCTATAGATAGATCCGCCTCAGCCACTGTTTTAGCAAAGTGTGAGAAGTTATGGTTGAGCACAAAGCTTACAGCACTGCCCGCCACCTGCATCGCAAAGGGAGCTATACCGACACTGATGATCGATAGGAGGATAGGTCCCGAGGGCTTCATGTTCTGACGCTTGAAGCGTACCACGCTCTTGCGCTGGAAGAAGTGGTACTGTACGAAGACCATCGTGCAGGACATAGCAATCACCGTAGCCCAAGCAGCACCCTTGATGCCCCATCCCAAGCGCATGATAAAGAGGTAGTCTAGCACCACATTGACCACCGCTCCGAGGAGCATTGTGATCATCGCTTTCGTCGGATAGCCCGATGCACGCATCACATTGTTGTACCCATAGGTCAGGTTGCTCAGTATGATGGCTGGCAGATAGATGTGGAGGTAGTCCTTTGCTAGGGGGATGATATTGTCGCTTGCCCCGATGAGTCGCAATAGATCATCTAGGAAGATGATAGAGGGTGTGACCGCTAGGATGTAGAAGCTAAAGGTCAGATAGACCGCATTGCTCAAGATGCGATCCGCACGATCCGAGTCTCGCCTGCCTAGTGCTATCGACACGCCCACAGAGGCACCCGTACCCACGAGCATACTGAAGCCGACGAGCAGGATGATCAATGGGAAGCCAATGTAGACCGCAGCAATGCCTAGCTCGCCACTACCCTGGCCGATGAAGATCGTGTCCACGATGTTGTACAGTGCCTGCACGACCGTACCCACCACAGCTGGTATAGCATACTGCAGGAGTAGCTTAGGGATCGGTTGCGTGCGCAGGTCATGCGTCCGCTTATTGTCTTCGGCTTGATCAGTAGCCTCTATCTCTCTCTCATTCATCAAATGCAAAGGTAGCAAATAATAGATTTTCCACCCTTGGAAAACTAACTTTCCTCCCTTGGAATCGAAAAGTTCCTGCCTTGGAACTGAAAAGTTCCACCGTAATTTTTTGGTTTCGGGCTATCTAGCTGGGAAGTAAGAGGTTACCGTTTGGAGCGATGCGGATAGGTAACGATTTAGAAATGAGCGGAGTGCTTTGAAGTACATCGTTTTGGATAGCCAAAGAACGCTCACTATTATCACTTGCAAAGGTAGTGATTCGTGGGAGAAAGTGAGCGTTCTTGCGTGATTTTCTTCTTAAAAAGTTTAGTTGGCACCCAAACATTACAATGAAAGGGGAAGGAGATGTCTTATCTCTACAGTCGTTGCAAGCGATTACGATTGACAAGCTGTTTCCATTTCTGTTCGCACCAATCTGAAACAGATAGTCCATTGATGGTAAGAATAGGCTGACGCTTCTCGTTGGTTATAATGCGTAGCTCGGCATTTTCCTCCGTGAAGTTTCGTTTGTACATTCCCGAGTATGCCGTAGCCGTACCACGGACTGTCTCTTGATCTTTGTGCATCTTGACCACAGTATCATCATCAAAGCCCATTTTGCGGAGCATCAGACGGATATTGAGTAAGAGGTAGAAGCTGTGGAAGAAGCGTTTGATAAAACTCCGCTCCTCCTCGTACACCTTGATTTCTCGGTGTTGTTCAGAGATAGTCTTGTTCTTATCTCTAATGGTGTCCTGCAAGAGTATGACCTCCTTGCGGATTTCGGCTTTCTCCTTCTCCGAAAGATGTTGTTGCCGTTCGACTTCTTGCTCCAACTCTTCGATGCGCTGTTCCGCCTTGTCAAGCTCGGAGTTGCCAAATAGCGAGTAGAGCGTACCCTTTACTCGGAGCTTGCCCGCCTGCTTTTCCAACTCTCTGACCTTTTGAATTAGTTCTTCCTCCTCAAGTTGTTTCTGCTTGGTCTCTTTGAGGAGCTCTTTGTAATACTCCATATTAGTACGGTGCTTGGCTTCAGATCCTTGTACCCCTCTACTCAGCCCAAATGGTCGCATTTGCTCTGCGTAGGAGGTTTGATACTCCTCGAGCTTCTTGGGTGTAAGCAGATCATCAGCACAGAGTCGTATCTTGTTTTTCTTTGTCTTGTACTTCCGCTTGCCATTCTCAGCTTCCTGTTTGGCTTTTCTCCTTTCTCCCGTGACAATTGGGACTACTGTCGCATGTATGTGCGGGGTCTCTTCATCAGCATGAAGTGTGGCTGCCACCACGTTCGCCTTGCCAAAGGTGGTATAAAGCCACTGCATCGTACTATTGCACCACTCCTCTAAGCGTCCTTCGCTTTCAAGTTGGAGCATATCTTCGTGTGATCCTGATAGGATGAAACGAAGTGCTTTAACTTGATTGTCCGCAACCTTTCGGTAGATACCAGCCGTTGCTATGCGATGTGCAATAGCTTCCGTACGGTTGGTGACATTTGCGGGGAATTGCACCAAGTCTCGATTGAGGTGCGTGCGAGAGGCATCGACATTGTTCGGCACGAATGTGCGCTCGATGTGGGCACTCATTGCCGAGTCGTTGCCCCGAGCCTTGTCTATGTGTAATACTGCGTAGCCCATAAGTTGAATATAGTTTTAGGGGGTATCCAAAGGGGCTGTTTCCCCTTGGCTCAGGAGGGCTTTTTTAGCGGTACGAAGTGGAGCGTGAAGAAAATGCCCTAATGAGCTATGGCATTTCTCCAAATGCCCGCTCCGCCCTATCCCGCAGCCTGCCCTTGAAGTGCTTGCATTCTCTGAATGCACTGAGTCTTTGTTTCTAAGTTTGCCCCAGCAAACTTGCAACTCCAAGGGAGTGCCATAACTCTTGAAACAAAGGCTCACATCTATACGCTTTACAGCTCTAGTCTCTTCGGATACCCGATTGTTCTGTTGTTGAAATTTCGCTCTTTTGCGTTATCGTCTAAGCCCCCTTTTGCGAGGGATTATTTTCTGTTTCTGCGCTTCTCGTTGTGCTACAAGAAACTCGTTGAGGTCTTTGTGTCGGGCATAGTGCCTGCTCATATCCTCTACGGTCACACCTGATGATTGGATAGTCAGGAGTGCTTGCCGTCCTACTGGGTCATTATCGAGGAACGCTCGAACGGAGTCAATGTCTTGCTCATGGAGATAGGCGATGGCTCGCGAAATATTGCTGACCGAGTTCAATACAAGGCAAGGAGCCGTTTTTTTTTCATTTATCGTAAGAAGGGAAAGGAAATCCATAAAGCCTTCAAAGATGCAGAGAGGGGCGTTGTCCTCTCGTCCTGCAATCACAGATATATCCTTTGGAGCAATAGTCCCCTTGAATGCTTTGTCATCTCGAAGCTCATATCCACCAGAACGATTGGGAAATCCGATGGCGGAGTATTCTCGTCCTCCTACCTCGTAGTGAATGTGACGGAGATAAGCACTTGCCACTGCAAGATCTATCTTGCGAACCTCTCGAAGATAGCGTTGCAGATGTGAGGGCAACTCATCGCTGATGGAAAGAATATGCCTTCTATTATTAGCTCTCTGTTCATCTCTTCTGTACTCTATGTGATCTTCACGATGAAAGGAAGAGGGTGCAACTATTGTCTCTCGCTTTCCAGCAAGATGCTTCATCGCTTCATAAGCACTACACCCTTGCATACGCATCACAAGGTCTATGATGCTTCCGCCTTGACCTATGCCGTAGTCGTGCCACAAGTTCTCCCGAAAGTCTACCTTCATACTAGCATTGAAGTCTTCTCGGTAGGGTGCATGATAAAGGGCATACCCGTTGTACCGCTTGGCAGGTTCGACACCATAGGTAGTATGCAGATATTCGGCTATTGGTATTGCCTTAAGGTGTTGTAGATCGTAATACTCGTTGTTCATTGCTGTTGTCTTTGAATTTGGATTGTTCGTATTCATTGTTCACGGCTTCTTCGTATTCTTTGTTCACGGCTTCTTCGTATTCTTTGTTTGCAGTCTCATTGTATGTTCTGTTCTCTCTATTTTCTCTTTTTGGAGTTTTCCCCTTTTTATCTTACTACCTTTCTACACTAGGATAAGTGATTGACAGTGAAAGAGAAAAGTGTAACACTTTGTCGGGGTTTATCCTACTACACCATCTGTCTACACCACTTGTCCTCTATTAAGCTGTAGAAGCGTAGAAGGATTGTAGTAACATCTGTCGTAAGATGAATGTCTTCTGTAATCCTTTCTCTTTCACTGTATTATCCTTAGTTGTAGTAACGTAGTAAGGAGAATAGGAAAGAAAAGAGAAAGGGGTATTACAAAGGGAGTGCAACAACAGAGTGCTATGGTGGTTGCTCGGGGTAAATCTTTCGGACGGCATAGACATATACGGGATTGCCATTTATCCTGCGACACTCCCTCGTATAGCCCGCCCTGCGCAGGGCTTCGCCCATCCGTTTGGGAGAGAGGGGTTGTCGGGTATAGCAGGAGAGATACCCCACAATCTCCGAATTGGTCATATAGAAGCGTTTCGTAGCCATCTCAGCTTCCGAGGGGAATGTGAAGTAGCGGAGCAACAGCTCCATCTCTGTTGTATAGACTTGAAATGCTTCGCTGTTTCTGTGCAACTCAACAATCTCTTCATCATTGAACCAATAGCGAAAGCCGTTATTCAATAGAGTCTTGGCTTCGCTGTAAACGGCATCCATCGGGATCGCTTTAGCTCTGTCTATATCTATTGCCAATACTTCAAAGGGGAGGAAGCGCCTGCTCCCTGTAGGGTCTGTGAGGAAGTCGTTGCCATTGACCGAAGCCACGAAGCTTGCCAAGTGGGGGCGCTCCTCAATGTGCTTCTCGTAAGGCATACGGTACTTCACCTGCGGACAGGTAATCAGGTTCTTCAGTTCGTTCTCATCTCGCTTGTTGAGGGCTTTGAGCTGGTCATCAATATTGATGATGAGATTTTGCCCGATAAGGCTCAGCACATCTTTCTCCTGCGGATATATCTTTCCTGTATAGCGGTAGTCGGATAGAGCTGGAGGGCAGAGCAGGTCTAGGAAGGACGTTTTGAACTTGCCTTGCTCGCCTGTCAGCACAAGGCAGGTGTGATTGCGACACTGCTTGTCGTCCATAGCATTGGCTACTACGGCCACGAGCCACTTGGTAAGGTACTCCTTCCACTTCTCAGAATTGGTTACTCGCACGCAGTCGGCAAGAGCTGTGATAGCTTCCGCATTACCTTTCGTTAGCGGTAAGGCTCGGAAATAGTCTTGCACGGGATTGATACGTGGGGAGAAATCGCTTTCAATAATGCTGTACAGATTATCGGTGGAGGTCTGTATGTTGGCCTCCTTGTCCAAGGCTCGCTTGAGGGTGTTGATACGATAGCGGTCTACGGAGGTGTAATCGCCCTTGTCTCGTGGACGATACTCGGCTCGGTGTAACACAGTGTTGTACCGAAACTCATACAGAGCTGAAAGATACGCTTCTATTTGGTCGTTTTTGGAGGGGCTATCCTTTTCTTCTATTTTCATTGTGCGGATTGCTTTGTATTACATTGTTTTGATGATTAGCTTCTTTTCAAGAGCTAAAGCCAAGTTAGAAGAGTTTTTTCGCAAGAAGCACAAGGACGGTTTTCTTGCTTCTGAGTGCATCGCTTTTCTCAGACACGGCACAACGAAAAGCCCCTTTTCACAATCCAAATGGAGGAAAAGAGGCTCTATGAGTGTGCAAATAGCACTAACGAAAAGTGTGTCGTTTGCTATGGGTCGCGTTGCTTTACTTCGATGGATTGAAGTGATTACTTGAACTAGTGACGCAATGGAATAAAGTATGGACAATCAGAGAGTGTGCAAGAGCCACTCTTCCTGACATTTCCTCGTATATCCCGCCATCTCTGCGCTTAAAGGAATAATGGAAGAGCCTGCTTACTTTTGCGTCAGAAAGTAATAACCACGCAAATAACACAACAACAAAATGAGATTTACAGCCATTGACACCTCCGCTTGGGAGGAACTGAAAGAGTGCATCGAGGAGCTGACAAAGAGTTTCAATGAACATTTTGCACCACCAGCTCAATTCCCTGACTTACTACACAATGGGGATGTATGCCGAATACTGAACATCAGTAAGCGAACATTGCAGCACTATCGGGACTCGTCCGTGCTGCCCTTTATTCAAATCGGACATAAGTGCTATTACAAGCGAGAGGATGTGGAAGCTCTCCTCGCTAACTCTAACACTCGTAAAGGTTAACGACTATGGAGTACGAAACTATCAATAAAGAAACACCAGAGATGAAACAACTCATCTCTGGCATTAAAGGTTTGACGAATCGAGTTAGAAGCATCGCTCAAACTCATCGTCCTCTTTTTGAAGGTGAAATCTATCTCACAGGACGGGAGGTCTGCGAGAGACTGTTCCTTTCCCCTCGCACCCTGCAAGACTATCGGGATAAAAGCATTATCCCTTACACCCAAATCGCAGGGAAGATTCTTTATCGAATGTCCGACCTGCAACGGATTTTAGCGGAAAATTATGTCAGACGAAATGCACAATAGAATGCACTACCATCAACACTACTTCATCAAGCAGTCCCCTTGACACTCTGAGAAGAGCAAAGCTAAGGATCTGTCTTGCTATTTAAACTATACTGGCGATTTGTCTAGATTTTCCATGCCATACAATCCTGCGACATAGTTATTTATGGCATTCTGCTCCTGTAACGAAAGCAAATTTATACGCTGCTTACTACTCAAGAGTGGTATTCCAAATCCTTTTATATAGTTCTTTGCGTAGGAGTAATAACCAGTGGCATAAGGCTTTGCAGTGTGTTGTATATAATATTCAAATACAGAGGATTCGAGTATTCGTTTTAGTACAAGGAGGTCTTCTTCGTTCTCGCTGAATATAGCATAGCCACAATAGACGAGCATGCTCTCATTGTCTGTATATATAAAACGCGGATGGTCTGTCATATAAGGGAACAATAGCTTACGTCCACGGTCGCAAGTGGCTTGTGACCGTCCAAAAGCATACCACGCCCGATAGTTTTTTTCCCCTTTGTCACGCTGAGCCAATCTCCTCTTATTAAGAGACAAGTACTTATATGCTTCTGGGTATTTGCTTATAAATAAGGCTTCTACTATTACATTATTATTCTCATCGTATGGAAAAATCACCTTCTCCATAATATCGGGGATTTCCTCTTCGGTGTGCAGTATGTTTGGCTTTATGATGTCTCGACAAATTTCTCTTTCAATAGGAAACTCCATATCACCTACTTGCAGATAAAAAAATGTCTCGTCTTCGCGTATAGGACGGAAAATATAGATGTCGTTGGCGAGGGTTGCGATACCATTCTTTATTTGGAATAATTCGCCAAGCGGACGACCAATATTCTCTATCTTGCGAATATTTTGCAGTGTTTCAGCATTGTTGAGATTCCAACCCTTGTGGTCGTCAAGCTCACTATATGGAATAGGGGTGAAGCATGTCGGTTTTTCTGAAAATCTGTTGACGTTTATTTGTCCTTTAGCATAGTTTATGCCAGCCGATCTCTGCTTATCAATTAAAACAATGCAGGTGTAGGCAAGTGTTTTTCCAAAGATGAGTTGATTGCCAAAATCAACAATTTCGAGAGCAACGTTTGATTTACGGAAAAAACCACGTAAAAGCCTAGCATTCACACTTTTAAAAAAAGAGTTGAGAGTAATATAACCAATTACACCGTCTTCTCGAAGAATATTGCAAGCTATCTCAAAAAACGGCAGATAAAGATCCGCATTTCCACATCGAGCCACTTGCCAACGAGAAAGTAATGCCTTCGACTCATCGTCAATATTCTTTGCACGGACATACGGAGGATTACCGATAACAATGTCAAATCCACCATTTTCTATCACTCCTGGCATTGTCGCAAAATTAAACTCAAGTGAATTCCCTTGACGGATGTGGAAATCCTCATCGGTCAGCGTTTCGCTGTTCTGCAGTGCAGCCAACGAAAGAAGAATCTTGCAACGCTTTACACTTAACTCACTTACATCCACTCCATAAAGACGTTGTACAGCTTCACGATACGACAGTGCGCAATGGGAATGCAAATAGTCAGCAAGCGAAAACAGAAACGCACCACAACCACAAGCGATATCAATTGCAAGGCAACTTTGCAATGGTTTCCTTTGTCTAGAGACAACTCTTTCCAAAATGTAATCTCGAATATATTTAGGGGTGTAAACCGCACCATTCTTTGTCTTCTCTGCTTTTGGAATTGCAAGCTCGAACACGTTGATAACATCCTCAATCGACTCAATACCAACGGTCGGCACGTCACGATAGTAATCAGCAAGCAATCCCCCACAGACAATTAAAGCGTTATTTTTGACAAAAGACGAAACAACAATACTTTCCAAACAAAGTTGTTGCTCGGCATAGCGAGAGACTATGTTTTGCAGTTCCTTATTCATAGTAATGGTCGGTGCGAGGGTTTGACATAATGATTTCTTTCTCAGAGTTGCTCAATCCGTAGAGTTCACAACATAATTGATCAACCTCGTTCCATAGATTGTTCAGTAATGGATATAGGCGAGAAGCGGAAGAAGTGCTAGTTGTGATTGCAGTGTTCGCTTCTTCAATATGTCGTGCCACTCCAGCAAGTTGCTGCATCTGCTCACTGAACTCAATAAACTCTATGCATGGGAATGGCACAGGATCAAGGAATTGTTTATTGAATTTATAGAATTCGCCCTGTTGCGGGTTGGCTATCGACTTGGCAAAATAGGCAAACGGTGTGGAGTTGATGACTGCCGCCAATGAGTACAGTTTATCGTCTGTCACTTTTGGAATCTGGACAAAGAACATATTGGCATTGTCACAATAAGCATCCTTCTGCATTACAACCGCTGCTTGAGGGTTCTGCGTGGTCATTGGAATACAAAGTTTTTTGTAAACGGCGTTGTGATTATTGGCACGTGTAAACAAATGCCAGTGTTCATCACGATCTAATGTTGGGAAACGATCGGGGACGGTTTTCACGTTATCTTCAATCACAGTACGGTTTTTTCGCAGATAATGAGCAGCCAAAGGATAGCGACTTTCGTAGTCAGAGAACAGTATAGGCCAAACATTACCGTCTACCACATCATATGGGAACAAAATATAAGTTGTATCTCCACGAACAGACAACGGAACAAAGTGTTCGTTGCAAAGTAACACTCGGCAGGCTCCACGTTCTACTTTCAGATTCTCACAAAGAGCAGTTCTTCCATAAATATAATCCTTATCGGTGTGGTCAACTACAATGTGGAATGCATCGGTCCACAATACTTGGACACCAACCTTAATTTTGCAAACATTTCCCAACGTTCCGAGTTCGTTTGCGAGTCTTATGCGCAGCGCAGATGTTTGGTGATTTTCAAAAGACCACGGCATTTCCGTAAAAATCTCTTTTGCTATTTCGAAACTCTCTCCATTGATACTGTTGGTGTATTTAATTGTGTGTTTTTCAGTTGCAGACTTGTCGCACACGATAATGGCAACGTATGTGATTCTGTCCTCAAACAGATCTGTTTCTACATAGTCATAGACTGTGCGGAGCAAGCGTCTACTGCTTAAAAGTTTACGAATACCCTTACCATACTCAGTCTTAAAGAATCGCTTTTGTACAATGTATCCAAGACTACCCTGTTCATTCAGCAATTCTATCCCTCGTTCAATAAACGGAATAGCAAGGTCTATTTTCCCGTTCCTGCTCGATCCATAACGCTGCTTAATGTAAGTCGACATGCACGGTAAGTCCACGTTATAGTTTTTCACTTCAACGTATGGAGGATTGCCGATAACATAGTCGAACCCACCGCGACTGAAAACATCGCTGAAAGCGGTCTTGTAATCGAAAACGTTAGTCGCCCTAAACTCTTCAATGTTCTTACCTATACTTGGAATCCGTTCTAAAATATCTGATTCCACAAGTGAATTGCCACACTTGATGTTTACTCCCACTCCGTGCAGAATCCGTGAACCGTAGAGACCTGCATTGTTAAAATCGCCTGGCTCGAAACCATCAATTGTTTTCAATGATAAGGAGAGTTTTGTAACTTCTACGCACTCTGGATTAATGTCAACTCCGTACAAACATTGGTTTACTAGCAGCTTACGCCCCTCTAAATTCAAGTATTTCTTTCCGTCCTTTTCATAGAGGTACCTCTGGGGTAAAACATCATTCCGTTTCTCTAGATTACTTTCTATCTGTGTTGCCAAATGTTCGTAGATACTTATAAGGAACACCCCGCTACCACAAGCAGGGTCAAGAAACTTTAAGTCTAGAATCTGCTGATTAGTGAGCGATTCCAAATATTCGGAAGATACGGTGCTTTCTATTGTGTTATGGACAATATGCTCGGGTGTCGTCACAGCTCCATTGCTTTTTCGGAATTCCGACTTCAGTACATTTCTGAGTATTCCCCTGTCATCATATTCAAGGTGATAGCCAAGGAAAAGGTCATAAATGTCACTGATGCTTTTCAGTGGGATTACATCAAAACAATAAGGTGATGGATAGTAGAGGTAAGATAACAGTTCATTGAAAACGGTATTGTCGATGTTTAAATTCTGAATGTCCCTAATTCGGGCGAACATAGGGCCGTCATAGTGTTCGTAAAAGTCAATATAAGACGATCTTTTGAATTTTGCCCAAAAGTCTGTCGCAGCAAAATCTTTCAGTAGCCCATCATGCTCTAGTCCGCGAGCTTCGCAAACTCGGATGAATAGTATGCGATTAAGAATTATCTGCGTCCAAAGGTTGATGTCGGCAATGCTGATTGGGCGGTGGTTTCCGTTGATGATTGCTTGTGCAAGGTTGAGGCGTACACTACTCAATGCTTTCGAGAAATTCTTATTGATAGAATCTTTGCCGACAAATTTGATACGATGGTCATTGTTTATAGTTTCTTCGCGTCCTAAAAAGCTATTGAGACAATCGAAGTTGTCTGTATAGTTTTCCGTTCTCAAGTAAACTATACGAGCAAAGTCGGCATTATCGGTGTGGCGAGGCATAGCTGTACAATCGTAAATCGCAAGTTCATCCATATTTGTCACCACTGAATAACTTGCACCGATTGACCAGCCATAAGAACGAATTTGGAAAGCAACACTATTATCGTCCTTTATATTGACAGTTCTTTTTTTCGCATCAAGGAAAAACAAACGAACTCGACCATTCATCAAAGTATAGTCAGGACGAGTATTTGTAGATCCGATTTTATTTAATGTCGTCCGTTCCGTAATATCGAGTGGAACTTCCTGCAATACATGATTGGTATTCCTCACATTCCAGCCAAACACTGCAAGCATTTGGTTAATCCAAGTACGCATAGTTTCTTCTGAAGCCTTCGTAAGCTCCCCTCGTTCACAAGCTTCTTGATAGCTTGCCACGAATGCCCTAAAATCCTCAACTCTTGCCATATTTATTTTTGTGTGGAGTGATTACCGTACTTTTCTATTTTTTCTGCCACCATATAAAGGATTCCGTTTGCATCTTCCTCTTCTCCAACAAGGCTGTAAACCTTGCTGGCAAGCCAGCAACATCGTAACTCTTCGAATGGAATGCCATAGAAAAGAGCCAGCTGCCGCACCTGATCCTCCCGTGCTTGCCTACACCCCTTTTCTATTTTGCAATATATCGCAGTATCCATATCAACTCCAGCAGCTACCTGTCGTTGCAATAGGTTATGTGATTCTCGTAGTTCTTTCAGTTTGTCTTGGAAAATCATAGCAAAATAAATTTGAGTGCAAAGGTACAACAAATTCGCCATATTTGGAAGAAATATGACTTGACAAAATATGTCAATTCAAGTTCCTCTGCCTAATATTTAGGGAATGGACGACATCGGCGTATTGAGATGCTCTTATAAAAAAATCAAGATGGACGCAAACGTAAAGAGCAAAAGAGCCTGTTCCAGTTAAGGAAGCAAGCTCTTTTATACGTAGGTTACCTATTCTCATTGTTTCATCAACCTCTCCATATCCTTTGCAATCTTCTGGTCGGTGACTTGGGCGTAGATTTGCGTGCTGGCAATAGACGAATGCCCCATCATCTTAGCGATGCTCTCGATAGGCACACCAGCCTCTAGCGTTAGCCTGCCGAACGTATGTCTTGCACAGTGCCAAGTCAACGGAGTACGGATGCCACATGCCAACCCTACGCCCACCACGCCTGAGGAGGCACCTGCCGTGGACCTCACCTAGTCGCCTGACTATCCCGAGCCTGCGGCATAAGCCCAGCAGGCTCCCCAACATAGCAAAGCCGTGTAGCCATCCGAGCCACACGGCTTTTGTTGTGCTTACGCTCCGCATCTCCTCCGTTCCCCCGCACAAACGGCTTGTAACCCGCTCCCAAAGCCATGGGAGCAAATCGTTCCACCACGCATGGGATAAAAAAATCCCTCCGTGGGGAGCAAATCGTCCCGCCCGAGGGATTTCTTCGTCCCGCCCGAGGGATCGAAAAATTCCTACCTAGGAAAAATAGATTTCCAACGCTGGAAATTTTATTTTCCACCGTTGGAAACTGACCGTTCCTCCCTTGGAACTGAAAAGTTCCTCCCTTGGAACTGAAAAGTTCCTCCGCTGGAACTAAAAAGTTCCTCCCTTGGAACTAAAAAGTTCCAAAGGAGGAACAACTTTTGGAACTCGTATCTACTACGATACCAGCACGATACGAGCAGGCAAATATAGAGCGACGTAGTCGTCTAGTCGAGCGGCAGGAGACGCACTACGTCGCCCAGTATCGGATAGAAGATGAGTTGATCGAGGACCCTCTGGCCAGACGCTTCGATAGCGCTCTGGTAGCAGTCGAGCTGTCCCTTATAGCGACCAGCGTAGTGCGGGTTCGTGAGGTCTAGTAGCTGCTACGTCGTACCCGAGTAGGTCTTGAAGTCTATCAAGACAACCCCCTCTGCCGTCTTCCCATAGCATATCGTAATGGGCTGACCAGTCAATATATACATGTCCACTGTACTCTGGACTAAAGTAAATCTTCATATCTCGTATCTCAAACTATTACACTTCTCTGATATCACTGCCTTAGGAAGAGGTCGTAGTGCGTCCCATATAGCTGCGCCCGACATATACGGTGTGAGCGAAGCATCAGTTTGGTATCCATGCTCTTCTCGACCAAGTAATCGTAGCGCTGAGCGTACAGCTCGTGTAGCCGACAGCGGGTATCGATAAAGTCGTTGAACGCTCGAACCGACTCAGCAAAGTTATCCAAAGGGATCGACAAACTGTGCCACTCACAAACGTGGCAAAAGCTCTCCAGACTCCTACAGATCACGCGCTCGCCAGCTTGTCTATAAAGGCTCCCTTTAGGATCGGGACGACCCCTTACCGCCTCGCTACCTAGCGTCTGAAAGCAGGTGAGCATCATACTCCTAGGCGAGTCGCCCAGCGGAGAGAGCTCGACTAGGAGAAAACGATCTAGATCGATACTCTTCCAAATAAAGCCCACATCGTCTAGCCCCACGTTGTAGACCAGGCAGAGTGTCTCCTTAGCCCTAGTGTGCTCCTCTAGGACTGCGTATGCGTACTGTTGGCTGCGCAAGAAGGCTGCCAGACAATCACCTCCACTCGTCGGCGCTTGCGAGCCTGACGGCTCTACGACAGAGTTCTCTGTCGTGACCAGCGCAAAGGTCCTCACACGGCTCTCAGAGCCTAGGAGGAGCTGCGCTAAGGCGGTTAACTTATGGTCCATTATATCGCTCATCTTATTTCGATCCATAGCTAATAGCGGAGCGTAGTAAAGAAAGCCGCTATCCGTGGCAGTATGGGCGACCCCTTAGCTACCTTGAACTTATCTATATCTGTGACCACCGCGATGTTTAGGTCATACTTCTCATTTAGCTCATTCATCTTATTTGTAAAGAGCTCCCCATGCTGCGGTTGACCATTGTGAAAGTAGTTGCGCTCCACATAGTAGTGTATCATCTCATGCACGAGTACGCTACGTAGCTGCTCTTCCGTCCAGTCATAGTAGCAAGAGATCAGGATCTTCACATACTTGATCTTACGTCTACTTGGTATCTCAATGAAGCGAAACATACCCAGCTTGGAGTACGACTTCAGCAGGAAAAAGTCTGGCGTAGGCAGCTCATCATCAAAGTACAGCTTGTTATACTCCTCAAAGCGCTCTGCAAGTATATCTGTCGTTATAATCATAGCTTTAGTAGTTATTAGTTGTGTCACTTTCCGCCTTATCCTTGTTCTCGACATAGGCGCATATATCCTGGATGCTTATCACCCCGCGACCACGAAGTCGCTCATTGGCTTTGTAGCCGAAGACCCTCAACTGCTCCTCCAGCTGATAAATCTGCTCTCTCACAGTCTTGAGAGCGTCCTGATAGCTACGAGGCGCGAGCTGACCGCTCTTGAACTGCCTCTTCAAGCTCTGCTTCTGAGACCTCAGCTCCTCGATCTGAGGCACCACTCGCTGCTCTAGAGCCTTATAGTCAGCATAGATCTGACACACCTCATCGTCATGAAGTCGCATCATCGCACTAGCCCACATATTTTGCCAGCTACTAAGCTCGTTGCGCAGATTCGTTATGTGGGCATTCTGCTGTGCTATACGATGTTCTAGGAAGTACTCTCTCGCATTGCTCGTAAAGTCCTTCTCGCCTCCATCCTCCTCATGCAGGATGTCCAGTAGCTCTTGGAGCGTATAGGCTTGGTAGATCTCCTTAGCTTCGTTGTAGCGCATATTGATCTCCATCAGTGAATCCCAGTAGCGGGCAAAGTAGTAAAGATGTATAGGCTCCGTCTCACCATCCTCGTAAAGCTGTCTACAGATAGCAAGTTTTGAGTGCGGACTCCCCGTGAGCTCATAGATGAGACTCAGACGGCCACTATCAGAGATCACCATAGAGCCTAAGCAACTACTCCACCACTCTAGATAGACACCGATCGTTGGGGCATCCATGCCTGGAGACTCCGTGTAGGCCAACTTATTCTGGACACTTACAGGCGTGAGAAACATACGACTATCCTGCAGTATGCGCTCTCGATGCGCTAGCAGAT
>OKTT01000867.1_pt1 | contig 15386 bp, 9 predicted proteins | sample 1606121 | NCBI WGS metagenome assembly OKTT01 (sample SAMEA3879516, study PRJEB24766) | human gut metagenome | biome: human-associated habitat; feature: feces | place: USA | collected 1985/1987
TGTATACTTATGGAAAAGATTATCGGGTTGATAAATGCCCCTTTCACTCCTTTTTATGAAAATGGTGAGGTGAATTACGAACCGATTGCTGCCTATGCGGCGATGTTGGCAAAAAATGGTTTGAAAGGTGTCTTTATTAACGGTTCATCGGGTGAAGGCTATATGCTCACCGAAGAAGAGCGCATGAAGTTGGCGGAACGCTGGATCGAAGTATCTCCGGAAAATTTTAAAGTAATTGTTCATGTGGGTAGTACTTGCGTGAAGTCGAGTCGTCGCTTGGCAGAGCATGCACAAAAGATCGGAGCATGGGGTATTGGTGCGATGGCTCCTCCTTTCCCTAAGGTAGGTCGTGTAGAAGAACTGGTGAAATACTGTGAAGAGATTGCTTGCGGTGCTCCCGAGCTTCCTTTCTATTTTTATCATATTCCTGCTTTTAACGGGGCATTTCTGTCTATGGTAGCTTTTCTTAAAGCGGTAGACGGACGTATTCCTAATTTTGCAGGCATCAAATACACTTATGAGAGTTTGTATGAGTACAATCAATGCCGCCTTTATAAGGATGGAAAGTTTGATATGTTGCATGGGCAGGATGAGACTATTCTTCCTTGTCTGGCAATGGGAGGCGCTCAGGGAGGAATAGGTGGTACCACTAACTACAACGGTTGTAATCTGGTAGGTATTATCGATGCCTGGAATGCCGGTGATTTGGAGAAAGCGCGTCAACTTCAGAATTTCTCTCAGGAAGTGATCAATGTGATCTGTCATTACAGAGGTAATATTGTAGGCGGTAAACGCATTATGAAACTGATCGGCTTGGATTTGGGCAAGAATCGTACACCTTTCCAGAATATGACCGACGAGGAAGAGGCTCGTATGAAAGCAGAATTGGAAGCTATTCACTTTTTTGATCGTTGTAATAAGTTTTAATCCGTTTATGTTATGAATGTAACCGAATATCTACAAAAATGGTCAGTCTCTTACCGGGACGACATGTTGGGAAATATAATGCCTTTTTGGTTGAAGCATGGGTTGGATCTTCGGAACGGAGGTGTTTATACCTGCTTGGATCGTGACGGTTCTTTGATAGATACTACCAAATCAGTTTGGTTTCAAGGGCGTTTTGCGTTCACATGCAGTTATGCTTATAATCATATTGAACAGAATCCGGAGTGGCTGGCTGCTGCAAAAAGTACGATTGACTTTATAGAGCAACATTGTTTTGATTCTGATGGGCGTATGTTTTTTGAAGTTACCGCATCGGGAGAGCCTTTGCGCAAACGTCGTTATGTCTTTTCTGAAACTTTTGCAGCTATTGCTATGGCAGAATATGCTATCGCTTCGGGTGAAAGGGAATATGCGGAAAAGGCTTTGAAACTGTTTAAAGATATACAGCGTTTTCTCAATACTCCCGGTGTATTGGAACCTAAGTATTGGAATACGGTGCAGTCGAAAGGCCATTCCATCGTTATGATTCTCATCAATACAGCTTCACGTATTCGTGCTGCCATTGCCGATCCGGCACTCGATAAGCAGATCGATGATTCGATTGCATTGTTACAGAAAGATTTTATGCATCCGGAATTCAATGCGTTATTGGAGACGGTTGGTTCCAACGGGGAATTCATCGATACGATTAATGGACGTATTATCAATCCGGGGCATTGTATTGAAACTTCTTGGTTTATTCTTGAAGAGGCTAAATATCGTAATTGGGATAAACAACTGACCGATATGGCGCTTACTATCCTCGACTGGTCGTGGGAGTGGGGATGGGATAAAGAATATGGTGGTATTATAAACTTCCGCGACTGTCGTAACCTGCCCCCACAGGATTATGCACATGACATGAAATTCTGGTGGCCACAGACCGAAGCTATCATTGCTTCTCTCTATGCTTACCAGGCTACGAAAGATGAAAAGTATCTTGCTATGCACCGGCAGGTCAGTGATTGGACATATGCCCATTTCCCTGATCATGAATTTGGAGAGTGGTACGGATACCTTCATCGCGATGGAACAGTCTCACAACCGGCAAAAGGTAATATCTTTAAAGGACCTTTCCACATCCCTCGGATGATGACAAAGGGGTATGAGCTTTGCCGGGAATTATTACCTTAAGAATATATAGTTTGAATAATTTGTGACAGTGGTTGAGAAGCGATTAAGTAGTAAGTAGTCAGGTAGTTAAGTAGTCAAGTAGTTAAGTAGTCAAGTAGAAATGACTTGTCTGATGTGTTTTCTTTAACTACTTGCTACCTCATCATTCAACTACTTACTACTTGACTACTTAACTACTTGACTACTTAATAGCTCATGAATTATTCGGAATAGAGAGAGTACGGCTTGCCATAGGGGTTATAGCGTATCCTGATGGCATCTGTTTTTAACATTGTTAATTAGAAATTTAAGGCCCTGAATTCTCCATTATAAGAGTATATATTTTTGATATTTAAAAGTATATACTTATATGTGGTTAAAGTATATACTTAATGTGCCGTTTAGTATATACTTTTGTAAATAGTAAGAATATTCCATGGAAACTGTTGTTTTTCAGTTGATTATTTTTTTTGAAGATGAAAGCGACAGGAATATTTATTTTCTTATCATTGATAATCGGAGAGAATATACTTGTTTTTATAGCAAGTAAATTATAACGAGCAAAAAAGCAGGAGGGCATACGCTATTATAATTGAAAACGAACAGGAAATCATGAAAAACTCAAAAATTTATCCTTGGATTGTAGTAGCTCTTCTTTGGGGAGTAGCATTACTCAATTATATGGATCGTCAGATGCTTTCGACTATGAAAGATGCTATGCAATTGGATATTGCAGAATTACAGTCAGCTACTAATTTCGGCCGTTTGATGGCTGTCTTTCTTTGGATATATGGATTTATGAGCCCTGTTGCCGGTATGATTGCTGACAGATTAAACCGGAAATGGCTGATTGTAGGAAGTCTTTTTGTTTGGTCTGCCGTTACTTTTGGTATGGGATATGCCGAAACGTTCACTCAAGTATATTGGTTACGCGCTTTGATGGGAGTGAGTGAAGCGCTTTATATTCCGGCCGGACTTTCTTTGATTGCAGATTGGCATCAGGATAAGTCGCGTTCGTTGGCAGTGGGAATTCATATGACCGGACTTTACACAGGTCAGGCTATTGGCGGATTTGGAGCTACCGTAGCAGCCGCTTATTCCTGGCATACGGCTTTTCACTGGTTTGGGATCATCGGTATTGTCTATGCTTTTATATTAGTTGTCTTTTTGCGCGAAAATAAGGAGCATATGGAGATAGAGCGTTTGCGTCGGGAGGAACCGAAGCAGAAGTCATCTGTTTTTAAAGGTTTGTCTTTGTTATTCAGTAATGTTGCATTCTGGGTGATATTATTTTATTTTGCTGCTCCCAGCCTTCCGGGATGGGCCACGAAAAACTGGTTGCCGACCCTGTTTGCCGAGAATCTGAATATCCCGATGTCGGAAGCAGGTCCGATGTCAACTATTACTATTGCTGTTTCTTCTTTTATCGGAGTGCTTCTCGGTGGAATCCTTTCGGACAGATGGGTATTAAAGAATATTCGTGGCCGGGTTTATACAGGAGCTATCGGCTTAGGACTTACTATCCCGGCATTGATGCTATTAGGGTTTGGACACAATACGGTAGGTATTGTGGGAGCCGGATTATTGTTTGGCATCGGTTTTGGAATCTTTGATGCGAATAATATGCCTATTCTTTGCCAGTTCGTATCGGCTAAATATCGTGCAACTGCTTATGGTATCATGAATATGACAGGGGTGTTTGCCGGGGCTGCCGTCACCAGTTTATTAGGGCGATGGACCGACGGTGGCGAATTAGGATTGGGTTTTGCCTGGCTGAGTGTAGTTGTTTTAATAGCATTGGCATTGCAACTCTACTTCCTGCGCCCTAAAACGGATAATATGCAGTGATGTGGATGATTTCTCCGGATTTCAATACCGGTATGGTTGGAAATAAAAAAGTGTGTAAACCGATATAAAATGAAAAATAGTATCTTTGTCCTCAATAACGTAAATATAATTTTAGTCAATACCATGAAAAAAACTCTGTTTTTACTTCCTTTCTTTTGTTTGTTATGTGCAGTGTCTACACTTTGTGCGGCCGATACCCTTTTTATCAAAGAAACACGTATTCCTATTTTGATAGAAAGGCAAGATAATGTTTTGTTTTATTTGCGTCTGGACGCAAAGGATAGTAAGGTGCTGGACAAGGTTGTGTTGAAATTTGATGAAGAAACCGTGCTTTCGGATATTCAATCTGTGAAGCTTTATTATGGAGGTACGGAAGCTTTACAGGATGTAGGTAAAAAGCGTTTTGCTCCCGTTGAATATATATCCAGCCATGCTCCGGGAAAAACATTGGCTGCCAATCCTTTTTATTCGATAAAAAAAGCCGAAGTGAATAATCCTAAAAATGAGATTGTACTGAAAGGTGAACAAAAACTGTTTCCGGGTATCAATTATTTCTGGATCAGTTTGCAAATGAAACCCGGAACTTCGCTTACTGCCAAAGTGAAGGCAAAGATAGCTTCGGCAACTTTAGATGGTAAAAATGTACTCTTAAATCTGGTTTCTCCTGAAAATATAGAGCATTATATGGGTGTAGGAGTGCGCCATGCCGGAGATGATCATTCGGCTGCATTTCGTATTCCGGGATTGGTAACGACTAATAAAGGCACTTTATTGGGAGTATATGACGTGCGTTATAATAGCAGCGTCGATTTACAAGAGCATGTGGATGTGGGGTTGAGCCGTAGTACGGATGGCGGAAAGACATGGGAAAAGATGCGTTTGCCATTGGCGTTTGGCGAACACGGAGGATTGCCGGCCGCACAAAATGGGGTAGGAGATCCTTCTATTCTGGTAGATACGAAAACAAATGCCATCTGGATCGTTGCTGCATGGACACATGGAATGGGAAATCAACGTGCGTGGTGGAGTTCGCATCCGGGAATGGATATGAATCATACGGCACAATTGGTAATGACGAAAAGTACGGATGACGGAAAAACATGGTCGGCTCCGATCAATATCACAGAACAGGTGAAAGACCCTTCCTGGTACTTCTTATTGCAAGGGCCGGGGCGTGGGATTACGATGAGTGATGGTACGCTGGTTTTTCCTATTCAGTTTATCGATGCCGCCCGTATACCCAATGCCGGAATTATGTATAGCAAAGACCGTGGGGAGACATGGAAAATTCATAATTATGCCCGTATAAACACTACAGAGGCACAAGTGGCGGAGGTAGAACCCGGCGTACTGATGTTGAATATGCGTGATAACCGGGGAGGGAGCCGTGCGGTGGCTATTACAAAGGATTTAGGGAAAACATGGACAGAGCATGTCTCTTCGCGAAGTGCTTTGCGTGAACCGGTTTGCATGGCAAGTCTGATAAAGATAGATGCGAAAGAGAATGTACTGGGAAAAGACATTTTGTTGTTTTCCAACCCCAATACGATAAAGGGGCGGAATCATATTACCATCAAGGCCAGTCTCGACGGTGGAGTGACCTGGCTGCCCGAACATCAGTTGCTGATAGATGAAGCCGAGGGATGGGGATACTCCTGCCTTACTTTGATTGATAAGGAAACGATTGGTATTCTGTATGAAAGTAGCGTAGCGCATATGACTTTTCAGCGAATAAAAATAGAAGACATAATCAAATGAAAAATAGAACCTGTTGTGCCATCTGTTTCCTATTGCTGTGCACATTTGCTACGGTTCGGGCAGGTAATATCCATTTTTTGCCCGAACCGCAACAGGTAAAGCTGACGAATGAAAAATTCAGTATAAAGAGAGTAAGGTTATCCGGTGATATTCTCATTCCTCAATTGGGACTGCTGGTGTCGGAATTAGGAGGCATGATAGATGGCAAATCCTCTTCCGTAATTGAGATCCGTTTAGTAGAAAAACTGGATGGAATAGCTTTGAATGAGAACGAGGCATATCGTTTGGTTGTGAGGAAGAATAAAATATCTATCGAAGCAACTACGGAACAGGGAGCATACTGGGGGTTACAGACTTTAAGACAGCTACATTGTAAAGGAACGGCTCTCATTCATGGAGGGGAGATTGTAGATTGGCCGGCTTTTCGCGTTCGTGGCTTCATGCAGGATGTAGGCAGGGGATATATTTCCGTAGAGGAATTGAAACGGGAAATAGATATTCTTTCCCGTTATAAAATCAATGTATTTCATTGGCATCTGACGGAGAACCAAGCATGGCGTCTTGAAAGCAAAATCTTTCCGGTATTGAATGATAGTTGCAATATGACCCGTATGCCCGGCAAGTTTTATACACTGGAAGAAGTCAGGGATCTGGTGGAGTTTTGTAAACAAAGGCAGGTGATGCTTATTCCGGAGATTGATATGCCGGGGCATAGTGCGGCCTTTGTGCGGGCTTTCAGACACGATATGCAGAGTGAAGCCGGTATGAAAATCCTGAAATTATTGGTGGATGAAATTTGTGAGACATTCGATGTGCCGTATTTGCACATCGGGACGGATGAGGTGGCATTTACCAATCCGCAGTTTGTGCCGGAAATGGTGGCCTATGTCCGTGCTAAAGGGAAAAAGGCGATTTCCTGGAATCCGGGCTGGCATTATAAGCCGGGGGAGATAGATATGACCCATTTATGGAGTTATAGAGGGAAGGCGCATGAGGGTATTCCGGCCATCGATTCAAGATTCCATTATCTCAATCATTTTGATGTGTTTGCCGATATCATTGCTTTGTACAATAGCCGCATCTATAACCAGCCCTATGGCAGTGATGATATTGCCGGAAGTATTCTGTCTGTGTGGCAGGACAGGTGGGTCGTACCGGAAGTGAATGTTATCAGAGAAAATTCCTTTTATCCCAATATGCTGGCTTTTGCCGAACGGTCTTGGAAAGGAGGCGGTTTTGAGTATTTCGATAAAAACGGGACGATTCTTCCGGGAGAGGATTCAGACGAATTCCGGAGTTTTGCCGATTTCGAGAGAAGAATGTTGTGGCACAAAGAGCATTGTTTCAAGGGGTATCCTTTTGCCTATGTGAAACAAACCAATGTGAAATGGAACATTACGGATGCATTTCCCAATGAAGGTGATTTGGAACGTACGTTTCCTCCCGAATCCGAGTTGAAAGAATCATATGTATACGAAGGACAGGAGTACAATGTGCGACAAGCCATTGGTGCCGGTATCTATCTGCGTCATGTGTGGGGAACTCTGATTCCTGCTTTCTATAAAGAACCTGAAGAAAATCATACGGCGTATGCATATACTTGGGTTTATTCTCCCAAAAGCCAGGAGGTTGGTTTGTGGGCAGAGTTTCAGAACTATGGACGTTCCGAGAAAGATCTGCCTCCTCCTGCCGGTAAGTGGGATTATAAAGGAAGTCGTATCTGGTTGAATGACACCGAGATACTTCCTCCTGTGTGGACAGCCAACCATACTGTGTTGGATAATGAGATACCCTTGGGGAATGAGAACTTCACGGCTCGTCCTCCCTTGAAGGTGCATTTGAATAAAGGATGGAACAAGGTATTGCTGAAACTTCCCGTAGGAGAATTTAAAACTCATCAGGTACGTCTGGTGAAATGGATGTTTACTACTGTTTTTGTCACGCTTGATGGTGAACGTGCTGTCGACGGGTTGGTTTATTCTCCTGAGAAGAAACTGAAATAAGAACGATTCCGGAAATTTCATAAGAAAAAGAGGATTATCTCCTCATTCAGGATTCGGTAGAAGAGATTTATCTGATAATAACGATAGTGATGAATAAAGAAATTGATTTATCCGTATCATGCTACGGAAAGACGAAAGATTTGGATTACGATTTAGTAATTCTTCCTTGGGGAGCTACTGAGCCCCATAATTTGCATTTACCTTATTTGACGGATTGCATATTATCTCATTCGGTTGCAGTCGATGCGGCAGAACGGGCTAAAAAAGAATATGGTGTACGTTGTATGGTGATGCCTCCTGTGACGCTGGGATCACAAAACCCCGGACAGCGCGAACTGCCGTTTTGTATACATGCCCGGTATGAAACACAGAAAGCAATCCTTACGGACATTGTAGCTTCGCTTCATACGCAAGGTATCCGTAAAATGGTTATTGTAAACGGACATGGAGGAAACAATTTTAAGAATATGATCCGTGACCTGTCAATGGATTATCCCGATTTTCTGATTGCTTGCAGTGAGTGGTTTACAGTGCTTCCTGCAAAAGATTATTTTGATCAGCCGGGAGATCATGCCGATGAGTTGGAGACTTCCGTAATGATGCATTATCATCCTGAATTGGTAAATCTGGAGGAAGCCGGTGAGGGCCGGTACAAGCCGTTTGCTATAAAGTCTTTACAAGAAAAGGTTGCGTGGATCCCACGTGACTGGCAGAAAGTGTCTGATGATACGGGGATCGGAAACCCTAAACTGGCTACGGCAGAAAAAGGAAAAAGATATGCAGAAGCCGTTGCGGAAAAATATGCAAAGTTGTTTTCCGAACTTGCCCGGGAAGCGGTATATTGCCCGTAATGATTTATATGCAATAATTAAGTAGTTAAGTAGTCAAGTAGTTAAGTAGCAAGTAGTAGATAGTCAAGTAGCAAGTAGTAGATAGTTAAGTAGTAAGTAGTAGATAGTTAAGTAGTAAGTGGTAGATAGTCAAATAGTAGGTAGTCAGGTGGTAAGTAGTTAAGTAGAAATAGTTTGTTTGATGTGTTTCCATTAACTATCTACTACTTACTACTTAACTACTTGACTACTTAACTACTGTATTAATTCGGTTTTTCATATCTGCTCTTTATAAATGTTTGAACAGGGTTACTTCAAAAATAAAAAGGATGAAACGATGATAAAGGTAAGACAGGTTTTGTTATGCAGTGCTGTGCCATTTTTCTTTTTGGCAGCTTCGTGTGTTCGGGAAAACTCGTCCCGGAAGCAGGATATCCATGTGCAGCAGATGTCCGGCTTTCCGAATCAGGAATTCGGTTATGAGTTGGGAGTGTCTGCTTGTTACGTCGGTATTATCGGTAATAAATTGGTTATGGCCGGAGGTTGTAATTTTGCAGGGAAATCTGCGGCAGAAGGTGGGCCGAAATATTTTTATAAAGGCATATATACAGCCGAAATAACGAAAGATTCCGTGCTCGTGTGGAAACAAGTTGGAGAATTGCCGTCACCGGTAGCCTATGGAGTTTCTATCTCACGGTCCGGTGAGATGATTCTTATCGGAGGGAATAATGCAGACGGAGGGCTTACCTCCGTATTCCGTCTGAAACTGGCAGAGGATGGCGGGGCTATTTTGGATACATTGCCATCGTTGCCTTTTGCACTGGACAATATGTCCGGTGCTGCATCCGGCAATACGATTTATGTGGCGGGGGGAAACCGGAATGGATCTCCTTCTACTTCGATGTTGTCTTTAAATCTCAATGAACCGGAGCTCGGTTGGAAAGAAGAAGTTCCATTTCCGGGTGCTGCACGTGTACAGCCAGTTTGTGCCGTACAAGATGGTATGTTGTATCTGTGGGGAGGCTTTTGTCCTTCACAGAATGGGGGCGAAGCCAGTGTAGCTACTGATGGTTACCGGTATCTGCCTTTACAAGAACAATGGGAACCGGTACCGGCGCCTGCCGTTGCAGAAACAGGAGAGTCGCTTACTTTGACCGGAGGAACTTCCTGCGTTTGGTCGGATAGTATTATTCTATGTACAGGTGGAGTGGATAAAGATATTTTTCTGGATGCTATCAGTGGTGATTATAAGCGAATTGCAAAAGAAGATTATTTGCTGCAACCCGTTGCCTGGTATCGGTTTAATGGCCGGTTGATGGCATACAATACCCGCCGGAACCATTGGGAGGAATGGGAGGAATCTGCTTGCCTGGCACGGGCCGGTGCTGCTTTATTAGGGAAAGGACAGCAATTATTTATTGTAGGAGGCGAACTGAAACCGGGTATTCGTACCGCAGAAATCAGCAGAATTACAATCAAGTAAAATGATTAAAGCATATGATGACGCACAAATGGATTTTTATTTTATTGTTGCTTGTATCGATGGCAGGCAATGCCCAGGAGCGGAAATATTCAACGTTCTATTATCAACGGGCAACTTTATTTGAAGAACTTCCGGTCACTTCGAAAGACATTATCTTTTTAGGAAACAGCATTACGAATGGAGCGGAATGGTCGGAACTGTTCAGTAATAAGCATGTCAAGAACAGGGGGATCAGCGGGGATATCTGTATGGGGGTCTATGATCGTCTGGATGCCGTTTTAAAGGGAAAGCCGGCAAAGATCTTTTTGTTGATCGGTATCAATGATGTGAGCCGGGGGACTTCGGCGGATACCATTGTCGGATATATCGGGATGATTGCTGCTAAAATAAAAAAAGATTCCCCTAAAACAAGGTTATATTTACAAAGTGTGCTTCCGGTAAGCGATCATTATAATATGTTCAAAGGGCATACGGCACATTGGGAAGAAGTGGCGAAGATAAATGAAGGATTAATCCGGCTGGCGGAGAAGGAAAAACTGACATATATCGATCTTTATTCCCACTTTGTAGACTCAAAGACGGGTAAGATGAATATTGAATATACCAATGACGGTCTCCATCTTTTGGGGAAAGGTTATTTGAAATGGGTAGAGATTGTGAAACCTTATATTTCGAAGAAATGAAAAAGATATTCTTAGGAGCCTTATGTCTCTTGCTGTGTTTGGGGGTATCGGCCAAAGCACCTGTAAAGATTGCCTGTGTAGGAAATAGCATTACGTATGGCTATACGATTGAAAACAGGGAAAGAGATTCGTATCCTGCCCAGTTACAACACATGCTGGGTGAGGGGTATACCGTTGGAAATTTTGGAAAATCCGGAGCGACTTTGCTGAATAAGGGTCACCGTCCTTATATGAAGCAGGAAGAGTTTCAAAAGGCGCTGGCTTTTGCCGGAGACATCGTTGTCATTCATTTGGGCATTAATGATACGGATCCGAGAAACTGGCCCGACTATCGGGATTTTTTTGTCAGGGATTATCTGGCACTGATCGACTCTTTTCGTGTAGTAAACCCTGATGTACGGATTTTGGTGGCACGGATGACTCCTATTGCCGATCGTCATCCGCGTTTTGAGTCCGGTACGCGCGACTGGCATGGAGAGATACAACAAGCCATTGAGACCGTTGCAAGATACGCCAATGTACAGTTGATTGATTTTCATGAACCGCTTTATCGTTATCCTTTCATGTTACCGGATGCAGTACACCCTACGGTAGAGGGAGCGGGTATTTTAGCGAAAATTGTGTACTCTGCCATTACCGGAGATTACGGCGGTCTGCGTTTGTCCGAAATATACAGTGATAACATGGTGTTACAATGTGGATGTCCGTTGGATATTCATGGTGTGGCCGATGCCGGTGAAAAAGTCACCGTCAGTATCGCCGGACAGACAGAAAGTACGAAAGCAGGTGCAAACGGTAAATGGGCTATATGCTTGAAACCGCTACAACCGGGAGGACCTCATGCTCTGACCGTCTCTACCGGAAAGCGCCGGTTGCATTTTGAGAATGTGCTGGTAGGAGAAGTCTGGCTTTGTTCCGGACAGTCCAATATGGAATTCATGATGAAGGAGGGGGTGGATGGCAAGGTCGATATTCCACAGAGTGGGAATGCAGGCATTCGTTTGTTCGATATGAAAGCCCGTTGGCGTACGAATGCAGTAAAATGGGATGCTTCCGTGCTGGATTCACTGAATCATTTGCAATATTATGCAAATACCGAATGGGTGGAATGTTCCCCGAAGACGGTGGCGGATTTTTCAGCCGTTGCCTATTATTTTGGGAAGATGCTGCAAGACAGCTTGCAGGTTCCTGTAGGGTTGATTTGCAATGCTATCGGCGGTTCGCCTACGGAAGCTTGGGTAGGTCGTAAAGCTTTGGAATATGAATTTCCGGCTATTATGCGCGATTGGCTGAAGAATGATTTTGTTCAGAAGTGGGTACACGGGCGTGCGGCTTTGAATATTAAGCTGACAACTGATAAATTACAGCGCCATCCCTATGAACCTTGCTATTTGTTTGAGTCGGGAATAGTTCCGTTGGATAGGTATCCCATAAAAGGGGTTATCTGGTATCAGGGAGAATCGAATGCCCATAATTATGAGGCACATGAGAAACTGTTCCGTTTGTTGGTCGGTAGCTGGCGTGAGAACTGGAATGATCCGGATTTGCCTTTTTACTATGTACAGTTGTCCTCTATCGACAGGCCGTCATGGCCTTGGTTTCGCGATAGTCAACGAAGGCTGATGGATGCGATTCCTCATACGGGGATGGCGGTTTCGAGCGATTATGGCGATTCACTGGATGTACATCCAAAGAATAAACGCCCCGTAGGCGAACGGTTGGCACATTGGGCATTAAACCGTACTTATGATAAGAAACAGGTTGTTCCGTCGGGACCTTTGTTCCGTAGTGTGGATTTCCGGGAGAATGTGGCTTATGTGAGTTTCGATTATGCCGACGGATTGCATACGGCTGACGGGAGGTCAATCAGGGAATTTGAAATAGCCGAGACGGAAGGGGTATATTATCCGGCTAAAGCCGAAGTTGTGGGAAATCAGGTAAAAGTATACAGTGACCGGGTGAAACATCCACACCATGTCCGTTATGCTTGGCGGCCGTTTACCCGGGCAAATCTGGTAAACTCTCAGAGCTTGCCGGCTTCTACTTTCCGTTCCCGCTAAAAAAAGCTGTTCTCCGGATAAAAAAGACCGTATCCGGAGAACAGCTTTTAGTCTTTTTTTGTTTTATCTTTATATTCCTTAATATAAAGATAACATGAAACAACACCGACTCATCTTTCTTCAGACTGTCTCATTCTGTTTTTCTCTGTTGGCAATGTCATTGGATGGCTTTTCTCAGAAGCCGTCGGCCGTTCCTCTCGACTCTTTGATTACTGTAGGATATGCCACCGGCAACATTAAGAACCTTTCCGGTTCTGTGGAAAAAATCACCGAGTTACAGATGAACCGCGATCAGATACTGAATCCTCTCGATGCTATTCGCGGACGTGTTCCCGGACTTACCATACAAAAAGGAACAAACGGTACGGCCACTTTGGATGCCGTCCGCCTGCGCGGAACGACCTCGCTTACCAGTGGCAACGATCCTTTGATTATTGTAGACGGCGTGTTCGGTGATCTGAATATGCTTTCGTCTATCTATCCCACTGATATTGAAAGCTTCACCATTTTGAAGGATGCTTCCGAAACTGCCCAGTATGGATCTCGCGGAGCTTCCGGAGTGATTGAAGTCACCACTAAAAAGGGCGTTAGCGGCAAAAATCGGATCAGCTATAACGGTAGTTTTGGTATAGCCACTGTCTATAAGAATCTTAAAATGCTTCCGGCAGGTGCTTTCCGTCAAGTAGCAGCTGAGCAGGGCATTTCCATTCTCGATTTGGGAAATAATACGGACTTTCAAAAGGAGATTGAACAGACCGGCTTCCAGCAAAATCATCATATTGCCTTTTATGGTGGTTCCGATGCTTCCAATTATCGTGTCTCTTTAGGGTATGTTGACCGGCAAGGAGTGATCTTGAATGAGGATATGAAGAATTTCACGTCCAATATGAATATGACACAGAAAATCTTCGGTGATTTTATCCGTTGCGAGTTGGGTATGTTCGGTTCGGTACAGAAAAATCACAATCTTTTCGATTATCAAAAGACTTTTTATTCGGCAGCTACCTTTAATCCTACTTTTCCGAATCATAAGAATACGGAGACGGGTTCCTGGGATCAAATCACCAATGCCAGCCAGATAACCAATCCTCTGGCATGGATGGAAGTGAAGGACCATGATGCAACGTCTCACATCAGCACCCATGCGAAACTGACATTTAATCTGCTTGATGAACTGAAACTCGTCATGTTCGGGTCTTATACTTATAATATAGTAGAGAACTCCCAGTATCTTCCTACTTCGGTATGGGCACATGGGCAAGCCTATAAAGGAACCCAAAAGATGGAGTCGCTTTTGGGTAATCTGATGCTGACCTATAAGAAGAATTGGCGGAAACACTACTTTGATGTGTTGGCGTTGGCAGAGCTTCAAAAGGAGACATATACCGGATATTACACCACAGTCACTAATTTCAGTACCGATCTTTTCGGCTATGACAATCTTCAGGCAGGAGCTGTCCGGCTTTGGGAGGGGACGAATTCTTATTATGAAGAGCCGCACTTGGCTTCTTTTATGGGACGTTTCAACTATACTTATGCCGACCGTTATATTCTTACGGTCAATGCCCGTACGGACGCCTCTTCCAAGTTTGGTAATAATCATAAATGGGGCTTTTTCCCATCTGTCTCGGTGGCATGGGCGGTGAGTGAGGAGAAGTTTATGAAACGCATTCCTCTGGTGGATAATCTGAAACTTCGCGTGGGTTATGGATTGGCCGGCAATCAGAATGGAATAGATTCTTACACCACTTTGAGATTGGTTCGCCCCAACGGAGTAGTACCTGTGGGAAATTCTGCCATAGTCACATTGGGCGAGATGCAGAATATAAACCCTGATTTGAAATGGGAAGTGAAGCACACTTTTAATGCCGGAGCAGACTTGGGGATGTTTGGGAACCGCCTGTTGTTCTCTATCAATTACTACAATTCTAAAACGACCGACATGCTTTATCTGTACAATGTCAGCGTCCCGCCATTTGCCTACAATACATTACTGGCCAATATCGGCTCCATGCGCAATAGCGGTACTGAAATAGCCATCGGCATCACTCCGCTTAAAACCCGGGATATGGAACTGAACATCAATGCCAATATTACTTTCCAAAGAAACAAATTGCTATCCTTGAGCGGCGATTACAATGGAGAGAATATTTCGGCGCCGGAGTATAAGAGTCTGGCGAGTCTTGACGGAGCCGGCTTTCACGGCGGATACAATCATATTGTTTATCAGATAGTAGGCCAGCCTTTGGGTGTCTTTTATCTTCCTCATTCCAGTGGACTCGTTTCCGACGGCAACGGTGGATATACCTATGGTATTGCTGATCTGAATGGTGGCGGAGTCAGTCTTGAAGATGGCGAAGACCGCTATGTGGCCGGGCAGGCGGTGCCTAAAACGCTGTTGGGCTCCAATATCAGCTTTCGCTATAAACGGTTTGACGTTTCGTTGCAGGTCAATGGCGCTTTCGGGCATAAAATCTACAACGGCACCTCGCTTACTTACATGAATATGAATATTTTTCCCGATTATAACGTTATGGAAGAGGCTCCCCGACGGAACATCAAGGACCAGACTGCTACCGATTATTGGTTGGAAAAGGGAGATTATATCAATTTTGATTATCTGA
>OKTT01000892.1_pt1 | contig 14997 bp, 8 predicted proteins | sample 1606121 | NCBI WGS metagenome assembly OKTT01 (sample SAMEA3879516, study PRJEB24766) | human gut metagenome | biome: human-associated habitat; feature: feces | place: USA | collected 1985/1987
TCCCGGTTGAAAACGTGGGGGAACGAAAGAAGAAGAGAAGGGAATGAAAACTGTGTTTGAAAAGGTCTTTCAGCTGAGCAAACACAAAACCACCGCCAAAACCGAAGTGATGGCGGGTATCACCACATTTATGACCATGGCCTACATTCTGGCCGTTAACCCGAGCGTCCTGTCCGCCGCGGGGATGGACGCTACCGCCGTGCTGCTGGCGACGGCGCTGTCCTCCTTCATCGGCACGGCCTGCATGGCGCTGATGGCGAATCTGCCGTTCGCGCTGTCCGCGGGCATGGGCCTCAATGCGTTTCTGGCCTACACCGTCGTGCTGGGCATGGGCTACACGTGGCAGGTCGCGCTGCTGGCCGTCTTTGTCGAGGGTCTGATCTTCGTCGTGCTGAGCCTGACGAACGTGCGCGAGGCGATCTTCAACGCCATCCCGCTGACGCTCAAGCGCGGCGTTTCCGTCGGCATCGGCCTGTTCATCTGCTTTATCGGCCTGCAGAACGCCGGTCTGGCGGTGGATTCCGCCACACTGGTGACGATCACGAGCTTCACCGAGAATTTCAGCACGCACGGCATCTGCGCGCTGCTGGCGCTGATCGGCCTGCCCCTCTCGGTGGTGCTGTGGTTCACGGCGCAGGAGCTGGTCCTCATCATCTTCGGCGACCAATGGACGCCCTCCATCCCGGTATTCCGAATACTCACCCTGTCGGTAGGCGTGCAGATTATCCTCTCCTCTTCCGGCTCCATCTTTCAGGCGGCGGGCGACACGAAGAACTTATTTATGTGCGGACTGTTCTCGTCCATACTCAACGTCACTGGCATCCTACTGGGCATTTTTTGGTTCGGCACGCTCGAAGCTGTAGCCACATGCATCACGCTCACGTTTACCGTCAACTTCGCTCAGTGCTACTGGATGATGTACCGGATGACGCTGCACCGCAGCTTGCGCCATTTCGCCATCCAACTGATCTCGCCCCTGATGGTCAGCATCCTGTTGATAGCCGTACTCTATCCGCTCAGCCTAATGACAGAAGGAGGCAACATTTTTCTGACCCTGATTGTAAAAAGCATTATATTTTTCTGTATATTTGGGTGCTATATACAGTTGACCGGTGAATACGACATCACTGGCAAGGCAAAAAGCATCATAAACAAAAACAAACGATGAAAGCACTGTTTCTTATATTCCACGGATTTGAAGAAGCGAACGGCATCAGCAAGAAAATCCGCTATCAGGTAAAAGCGCTGAAAGAGTGCGGAATGGACGTGCACACATGTTATCTGAACGAGGAAAATGGACACAAATGCCGGATGATAGACAATCACACGCTGCGGGACTACGGCAGCGGAATAAAAGGAAAACTCCGGAAAAGATTTGAGTTACAAAGCATCGTAAAATACATTCTGCAGGAAAATATCCAGTTGGTCTACATGCGTTCGTACCACAACGCCAACCCGTTCACCATCAGCATGGTGAAGCAGTTGAAACGACAGGGAGTGAAGGTGGTCATGGAAATTCCCACCTATCCGTACGACCAGGAATACATCACCCGCAGAATGAAACTGGATCTGCTTGTTGACCGATGCTTCCGCAGAAAACTGGCGGCACAGCTTGACGGTATCGTCACCTTCTCTGATGCGGAAACAATATTCGGAGGACATACGATACGCATCTCAAACGGAATAGACTTCGATGCCATACCGCAAAAGATAACCCGGAATGACACTTCCCGAGAACTGCACCTGATAGGTGTGGCAGAGGTACACTACTGGCACGGCTTCGACCGGATTATAAAGGGAATGGCAGACTACTACGCCACCCACCCCTCCTATAAGGTCTACTTCCACATCGTGGGTGCACTAACCGGCGAACGCGAGCGCAGAGAGATACTGCCTGTCATTGCACAGTATAAACTGGAACCTTTCGTCATACTACACGGACAGCAGCACGGAGAGCAACTCGACAAGATATTCGAACAGTCCGATTTCGGCATCGGAAGCCTGGCAAGGCACCGGAGCGGAATCACAACCATCAAGACACTCAAGAACCGGGAATATGCGGCCCGGGGACTACCTTTCATCTACTCCGAAACGGATACCGACTTTGACGACAAACCCTACGTACTGAAAGCACCGGCAAACGAAACTCCAGTGCGGATACAGGCGATAGTAGACTTCTACCAAACACAAACATGGGATCCTGCCGGAATCAGACAGTCTATCAGCCACCTGTCATGGCATGCACAGATGCAGAAAGTGATCGGAAAGTATCAAGTAACCTCTGAAAAAAAGCTGAAAATAGCCTATTGCATTCCGTCAATCCACTGTCCGGGAGGTATGGAAAGAGTGATTAGCCTAAAGGTAAATTATTTCACTAAGAAATTCGGATACGACATACACCTTATCCTGACCGATGGCAAGGACAAGGCCCCCTACTATCCGCTGCATCCCAGCATCACGCTACATCAGTTGGACATCAATTACGATGAAATGGACGGTATGCCCGTTTTAAGGCACATCACGGGATACGTAAAGAAACAAAAACTATTCAAGAAAAGACTGGACGCATGCCTTAACGAGCTTAAACCCGACATTACCATCTCCACTCTACGAAGAGATATCAATATCATCAACAACATGACGGACGGCAGCATCAAACTCGGAGAGATCCATTTCAATAAGTCTAACTACAGAGAACTCAGCGACAAGCCCTTACCCGCATTTTTGAAAAAGTGGATACGAAGCTACTGGATGAAACAATTGATAAGAAAACTGAGAAAGCTCAAAAGATTCATTGTATTAAGTTACGAAGACGCTGCCGAATGGACGGAACTGAATAATGTGACGGTAATCCACAATCCGCTTCCCTTCTTCCCGGACCGACAATCAGACGGAAGTCGGAAACAAGTGATCGCCGCCGGACGGTATGTACCCCAAAAGGGATTCGACATGCTGATAAAAGCTTGGAAAATAGTTTCGGAACAACACCCGGACTGGACACTGCGCATTTACGGCGACGGATTCAGAGAAGAACTTCAAAAACTGATAGATGGCTTGGGCATATCCCGGTCGTGCATCCTGGAGCACACCGTCAGTAATATAGTAGATAAATATTGTGAAAGCTCGATCTTCGCCCTCTCGTCCAGATATGAAGGTTTCGGCATGGTGCTCGTCGAAGCAATGGTATGCGGAGTTCCGCCAGTATCATTCGCATGCCCCTGTGGCCCGCGCGACATCATTGATGACGGCAACGACGGGCTGCTGGTACCCAAAGAAAACATCAACAAGCTAGCCGAGAAAATAGGATACCTGATCAGCCATGAGAATATCCGCAAAGAGATGGGACAACGGGCCCGCATCCATGTGGAACGGTTTAAAATAGACCATATCGCCTCACAATGGAAAGAACTTTTTAACAGCCTGATATCATGAACGGACTACAGATCATAAAAACACTTGCACTCAAAATACGCTATGCATCTATTGTAGAGTGGTACAACTTCTGGTCAATAGTATTGCAACACCATCAAAACATCGTTCCCACCGTAGCCTCCATTGACGAGACCATCCGACATATCACGGAGGGAAACCGTTCCATCAGCAGATTCGGAGACGGAGAGATGCTACTGACAAGCCCCTCCAAATCCATCGGCTTCCAGGAAGGCTCTCCGCTGCTTGCAAAGCGCCTGCGAGAAGTGCTGGTCAGCCACGAAGAAGGACATCTGGTGGCTATCCCCGATGTATTCAGCGGACTGAACCGTTACAGGCGCAAATGCCGTCGGTTTCAGCGAACTCACTTCTTCATTTACGGCAAATGGTGGGACCAGCTACTGATCCCCGGACGAAAATACGAAAACGCATTTCTCTCACGCCCTTATATGGACTATACATCCAAGGAACATTGCGCACGTTGGTTTCGGGAACTCAAGACCATTTGGGAAGGACGCGACATCGTGTTCATCGAAGGCGCAATGAGCCGACTTGGAGTAGGAAACGACCTTTTTGATAATGCCGGAAGTATCCGACGCATCCTCTGCCCGCCCCGGAACGCTTTCGAACGCTATGACCGCATCCTGAACGAGGCACTGAAAGTAGAAAAGGAAGTACTATTCCTGATAGCATTGGGGCCTACGGCCACGGTATTGGCATACGACCTCCACAATGCTGGATACCAGGCGGTAGATATCGGACACATAGATGTGGAGTACGAATGGTGGCGGATGAAAGCACGGAGAAAGGTGAAACTGGAAAAGAAATACGTGAACGAAGCATTCGGAAACAAGCGGGTAACCGACGCAGGTGAAGGGTATCGGAAAGAGATTATCGCCCAAATAAGTTAATACAACAAAACAAACAACAAGCATGGAATGGTATACCAAATATTTATCAATTTTCGGACTGACCTTGTCCGAAATCCCCGGAGACACTCTGTCCGAAATCGGCACATTGTTACATGAAAAGCAGTCGGACACCCCTTTGGTATCCGTAGTAGTGATTGCGCACAACGAAGAGCCCCACATATTAAGCTGCCTCTGGTCTCTTGGCAACAACGAATACAGTTACCCCATCGAGATTTTAGTGGTCAACAATCATTCCACCGACCGGACGGAGCAGGCATTGCAAGCGGTAGGAGCCACCTACTTCAACGAACTTAAAAAGGGACCCGGATATGCCCGACAGTGTGGTCTGGACCATGCAAAAGGGAGATATCATATTTGCATTGACGCCGATACCATGTATCCGCCACACTATATCGACACCCATGTGCGGAACTTAATGAAGCCTGGCGTCGCTTGTACATTCAGCCTGTGGAGCTTCATTCCGGACAAGAGACATTCCCGTTTGGGGCTGTGGCTCTACGAGTGCTTGCGTGACTTACACCTGAGCATACAGGCCATCAAACGGCCGGAACTCTGCGTACGGGGAATGACATTCGGATTCAATACAGAACTCGGACGCCTTTTCGGATTCCGCACAGACATCCGGAGAGGAGAAGACGGTTCACTGGCACTTGCCATGAAGCCCTACGGAAGACTGATATTCATTACAAGTCGTAAAGCCCGGGCACTGACCAGCAATAGCACCATTGATGCCGACGGTTCATTGGCCAGGAGTTTCGGGGTCCGTCTTCTCAAGGCCTTAAAAGGCGCCACGGGGCTGCTTTACAAAAAAACAACCTATAAAGATAAAGACTCTAACCTATTATGAACAACACAATTACCACCTGGCTCGAAATCCTTTTCTGGCTCTCCCTCTTCCTCGTATTCTATACCCACCTGGGATACGGAATACTGCTTTACATGCTGGTCAAACTGAAAGAACTCTTTGTGAAACCTGTCCGGCGACAGCTCCCCCCGGACAAGAGACTGCCGGACGTGACACTCTTCATCACAGCCTTTAACGAAGAAGAGGTGGTGGACGAGAAGATGCGCAACTGTCTCGGGCTGGACTACCCGGCGGACAAGCTGCACATCGTGTGGACCACCGATGGAAGCAACGACTCTACCAACCAGCGACTGGAAGACTGGCCGCAGGCCACCGTCCACTTCCAACCCCTGCGGCAAGGAAAAACGGCCGCCATGACACGGGGCATGATGCTGGTGGACACGCCGCTCGTAGTGTTTACCGATGCCAATACGATGCTCAACCGCGAAGCGATACGCGAAATAGTCCGGGCTTTTGAAGACCCGAAGGTGGGATGCGTTGCCGGTGAGAAAAGGATAGCCGTGCAAGAAAAAGACGGTGCGGCGGCCGGAGGAGAAGGCATATACTGGAAATATGAATCGACACTGAAAGCACTGGATGCACGCCTCTACTCCGCCGTGGGAGCCGCAGGCGAACTATTTGCCGTACGCCGGGAGCTCTTCACAGTGATGGAACCGGACACACTGCTGGACGACTTCATCCTGTCGTTGCGCATCGCCATGCAGGGATACAAGATAGCATATTGCACGCAGGCGTATGCCATCGAAAGCGGATCGGCCGACATGCGCGAGGAGCAGAAGCGGAAAGTGCGTATCGCAGCTGGCGGACTGCAATCTATCTGGCGGCTGAGAGAACTGCTCAATCCGTTCCGTTACGGAGTGCTGACGTTTCAATACGTATCGCATAGAGTGCTGAGGTGGTCTCTGGCACCGGTGCTGCTGTTCGCGCTGCTTCCACTCAACATCGCCATTCTACTGGCGGGGGGCTCCCCTGTCTGTTACGGCACCATCCTGGCACTCCAGCTCCTATTCTACATCATGGGAGGATGGGGCTACTACCTTTCTACCCGGCAAGTGAAAAACAAGCTGCTCTTCATCCCGTATTATTTCCTGTTTATGAACATTAACGTAATGAAAGGTGTTAACTACCTTCGTAAAAAGAAAGGAACAGGAGCATGGGAAAAAGCCAAAAGAACAAAAACGGAATCCTTAAACCAATAAATCGGACAAAGCATGGATAGAATATTGCATGACGTAGACAATGCCCACAAGATACTTCAACTGACATCCGACACACTGATCTTGGTGGACAAAAACGGCACGTGTCTGGACATCGACCCACACAGCGATTTGTGGTTCCTGCAAGAAGACAGACTCTTGGGGAAAAATCTGTTCAACCTGCTTCCCGACCATACCTTCCAGAAACTGCTACCGGACTTCAGGCGGGTGACCCAACAGGGGATAACGGTGAACCGTAACTACCGGCTGCCACTGGAAGGGGGCGAAACGTATTACTTCAAATGTATCATGCAGCCGTACGACGGTGACAAGGTGCTGTGCCAATATCGCGACATCACGGCGCGCAGCAACGTGAAACTGCAACTGGAACGCACCAACTACGAGCTGAAGGAGATACAAAAAGCGGCACAAATAGGGCAATGGAAATATTCATCGCGAGAGAGGACATTCTATTACCGGGGATACAACGGAATCGTATGCACGGAAGAAGAGCGGAGCATCAACTTTCAGGATTACTACGAAACCATCCTGAGCGAAGATCTGCCCGCCGTGAACACATGGATGGAAGCCAACCGCCGCGAACTCCTAAAGGAATACATCGAATACCGCATCCTGCTGGAAGGACAGGTATATTATATGCGCCAGCAATGCTACCTGCGGAATGAAGAAGAAGATGGCAACATCGTCCTGGAAGGGTATATACAGAACATCACCGACATACAGCGGAAACGAAACGACATCAACACGCTGACGCATGCCATCAACAATGCCAAAGAAAGTGTGTACGCGGCACGCAGAGACGGCACGCTGATATTTGCCAACAGGCAGTTCAGGCTGAACCACCGGATCGCGGAACAGGCAGACTTGTCACTGATACGGGTGTTCGATGTCGTGGGCGATATGACCTGCATAGAGGACTGGGAAGAACGTTACCGCAGCATACGGGAAGGCCAGACCCTCAACTTCCTGGCCTACCAACCCCTGAAGCACGATAAAAACACACTGGCCTTTGAAGGCACCATGTACAGTGTGACAACGGACGACGGAGAAGAAACCTTCTGGTCGTTCACCCATGACATATCGGAACGTATCCGGTACGAATCGCAGATCAAACGCTTCAATCGCATCATGGATACCACGATGGAGAACATCCCGGCAGGTATCGTGGTAAAAGATATCGAGAACGATTTCAGGTACATCTACCGTAACCGGGAGTCGTACAACCGGGACATCAGCTCAGAAAACGCCATCGGAATGAACGACTTCGACTACTACCCGCCGGAAATGGCACAGCAGAAGCGGAAAGAGGATATGGAAATTGCCGCTACCGGAAAAGGGATGCACTGGATTATGGAGGGCAAGGACAAAAACGGAAATCTGCTGATTCTCGACAAGCAAAAAATCATGGTGGAAAGCGAGGACTTCTCTCCCATCATTGTCAGCATCGAATGGGACATCACCCAGCTGGAACTGATGCGCCGTGAACTGATAGAATCGAAAGAGAAAGCGGAAACATCGGACAAACTGAAGTCGGCTTTCCTTGCCAACATGAGCCACGAAATACGCACGCCCCTCAATGCCATCGTAGGATTCTCGCGCATCATCTCGGAGAGTGACAATGCGGAGGAAAGGAGGGAGTATTACGAGATTGTAGACGCCAACAACGAACGGCTGTTGCAACTGATCAACGAAATATTGGATCTTTCCAAAATAGAGTCGGGCATCGTAGAGTTCACTTACGGGCCGGTGAGGCTGCACACACTTTGCAAAGAGATTCATGATGCACACGTATTCCGCTGTCCGCAGGGAGTGGAACTGAGGTTCGACTCGCCGGACGAAGCGCTAAGCATCCACTCGGACAAGAACCGGATCTTCCAGGTATTCTCTAACCTGATAGGCAACGCGTTCAAATTTACCACAGAAGGCAGCGTAAGCTATGGTTACAAACAGGAAGGCGAGCGAGTTGTATTCTACGTCAAAGATACCGGACTGGGTATCGAGCCCGAAAAGTTGGGAAGGGTATTTCAACGGTTTGCCAAACTGAACAATTTTGCCCAGGGTACGGGTCTGGGATTGTCAATCTGTAAAACGATCATCGAACGGCTAGGCGGAGAGATTGCGGTCTCCTCGGAAGTGGGCACAGGAACCACATTCACCTTCTGGCTGCCTCTTGAGAATGTCATACAAGATACGGAAACGGGAACGAACAGCCACTTGCCCGGCGAAGCCGTCGGAACACAGCCGTCGGAAGTGCTCCCGGCCAAAGAGGATACGCCCCGCCCCAAAGAGGAAACGACGGAAAAGGAAGAGGACCTTCGGGCAACCGCAGCCGGAACGGAGCAAGCCACCATACTGATAGCCGAAGACACAGACAGCAACTTCGACCTGCTGAACGCTATTCTGGGTAGAAAATACCGCTTAGTACGCGCCAGAGACGGCATGGAGGCCGTGACCATGTATGACGAGGTAAATCCGGATCTGATATTGATGGACATCAAGATGCCTAACTTAGACGGACTGGAAGCTACCAGAATTATCAGGCAACTGTCCGCGGAAGTACCCATCATTGCACAAAGCGCATACGCTTACGAACACGACCGGAATGCAGCCGAAGAAGCCGGATGCAATGACTTTATCTCAAAACCGATCGCTCAGGAAAAGATAAAGGAAAAGATAAAGAAATGGCTGAAATAAACCAATTCACCACGGACTACACGGATTGACACGGATCTCCTCGGAGTCTGTCTGAATTCCGCTTGAGATCAACCGGATAAATAATCTGCGTTAATCCGTGTAATCTGTGGTGAACTAAAATGCGAAATTCAAAACAATGGGAAAGAAAGCTGTATCCAAACTATTTTATTGTACGTCTATTGCACTGACTTTTGTCCTGGCCGGCATCACCATTGCCGGAGCATTCGCCGGACACATACCTCCCGAACACTCCACTCTGATGCCTTTCATCGGGCTGGCGCTGTCAGGACTGTTATTGATCAATCTTGCCGCCGCCATTTACTGGGGGATTCGCCGGAGGTTCTGGATCATCATTCCGTTGATAGCCATAGCTGCCAACTGGCAATATCTGGGTCGGATCTTCCAACCCCCTTTCACGGCCGGAGGAAAAGAGGCAAATACACTAAAAATAGCGACATACAACGTTGACAGTTTCGGCAACGAGCAGTCGGGATATTCGTGCAAGGAGATTGCGGCTTATATGAAAGAGCACCGGGTGGACATTATCTGCTTTCAGGAGTTTGCCGGCAACCGGTACTTTACTTCAGACAGCATACGGAACGCATTTGCAGACTGGCAGTATGCCGTCATTCCGCAAGCTCCGGATAGCACACCTATCTTGCAGGTAGCTCTGTTCAGTAAATATCCGGTGAAGGACAGCAGACTGATCACTTACCCCGATTCAAGGAATTGCAGTATGTGGTGCGATCTGGACGTAAACGGACAAACGATTCGTGTTTTCAATAACCACCTGCAAACAACGGAGGTCAGCCAAAATAAGCGCAGACTGGAAAGGGAACTGGCTAAAAACGAACTGACAGGCAGAGAGGAAGCAGTGGCCAGACAATTGTTGGAGGGACTCAACGAGAACTTCAGGAAACGTGCGGCACAGGCAAAGACTTTGGAACAATTAATCCGCACCACCCCCTACCCTATACTGGTTTGCGGTGACTTTAACTCTCTCCCATCGTCCTACACATACAGTACCGTGAAAGGTGACAATCTTCAAGACGGATTCCAGACTTGCGGACATGGGTACATGTATACGTTCCGGTACTTTAAACGCCTGCTGAGAATCGACTATATTTTCCATTCCAAAGAATTTAAAGGAGTAGATTACTATTCGCCTGACCTCAATTTGTGCAGTGATCATAATCCGGTAGTGATGGAGGTGAAGATGTAAACGGGAATGTATCCAAACGCCTTTTCACCCCATAACTCTCTCGTTATAATATAAAAGAAGGCCGTCCTGATTACACAGAGCGGCCTTTCTTAATTATAAATGAATTAGTTTTCTTATTCTACTTTCTTCAAAGAGTCTGCAACATATTCAAACTGTCCTTTACCTGTCACTTTATACTTAATGGTATATTGTGCATCAGAACCATCGTAGATACCAAAATTAATCGTATAAATAACATCAACACCTTCCACAACATCGGCATCACCATAAAGTGACTGGAGTGCTGGCAAAAATGCTTCTGGTAAACGTTCAAACATAAGCTTTTTCAAATCATCATCAGACATAGTACCATAGGCAGCTGGGTTTTGTACTTTCCATTTATCTGGGCGGAAGTCGAAATTATTCTGATAAGCAGAACTACCATAATAATATTCATTATTTCCATATGAGGTTACATATTCAGAATAGTGTTCTTTCACCCAATCCACAATAGTCTGATAGAATGTAGAGGTTTCTGCATCACCTTTAGCCTTCAGCGTAATTACTGTGCTTGGGTCAAAGTTCCACTTGCCGTCAGACAATACAAACTGCTCTGTCTTATCGACAATACGTGTATTCAATTCCCATCTCGCTTTTTCGGCAGAATAAGTGTATTCATCACTATAGATCTTCAAATCAGTACCATTATAATATCTGTAGACTACTACACGTGCATCGCCATCAACAGGATATGCCACCATCTTAGACAAATAAGCAGGCAAATAGTTCACAGCCGGAACATCAGAAGTAAAGTAGCGTTTACTCTGTCCCATATCTCCGTAATCGGCATATGTCAGGACATATACGCTATTGCTCTTATTCTTCCAGTTCTTTCCATCGTATACTTTCACCGCGTAAGTAGGAGTAGAAAGACTGTTAGCCGGAATGGAGGTACCTACCATAATGTTATCGATCTGATAAGTAGTGGTTTTCTTATTGGCACCATCACCTTCGTACTTAAAGGCTACATACACCTTCTTGCCTGCATAAGCTGACAAAGGCACTTTACCTGCAGAAGCAAACGTACCGTAACCACTTGTCGGCTTGGTAGGAATGCTGAAATCTGAAGTCACATCAACCCAGTTGGCAGTACCGACATTTTCACCATCGAAATTCTCTGAAATCAGTACTGACAAGCAGCTAGCATTATAGTATCCCACGGTCACGTCAAAAGCGAGATAATCACCGGCAGTAACAGAAATAGCAGGGGTAACCATCCAGCCGACGCATGCCCCTTTCGTACCGTTTGCCGAATACTGAACATACTGGTTATCATCATAAGAAGTAACCTTCCACTGAGTGTCACCGGTAGAGCTGATAAACCAGCCTTTGAGCTCCTTCAAATCTCCGGTAGGAAGCGCCTCGAAGTTTTGCCACATCAACGGATTCTCCAACTGTCCCTCTCCCAACTTATAGTCAACGAAAACAGCTGTTCCCTTTTCGGCATCTTTGAACTTCTCGTTCAGGATCTTAGACATCTGACCTTCTGTCTTTTCATTCAGATAAGGCGCAAATGCATTCTCACCATAAACCAACTTGTATTCGGCATCCGTCGGTTTCAGATATTTCACCGAAGCATACTCTGACAGCAAAGAAGACATCGCTTCTTTGTACTTATACGTAATCTTTGCACTCGAACCCTTATCAGCAGTGTAATACTTATCAAGCAAGAAAGCAGGTATGTAATCCGCTCCCGTAATCTTCTCTGTCAGATACATGTTAGTCTTCACATTCTCAAGATCCTTAGACACACCGGCATCTGTAGCAATCTTCTTATTGGTCGAATTTGAGCTGATAGTTGCATAGTCAGCATCAGTCAGCGTATACTCTATCTTCATCAAATTCGTCGGTTGGGTCATATCGTCCAATCCTTCGAAGTTGTCATCGTTATATTTACAGCCGGACAGCAGAATCAACGACACCGCTACAGGCATTAATAGATTTCTATTCATAATTTAAACTTCCTGTTTTTAGATTAGAAATTAACTTTTAATCTCAAGCTATAAGTACGGCCGAATCCGTAGAACACATTGTAAGCGGTCTTCCAATCGTGATTGCTACCATCTGTCGCATCAGAAATATAAGTCTGGTCGAATAAGTTGTTCACGTTACCTGACAGTACTGCATTCAGCTTACCAAAGTTGAATTTATAACTTGCGTTCAAATCGAAAGTACTTGCAGTCGGAATACGCCAAGGAGTAGAAAAGTCTTTCTCACTGTTCATCACCAGGTCGTTTGAGTTCAATGACCAGTCAGCATAATTACGTGCGTATAAGTTCCAGTCGATACCCAGACGAAGGGCTTTGTCGATCTTGAAAGTAGCACCCAAAGCTGCGGTAGTCTGTGCAGATCCACCCACTTTCACATCTTTCAGGTTCAGTTTCATTGTACCCGGTTCCAGTCCGTTAGCTGCCGCATTTACAAGAACGGTCACATCCTTACCATCGCTTCCCTTGATAGATGTGCTGTTCACAAATTGACCTTCTACAGTGAAGCTACCCGAAGCATTGCTATCCCAACGCCAGTTACCGATAGAGAACATACCGCTCAAATCCAGCCATTGGAAAGGTTTTGCTACAAAATCAAGTTCGACACCCTGGTGCAAAGCATTCACACCCTGCATGTTGATAACAGACTTGGTAGAAACCAACTTACTTGCGTCGTAAGGCTCGCTAAGGCTGCCTTCATAGTAGTTTGTGATATCCTGTGAACGGGTAGTGGTTTTATCCATCCAACGAGTGTGGTAGGCATTGATGTTCACAGTAAGGAAGCTCGAACGGTAGCCGTATCCGATTTCGAAAGAGAACACTTTCTCGTTCACTGCATCGGGGTTTGTCGCATTGCTGACTGTTGAATTAAGGAAAGCACCTCCCGAGAAGAATGGAGCGCGGCTGATATAACCGATATTGGCAAACACATTATGATTTTCGGTAAGGTTGTAGTTCAAACCTCCCTTTGCATTCCAACCGATGAAGTTGACAGTTTTTGACTTGGCGTGCGCCTTGTCATAGTAAAAACGGTCGTAACGCCAGTAACCGGTATTAGAAACCGAACCGGAAATGAAGGCACTCAACTTATCTCTGTTGTATTCACCTTGAGCAAATACTCCCTCAGACATCACATAGCCATCAAAGTCACGATAAACAATATCACCTACTTTCAATTTCTGGTTCACAAATGAAGAACCGGCAGCAGCGGCGGCATTGTTTGAAGCCAAAACACTTTTTCTTGAAGAAGAGTCTACATAAAAGTCACCACCATAGAGGTCAACCAATTCATTGGTGTGTGTACCTTTATAATAACGGTAGTCTATACCACCATAGAAATCGAAGTAATCACCGAACTTAGTAGTATAAGTAGAAAGCAGACCATACCAGTTATGGAAGTTCTTAGACTTCGACATTGCCATAACCGAACCATTCTCACTCGCTTCATTCAAAGCATATATTTCATCATACGCAAATGTACCGTCGGCTTTACGGAAAGTCATATTCAGGTTACCATTGTTACTGCCATACCAGTTACTGCGATCCGCACTGGTCAATCCCTGACCGGAATAGCCATATCCACGACCGATAGAAGCATACAGAGCTGTACTCAAACTTGACTTTTCATTAATCTGCCACAAATGGTTCAATGACAGCTGAGGTTTATTATACACATTATATGCCGATGACTTTCTTTGTCCGTTCAGCCCGAATCCGTAGGTAGGGTTATAACGATAAGGCTTCTCACCATTCATATAATTCTTCGCAACTTCCTGCCATCCTTCAATGGTAAGTCCGTCTTTATTTCCACGCTGATTATGCCACTGGGGAGCAGCAAAAGCAGTAAATGACAACTGATGATTGTCATTGAAACGCTTTGTAATATTCACAAACCAGTTGTAAGCTTCGTAGTTGGTTCCCTGGATATAACCATCGGCCCAGGTCTTACCTCCCAAAAGGGTCATGGCCCAACCTGATTTGGTCAATCCGGTAGATACCTTGAACAGGATTTTGTTCAATCCGTCGTTACCCATACCATAAGATACGAAACCGCCTTTGTTGGCATCGATTGTATTAGTCACAATGTTGATAGAACCACCCACTGAAGGAGCCGCTACCTTTGATGCACCCAAACCACGCTGTACCTGCATGCTACGAGTCACATCACTCAAACCGGCCCAGTTCGACCAATAGATGCCACCCCATTCCATATCATTCATCGGGACACCGTTAATCATCATAGCAGAGTTCTCGGTCTTAAAACCACGTATGTTCACTTTGGAGTCACCAAAACCACCACCTTGCTTAGTTGCATAAATACCCGGAGTAGACTTCAAAACTTCAGGAAATTCCTGTGTTCCGAGCTTCTCCTCGATAAAGACAGGGTCAACTGTCGATACCGCTACCGGTGTTTTACGCGAAACAGCAACAGAAGAAGTGATGATAACGTCATTCAGCACCATTGCATCGGCTGCCATTTTTATTACGCCCAAATCTTCAGTACCACCTCTCTGGGTGATCTTCTTGCTGAATTCCTTGTAACCAAGGTACTTAATAAGCAGCGTTGAACCGGAGGCAGCTTTTTGTGTGAACATACCATCCAAGTTAGTCA
>OKTT01000895.1_pt1 | contig 14931 bp, 8 predicted proteins | sample 1606121 | NCBI WGS metagenome assembly OKTT01 (sample SAMEA3879516, study PRJEB24766) | human gut metagenome | biome: human-associated habitat; feature: feces | place: USA | collected 1985/1987
TCCAGTCCTCCAGCAGCTTCGAGCAGAAGGGCACGGTGTACGAAGACCCGGAGACAGGCAAATTGTATGTGGTGATGCCAAAGAGCAGTAACTAAATAGTTTTTACATAGATACGTTCAACAACGAGAGGAGACAGATCACATGAAGAAACGGACAAGCAATCTGTCCCGGCGCATCGTGAGCCTGCTGATGAGCATGGTGCTCACGCTGACGCTGGTGACACCCGCGGCCTTTGCCACGGAGGTGGTGGGCGGCAGCGGTACGGCCATCGTCGAGGGCGATACGAACCCGGCTGATCCCGCCCCCGGCGAGGACAGCGAGAACAATGAGGACAAGAACACCGAGGACGAGGACGGCAAGGACGAACAGCCCACCGAACCCGGTGATGAGGATAAGAACCCCGATGAGGATAATGGCGACGATGCCAGCAAGCCCGATGGGGATAGCAAGGACAAAGAAAACCCCGATGGGGATAAGAAGGACGAGGAAAACAAGAACGAGCAGCCCACCGAGGACGAGAATAACGGCGATGACGAGATCGCTCTGCTGAACGCCGAGAACGCCGCGGATGCGTGGGATGGCAAGATTGCGGAAAAGTTTGCTGGTGGTACTGGTACGGAGTCTGATCCCTACCAAATCAGCAACGGTGCGGAACTGGCATATCTGGCACAGCAGGTCAATGCGGGTGAAAGCTATTCTGACAAGTATTTTACGCTGACGAATGACATCGACCTGGGGAGTAAAGAGTGGACACCTATCGGCAACGAAAACGAAAACTGGGATGGATATAAGTTTGAGGGTACATTTGATGGCGACGGGCATACCATCTGTAATCTGAATGTTCCAGATACGGCACTTCCCGGCTTGTTTGGACGAGTAACTGGTGTCATACAGAACTTGATCGTACTGGGTGAGGTTCATGCAGGTAATATTGCCCTTAATGATTACGAAGCGACAGCGGGCGGAATTGTCTGCTGTGGCAATAACGTAACTGTGCAAAACTGCGGGTTTTACGGGACGATATACAGTGGTAATAATACCTACGGTGCTATCCTTGGCAACGGTAACAATGCGACAGTGAAAAACTGCTGGAACTATATAGTAGATGAAGAAATTTGGTCGGAATGTATATTTAACAACCGCACGAACCTTCCAAGTTGCATAGTAATTAGCTCCAGCGAGTCCATGAACGAAAGTAAGTTTGCAACGCTCAACACCAATATTCCTAACACAGGAAAAATGTGGGCATGGAGTAAGGGTGAAACGTATCCCCGTCTTATCGACCCGCCCAAGACCATTACCCTCAAGCCCATTTTTTCGGGTTGCACAGCAACAGTCAGTGTGAATGGCACGGAACTCAACGAGGATAACAATTACACCTATGAAGTGACTGACGATGCTGCCACTGTCATTAAGGTGGCTAACGCGAATGCAAATATTTACTTTGCTTCCAGCGAAGGTGCAGCGGCGAATGAGCGCACAGAAATTATAGGGGAGGGTGTTCAGTATACAGGCCCATTCCCCGCCACACTGTTCTACGGTACAGCGGACGACTTTGATACCATCCTCGCTTGGAACAAAGTCGTTTCTTCCGGGTACAAAATCACAGACAAGGACGGTACTCAGTTGAAAACCCTTGCTCGCATGGTCAACAGCGGCAAGGACAGCATGGAGGGCAAGGCCATCACCCTCGGTGCAAATATCAACTTGGAGAATGCCGCCTGGACCTCCATCGGCACAGAGACCAACCCATTCAAGGGTACGTTTAAGGGCGGAGCGCTTACGGGTAGAGCTGGCTCGGAAACCTTTACGACTTACACTATTTCCAATCTGAACGGTGATTTGTTCGGTGTGGTAAAGAACGGTACCGTCCAGTATGTGACTATCAAGGGCGGCGAAGGTCGGCTTGTGGGCGAACTGAAGTCCGGCACGGTGCAGTATTGTATGTCTACCGCCAAGGTGACCGGCAGCACCGGCGGTTTGGTGGGGCAGAACAGCGGCACGGTGAACAGCTGCTATTACTACAATGCCGACAGCAAAAATACTCCTGCCGTGGGCGGCAGCGGCACGGTGACTAACTGCTTCTATCTGGCGGACCAGTCCACCTTTGGTGACGTTGGCGACAACGGCGCACGGACAGAGAAAGAATTTACCGGCAGGCGAGTCGCCTATGAGTTGGGCAGCAAAAGCGATTGTTGGAGTGCCGATGATGATGGTATGCCTTGCCTGAAAATGGATGCCAAAATCCACGCGCTGACCTTGACAGATATGACTGGCAATGGCGGCGTAACGATCAAGGATGCGTTTACGGATGGCAATGTGCAGACGTTTTACGGCAATAACAATCACAGCGTAGTGCTGACAGAATCGATCGCCGCAGACCAAGCGGTAACATACTACCCCCAAAAGCCAACTGAAGTAGATACCTTTAACGACAATAATTTTTGTTACGCTGTCGGCAAGAAAATCGAAACGGACACAAGCTGGTATGACGAGAGCAAAGAGAAGTTTACTTTGTCCGATGCCGCTGACCTGTTCGGCTTTGCGAAGCTGGTAAATGAAGGAAATAAATTCAGTGGCAAGACGGTCGAGTTGGCTGCGGACATCGATCTGACCGGGTATGTCTGGACACCTATTGGCAGCGGCAACCATTTTGCGGGTACCTTTAATGGCAACAACCACAAAGTAACCGGTATGAGCGTCTTTGCCGCAGGTATCGGCTATGCAGGTCTGTTCGGATATGTGTCCGGCGGCACGGTGCAGAATGTCCATGTTGTAGGCAAGGTGACCGCTATGAATGTCAGTGATGTGGGCGGCATCGTGGGACAGGTCGGTGCAAACTCTGTTGTGCAGAACTGCCTGAGCGAAGTGACGGTTACCGCTACGGGCAAGTCTACGGCAGTCGGCGGTGTAGTCGGCACAAGCGTCGGTACGATAAATCTCTGCTGGAACAAAGAAGCAGTAGCAGCAGGTAATGCATTTGTTGGCGGCGTGGTCGGCAACGGAAATGCAAAAAACTGCGCTAACTTCGGTAAAGTCAAGAGTGAGTCCAATGCCGGAGGCATTGCCGGAAAGGGCAAAGTCGAAAACAGCTATAATCTCGGTGATGTGACCGGCGATAAGACATTTACAAAGGGTATCAGCAACGGCACGGTGATCAACAGTTATTATGTCTGCAAGCTGAACGGCACAGATAAGATGGCGTATGTCAACACCAATGAAACGCTTGTGACGCTCGGTGGTGATGACGGCAAGACCTACATGGCCGGCGAAAAAAAGTTGGTAGACGTGCTGAATGATGAGCATGGGACGAACGAACTATGGTTTACCAACCCGGAGAAAAACGTGTACCTGCCGCGTCATGCCACGAAATGGGACGGCGAGACAGACACCGACTGCACATTCAAAACGATTACCGTGACCTACGACCCCAACGGCGGTGTGAATAAGGACGGCAGCAATACGCCTGTCACGGTGAGTGAAATGGTCTATGTTGTCGGTGAAGACGTGGTAACTCCGGCAAAGCATACCGTATTGGCTGCGGATGCCGAAAATCTTGGCTTCAAGCATGAAAACGGAAATATTAAAGAAACACCGTGGAATACAAAGGCTGACGGCAGCGGTACTGGATATGCCGCAGAGAATACCATTACCATTATCGAGCTAACTAAAGGCATCACTCTTTATGCTCAGTGGGACAAAATCTGGGAAGGTATGGGCACGGCAGATGAGCCGTATCAGATTCACAATGCTGAGAAGCTGACTGCATTGGTAACGCAGGTCAATAATAACGGGTTTGACTACAACAAGAAGCACTTTAAGCTCACGTCGAATATTACTTTGACCGGCGAGTGGACTCCCATCGGCAACAGTATTACAGGAGCATCTTTTAACGGCAATCTGAATGGTAATGATAAGCGTATTAGTGGACTGCAAATCACAAACGGCTCCGACGTTGCGGGACTTTTTGGCTACCTCGGTACGCCCAGTACGACCAGTGCCAAAGTAACCATCGAAAAGTTGACCATTGAAGGAAGTATAAGTTGCAACGGAGGCCAAGCCGGCGGTTTGGTTGGACAGATCCGACCGAGTTCCGTGCTTGTGCTGAATAATGTCCATACGAAGGTAAGTATAACCGGCAGCGGCAGCGATGTCGGCGGTATTATCGGCAGAGTGGGAGGTTATGCATTCTTTACTAACTGCAGCAACGGTGCCTCTGTAAGTGGTCGTGGTTCAGTCGGAGGACTGGTCGGCAGTTTCGTGCAAAGCGGCGTAGAGTTTAATTCTTGCAGTAATAGTGCGGCGGTAACTGGCACTAATGCTGCGGGTATTTGTGCGGGACAGCCAGACCTTACATACACCGGATTTACCGGCTGTGTAAATAACGGCGCGGTAAACGGTACGAGCCAAGCTGCGGGTATTTCTTTGGGAGGTACGTTTACCGGCTGCAGCAATAATCAGACGGTTACAAGCAGTAACGGCAATGCTGCGGGCATCGGTATAAACGGCAAAGCGGAAAAATGTGCAAACCATGCTGCTGTAAGTGGTGGTGTAAATGCAGCAGGAATATTGTGGAGCACTCCCGGCGTAAATTTAAAGATTGAGTTTTGCTATAATACCGGTGCTATCAGCGGCACCTACGGCAGTTACGGTATCCTTGCTGGCGCGAGGGGCACGGTAAAAAACTGCTTTACCTATAACACTGATAAGCATGTGGCTCTTTGCCCGGTTAGCATCAGGCTAAATGTGACTAACAGCTATTATTTGGCCAACAGTGCAACAGAGTTGAACAGTGCAGGCGAGTACGCCACGCTGGACGATTTCCGCAGCGGCAAGGTGGCGTGGGGCGTGGACGGCGGCGTCAATGCCCACAAGAACTACTGGACGCAGGGCGCGAACAACTATCCTGTTCCCATCGGTGAGGGAACTTCCACCAGCTACTACCGTGCCAAGGCCGAGTGCGGCACAGGTGGTGCAGTGAGCATCAAGAGCAGCCGCAACTTCACTGGCGATGCGGACAATGCGGTCTATGGGCCCAAGGGTACGAGCGTGACCGTCACGGCCACGCCCAAGGATGATACCTTTGGCCTCAAGAGTCTGACGCTGGATCTGATGGGCACAGGCAGCACCACGGTGCTGGAAAGTGGCGACAGCTTCACACTGGGCGAAGCCAACGCGCTGGTGGTGGCCGCCTTCGCCAGCACCGGCAACGGCGGTAACGGCGGCGGTAATGGCGGCAGCGGCGGTGACGGCGACGGCAGCGGTACGGATACCGGCGACGGCGCAGGCGACGAGAATGACGAGGGCCTGCAAGACGGCCTGAACATGGATGTAGAGTACGACATCAAGGGCTTGGTGCTGGCCACTTACGCCGAGTGGGGCGGTAACGGCGGCGGTAAGACCTTCGTTCAGTGGCTGAAGGCTTCCCCCAGCGTGCTGCGTGCGTTCATCACCAACAGCCTGGATAACATGGCCGCAGCGGCCAAGTCCAAGGACACCGACGAGGCCAAGGGCCTGGCAGCGCTGCTGCTGGCCAGCTTGAACGAACACAGTGGCCTGAACAGCAAGAACGGCGACATCATCGGCAAGGCACTCCAGCGCTACATGGATACCGGCAGCGAGGCGACCTTCAGCACGTGGCTGACCACCGGCAGCGGCATGGCCAGCGGCACGGTGGAGGAGATCCTTGCACAGTACACCGACAGCCTGCTGAACTTGACGGAGCGTCTGTATACCAACTGGGAAAGCAGCGGCACGTCCCTGACCTTCCCCGTGTGGCTGGATTCCCAGCAGGTGACGATGGAGAGCCTGTCCGAGAACGCGGAAGAACCTGAGGCTGAGCCTGATGACACCCAGACCTCCGAAGCCCCGGAGGATGTGCCGGACGGTCAGGAGGCCGAGGGCGGCGCCAGCGGCGGCGGCAACTCCGTGTGGGAGGTCATCGGCACGGTGGTGCGCGAGAATCCCATCATTGTCTGGAGCATCGTGGCAGTCGTTGCGGCCTTGGTCATCGTGGGCGCAGTGCGCCGTTACCACAAGGTCAAGCGCGATGAGCGTGACGATGTGGCCAGCAAGAAATAAGTGAAATAGACGGCTCTTAGGGGAGCAGTCTGCCGATTCGCGTGGGCGGAATTTCCGTCCACGCGAATACGGCTATATAAACGGGAACGGGAGGGATGCCTCTGTGAGAAGAAAAGTGCGGAATTGGGCGGCGTTTCTGCTGGCGCTGGTGCTGGTATGGGGTATGATACCGGCGGCCTATGCAGCGGGATACAGCATCACCGTCAACGCCCCAACAGGGAATAATCTGCCCTATTGGGTGTTTGAGAAAGTGGGCGTAGACAGCACAGATGTGCTGAACCTGACTGCCAACGAGGGACATACCCTGCCCGCAGGTAAGGTCGCCCGCGTGTCGCTGGCCGTGGGCAAAAACAAAGAGGATGAAGCGAGCTGTGGCATTTCTATCAATGGGATGTACTATGTGCAGTCCGTGACGCTTGACCACCCGGACTTCTTCACCGGCACGGTGGAGATACAGGTGGGTAAGGATGCCCAGTGGAGCGAGGAAACATGGGGCAGCATCACGCCGGTGGAGAGTTCCAATATCATTGGCCGGGTGCAGTTCAAGAACGGCACATTCACTGGGGATGTGAGCATCACCGTCAGTCCTATGACGGCAGCACAGGCGGAAGCGGCGCAGAAGCTAAACCAGCGCCAAGTTGTGCCGCAGGGCAAATACACAGTGGCACAGATCTCCGAGGCTATTCAGGGCATCATGGAACAGAAGCGTTCTGCGCTGGGCTTGGAAGATGGCGACTATCTCCTCTCCGGGGACGAGCTGACCTACGCCGGCAGCTCCGCCACGGACTGGCTGCCCATCGGTCTGAGCCGCTGCGGTGTGGAGGACGACTATGATGCCTACCTTGCGGCCTTGCAGACCTACGTCGAGCAGAAGTACCGTGAGCCGGACAAGCTGGATCGGGTGAAGGCCACCGAGTGGCATAGAATTTCTCTCGCTGTGCTGGCCTGCGGCGGCGACCCCACCCATTTCGGCAAGGATGAAAACGGCAGCGACATCAACCTCATTGCGGACGGTGTATATGACCGCGGCAAGACCGTGGACATCGGCGCACAGGGGCTCAACGGCTGGCTGTGGGGGCTTATCACGCTGGACAGCATGAAGTACAACATCCCCGCAGGCTCGTCTTACACCCGCACGGAGATGATCAAGAAAATACTGTCCTTCCAGCTCCCCGACGATGGCTTCAACCTGCGGTTTGCACAGGGCAGCACCGCCGACCCGGACATCACCGCCATGGCGATACAGGCGCTTGCGCCCTACTATCGAAATTCAACCTTCAACGTGAAAGACCCCGTGGACAAGGCGCTGGACTGCCTGTCCAAATTGCAGCTGGACACCGGCGATTTCCGCAGCTGGGGTACACGGAACTCTGAGTCTGTGTCGCAGATCATCGTGTCACTGTGCTCCATCGGCGTTGACCCGCAGAACGACTCGCGGTTCATCAAGAACGGCATCAATCTGCTGGATGCGCTGTTTTACTATCAGCAGGAGGACGGTGGCTTTGCCCACTCCTACGAGTCCGACCCCGGCAATCCCTCCGCCATCCCCGGCGAGAGCAACAGCATCGCCACCGACCAAGCTCTGCTGGCGCTGGTAGCCGTGTGGCGGCAGGCGCAGGGCATGAGCATCCTGTACGATTTCCGTCCCGGCAGCGTATCCTCCAAGATACTGACGCCGGAGGAGAGCGAGGTATCCTTCGCGGGCAGCTACGAGTTTACCGAGGCCGACCAGCAGCAGGCGGACGCTCTGCCCAAGAAGCTGTCCACGGAGAACGATGCCGAGGTGACGGCCCTGCTGAACAAGCTGAAGATGAGCCGTGATTTCGAAGGCTACGATACCTACATGACCAAGCTGACGCAGGCCAAGAGCGACATAGATGCGCTGTACGCGGAGATAGAGAGCATCAATGCGGATATAGAAAGCCAGATCGTCCCCATGACCGACCCGGGACTGGGTGAAAAGTCCACGGTGGATAGGCTGGTGAAGCGGTACAAGGCACTGTCCGACCATGACAAGGACCTCGTCCAGAACTGGGACGCTGTGCTTGCGGTAAAGGCACAGACAGACGCGGCGCAGAGAAACCTGTTCCTCATCATTGGCGGCGCGGTGGTCGTCATGGTAGCCGCGACGGTGGTCGTTCGCCGCAGGAGGGAGAGCAAATGAAAAAACATATAATAAGACTACTCACCACACTGCTGGCAATCGTCATGCTTCTGCCCATTGCCGTGCAGGCCGCCCCCATGGATGGATGGACAGATGAGGCGGAGCAGGCATATCAGACAGTGACGCAGCTGGTCATCCAGCGCGTCACCGAGAGCAAGGACTACCTTGCCACCGCTACGCAGGAGGAGAACACCAAGGCGGTCTATGCCCTGTGGATCTCCGGCGCAGCTGTCCCCAGCGGCTTCTATGACGAATACCTGCAAGCGCTGGCCGACTGGCTGAATCTCGCCGTCAAGCGGGGCAAGACGGCCTACATCCCCGGCGTTATCCGCACGGTGGCGGCCATGGGACTGGATGTGACCGACTTCGCCGGTCACGACCTGCTGGAGCCGCTGCGGCGGCCGGAGATGGTGGAGGCGGACGAGGACAGGCTGGATATGCTGCTGGATCTGGACGCGGCAGGCGATGCGGGCAGAACGGAGGCGTTCGACGCGCTGCGGGAAACGCTGATCGCCGAGGCGCTGGCACGGCAGCAGGACAGCGGCGAGTTTCGCTATACCTCCCCATGGCCTGCCGAGCTGAAGCAAAAGGGCGTGGACGATGAGCCGGATCGCTTCGACTACATCCTGCTGACCGCAAAATCTGCACAGGCCCTCGCGCCCTACCAAAGCCGCAAGGATGTGTCCGCGGCCATTGACAAGGCGCTAACTTATCTCTCTGAGCAGCAGCTCCCCAGCGGCGGGTTCGTCAAGTATGGCGACGAGGACGTGGAGGAGGATGCGGCGGGGTTGGAGATGCTGGCCGCGCTGGATATTTCCCTCACGGATGAGCGCTTCACCAAGGATGGCCACACCGTGCTGGACGGCATGATGGGATGGTATCAGAGCGAAGGCATAACTCTGGATGATGAAATAAAACAAGGGTTTTATGCTGATTATAAGAGTTGGAGATATAACGAATATACACAGTTATGGGAAGGTAATTTGATATATGGTGTGCCGGAGCAAAACAGCCTGAATTACAAAAAGGAAATAGCTATGCGGCGTATATACCGAAATACGGAAATTTATTGTGGATTAGCGTCTTTATTAACAGCGAATAACATTGACCAAGATATAGCATCCAGTCTGACTATTCCCACATCAACCGGGGTGAATGTTGATTCCATAGATTTTAAGAGGCTTCTGAAAGAGCAACTGGCCGCTTCAGAAGAGCACTTTAGTTCTGGCTGGTACTGGAACGAAGACTCGACGATTGTCTCTGAAACATCCATATCCAATCTGTCAGATGAAATATTAGCTCTTGAAAAAATACAGGGGGAGCTTTCGTCGAGACAAAAAGAAACGCTGCAAGAGCTGATGGGAAATCTAACACAGGCCAGCAGCGAATACCTTTTGGGACGTAAATCGGCGACATTTTCACCTGGTGCGGTGCGAGCTCTACAGGCCATCGGAGCTGATCCGGGAGACTTCAATGGTTTGGATTTCCTTACGCCTCTGATAAATTTGGAAGGGAAAGATCATCTTGACTATGCGGAAGGATTAGAGGATTTTGATTCTGTTGCCGAGAGTGTTTGGCGTTCCCGTGGCATAAACACAGATGCGATGATAAATAAATATGCGACGGCTATTATTGCTTATCAAATGCCAAATGGCAAGTTTAATGTGAATTATAAGGATGCACTAAAAAGTGGCGATGCGAAATGGATCGAGCATATTTGCAGCAATGAGATGGTGGCTTTTACCGCGCAAAATGTGAAAGCGTTAGGCCCACACCAAGACAAGGAATATATTGCCAAATCAGTAGAGACTGCATTGGAGTACTTATCTTCTATGCAATTGTCAGATGGCAGTTTCCCTGGTATGGCAGGGCAACCGAGTGGTGAAGCCACTTATGCTGTTTTGGATATGATGAATACGCTTGGCATCTCCTTGAATGATGAGCGCTTCGTAAAGAACGGCAACACAGTGGCAGATGGTCTAAGAACATTTTACGTAGAGGGTGTGGGTTTTATAAACAACCCGGAGACCAATATATCCGTAAACTCTATTTCTACAGATGAACTTGGTTTGGGCGGAGGTATATCGCCTTTACGAACGGTATCTGCCCTCACCTACCTCCAGGCCGCCGAAAACGGCAAGTTTGGCCCAGACGGTAAGGGCAACAGCGTGTTCGAGATCGTAGGTTCTGCCCTGACGGAAACGCCGCTGGGAGCGATATTGCTGGCGGTCATCGTGGCCGCCCTGCTGGCTCTCGGCATGGTGCGCCGCTACCGTCGCATCAAGAAGGAGCAGTGACATGAGAGCGAAGTGCAGACATATCGTTTCCCTGTTTCTGACAATATTCTTGCTGCTGTTCTGCGTTGCCTGTGGGCAGAATCAGGCACAGCCGGAGGACACCGGCGATAAGGATCAGTACATGACCGATCCCATCCCGGAGGGCAGACCTACTCCGGTAGAGCCGCAGGACACAACGGTGGATACCACCACAACTCACACCTGCACCTTTTCCATCTCTTGCGAGACAATCCTGGACAATATGGATAAGTGCGTGGAGAACAAGAAGTTCCTCGTGCCGGCGGACGGAATTGTTTTCCCCGCCACGGAGGTGGAGTTCAGCGAGGGTGAAAGCGTATTCGATGTCCTTCAGCGGGTGTGTCGGGACAACGCCATCCACATGGAGTCAAACTGGACGCCCATGTACAACAGCGCGTATGTAGAGGGTATCAACAACCTCTATGAGTTCGACGTGGGTAGTTTGTCCGGTTGGATGTACAACGTCAACGGCTGGTATCCCAACTACGGTTGCTCCCGTTACCAGCTGAAGGACGGCGACGTGGTGGAGTGGCGCTACACCTGTGACCTGGGATATGACCTGGGCAGCGCTATGGGCGGATAATGGAGGCACCATGATATAGAGAACGCTGGTATAGGAAGCGGGATTTCCAGAACGCATTGGCCTCTGGAGATATTCGAGAGGCCGCCTAACCATGCGGACAGACAACACTGTATAGCGGAGAAAAAGCCATGGATGGCCCTTTGCGGCCATCCATGGCTTTTTCTCCGCTTTTTATTACGCGCATACCGAGCCCGTTGTCGCAGCCCGCCGTTTCCGTCGTTTGCGAGTTTTTCACAAATGGCGAAACGGAGGTAGCAAAATGCACTTTGACCAATATGCGTTCGGACGGCGGGTCAAGTATCTTCGCAGAAAGAGAAACTTGACTCTGGAGCAGATGTCATCCGCGCTGAATATCAGCATTGACCATCTCAGCAGAATTGAACTCGGCAAGCGAGGTGCCTCTATTGACCTTACGCTTGATATAGCCAATCTCCTGGATGTTTCCGTTGATTTTTTGGTTAGAGGGACATCTCGGATGCCACCATCTACTAAGAAGCTGATCGATCAAATTCGGGAGTTGCTTGATGGGTTCGAGGCTATGTAAAGAAGTTCGACCTACAAGGTCTATCAATTCGACCTACCCCGCTATAAAAATTTCTTTGACTTCAAGGTACAATTTACTCAAGCCAAACAAAGGGCCTATTGTACCTTGAAAAACGCCATTCGGCCATATCCGGCAACTGGATCACATCAGCAGATGAGCCTCCGTAAAAAAGAGGACAGCGATGCGGAGAACGCGCCATGACCACCTGCACGGGAGCTTCCCGTGTCAATGCAGGTCCCGAATCGGAAGGTGCCCAGCGATACCCGTTCATCCAAAAGCAGCCGCGGCAGGCTGCCTCGCCATGACATCATCTGCCTACAATGGTACTTCTGCATAGCGACAGATACAAGCAATCGGTGCAGCTCGGAGAGATCCTCGGAGGGGTGCAATTCCCATGTGCGGCGCCAGCCGCAGACCAGTTGACCGCCCAACAGTCCGGGAAGTAGTGTCGAATGGGACTGGACAAACGACAGAAACGGCGTGGGTCGTTCCGGGAAACCGGGGCGGCCCCGCCACGACCTTTGCCTGATGGCAGAAACGCGGGTGCTGCATTTTCTCTCTCCCTCACATACCTACTACCTACACCCCCCAATTACCCCTTTCCGCAGCACCCGTGTTTGTGCCATCAGAAAACGGATATAAGGAGAAAACTATGCAGGACAAGAACGTTGATTTTTGCGGCATCCTGAACCTTTTGACCGCGCTGAAACGAGCCGGTTTCCCCAAGGCAGAGCTGGAGCAGGTCGCTGTGCGTATCGCAATGCAAATCGGTGCAACAATCCCGATTTCTTTCTGAATTTCCTCGCAAAAAGCAGTAGCTTTAACAAGGTGACTGTGGTATGTTGTGTTGCTACAAGGAGGAGGTGAGCGGCCACGGAAGAAAAAAAGATCAACGGAAACCTTGCCCTGGATGGCAAGGAGCGGCGGGTCATCCGGATCGAAGCCAACCATGAGCAGGATACCCAAAAGCTGCGGGTGGCAGCTTACTGCCGGGTCAGCTCATCCTCGGAGGATCAACTCAATTCCTTCGCAGCGCAGAACATCCACTATACACAGTACATCATGGAACATGAGGACTGGCGGTTGGTGGATATCTACGCTGACGAGGGCATCACCGGCACCTCTGTGGAGAAGCGGGGTGATTTCAAGCGGATGCTGGCTGACAGTGGACACGGACTCATTGACCGCATCCTGGTCAAGTCCATCTCCCGCTTCGCCCGCAACACGGCAGAGTGTCTGGAAGCCATTCGGCAGTTCCGAGCCTGCGGCACGACAATCTTCTTCGAGAAAGAAAACATCGATACCGCACGGGTATCCTCAGAGCTGATGACCGCCCTGTACGCAGCCTTTGCACAGGCAGAAAGCGAGTCCATCTCCGGCAATATCCGCTGGAGCTATCAGAAGCGGATAGAACGTGAGGAGTTCAGCACCTACAGTGCCCCGCTGGGATATGACCTTGTAAACGGTAAACTCGTTATCAACAAAGCTGCTGCGCCAGCAATATACTTCATATTCCATAGTTATATAGCTGGGACAAATCCGTCCGAGCTCGTGCGGATACTAAACAACGCAAATGCGCTGAACCGGAAGTGGAATACTTATCGAATCAACTACATCTTACAGAACGAGCGCTATGCAGGAAACGCACGTCTGCAAAAAACATATACGACCGATACATTCCCCCGTACTGTGAAAAAGAATCGTGGAGAGCGCCGTATGTATCTGATCTACGACTGTAATCCCGCCATCGTATCACAAGAAGTATTTGACAAAGCACAAGCGTTGCGGCATAGCCGAAAGGTGATCCAAACACCAACGGATCGTCCGCTTCAAAAAGTGCTGCGCTGCACCTGCGGTTCCTGGTGCAGAAGCCGTTGTGTCCACGGCACATGGTATTGGGCTTGCCGCCGTCACGATGAAGATAAAACAGCCTGTCCCATCACCCAAATCCCCGAAACTCAGGTTCAACAAGCATTCCTCCGGCTGTATTACAATCTCAAGCACCAGGGCAGCCACATCCTGTCCGACTTCATCGCCAACCTCCAGTCTATCCGTGAACGGAAATTTCTCTGGAGTGTAGATGTCATTGAACTGAACAAACAAATAGCGGAACTTACCAGTCAGAATCAACTGCTGACCACTCTGAAGGAAAGCGGCTGCGTTGATCCTGACATTTTTATATCCAAGAGCAATGCGCTGACCGAACAGCTCCGCGCCGCAAAGCAAGCCAAAAGCAGGATCCTCAACCAAGACGGTGATGATACCAGCCCCTGCACCCAGGAGCTCATCACTATCCTCGCAAGAGGGCCTGAAATGCTGCACGATTTTGACGGGGAGCTGTTCGGTCAGCTTATTGACAAGGTCATCATCGAGAGCAACACCAGCCTGCGGTTTCGACTGAAAAGCGGGCTGGAGCTGCGGGAGAGTATAGAAAGGACGGTGCGGTAATGGGCAACAGGAAGCTGCCCTTCGGCTACAAGATGGTCATGGGCGAGATAGTCGTTCATCCGCAGGAGGCACAGGCGGTGCAGGGCATCTATGCCCGCTATCTGGCCGGGGCATCCTTCAACGACATCACCGACCATCTGAAAGAAAAAGGCCCGCCCTACAACGCGGACAAGCCCTGGAACAAGAATATGGTGGCTCGTATTTTGGAGGACAACCGCTACGCCGGTACGGAACGATTTCCGGCCATCCTCTCCCCAGAGCAGCTACAGGAAGCTGCCCAGCGCCGGTCAGAGCGTAAGCCTGCGGTGCAGATAACCGAAGCACAAAAGGCACTGCGCCGCCTGTGCAACGGCAGACCCAGCGCGGCGGTGGAGTCACAGGTACTGTCTCTGCTGAACGGCCTCGCGGCAGCGCCGGAGCAAATCAAGCCGCAGCCGCAGACAGTCAACCGTGGTGAGCTGGCCGAAGTGGAGCGGCGATTCTCAGCAGCGCTTGCCACCAGCCCGGTAGATGAGGACGGTGCTAAAGAGCTCGCTCTGCGGCTGGCAGGAATGCAGTATAACGCCATCGGCGGCAGTGAGTACGAAAGCCAGCGCCTGCGGCATCTGTTCACCGGTGCCGCACCGATGGCGGAGATCAATGTTGAATTACTGAAAAACACAGTGGCCCAGGTTTATGTCAAAAAGGGGCAGGCCAGCCTGTTGCTGAAAAACGGCCAGATCATCGAGAGGAGCCAATGAACGTGGGAGAGAACAAGCCGAAGGTGATCGTGATACCCGCCGCGCCAAAGAACACA
>OKTT01000906.1_pt1 | contig 14767 bp, 17 predicted proteins | sample 1606121 | NCBI WGS metagenome assembly OKTT01 (sample SAMEA3879516, study PRJEB24766) | human gut metagenome | biome: human-associated habitat; feature: feces | place: USA | collected 1985/1987
GAAGGGGCGGAAGGCACACCCATCGTCTTCACCGCCACGGGGCTGAACCCCGCCGCGACAGCCACCGCCGGCACCCGTGCCCCAGCGGACGGCAATTGGGAGGGTGTGCAGAGCGTGGCAGTCCTGATGGACGGCACGGTGAAGGCATACGACGTGACGCTCACCACCGCCGACCCCGCCAGCGCCACGCTGACCTCCACCGACCCGCACTACTGGACCAACCGCAAAGACATCACCGTCACAGCGTGGTGGCCCTACACCGCTGGCGAGACAACCCCTTCTGCTGTGAAGGTAAAAGCCAACCAAAGTGCCCGGAAAGACTTCGAGGGCAGCGACCTCATCGTAGCCGACGGACAGACGGTGACCTACGGTAGCCCCACGCTCCGCTTCACCCACCGCACGGCGCGGGTAACCATCGTTCTGACGGACTACACCGAGGGGCTGGCATCTGTGCGGCTGACGGGTCTCTCCACCGAAGGCGGCAACCCGGCCGAAATCACCCCGTATGACAAGGGTAGCAACACCTACACCGCCCTCGTAGCCCCACAAAGTGTGGTAGCTGGCACGGCCTTCATTACCTGCACCTTCACTAACGGCAAGACCTTCGTTTATAAGATGAAGAATGCTACCGACTGGCAGGCGGGCGGTGAATATACCTACACAGTCTCCCTCACTGCGGCAAAAGACCCGGGATATACCATAGAGGGCAACGGCAGCTACACCGTGACATCCGCCGATGGCCTGATGCATGTAGCCGATTTAGTGAACGGAGGTAAGACCGACATTAACATTACCCTCGACAAAAACATTGACTTGACGGGCAAAGGCTGGACGCCGATAGGCACAAGCTTCGATAACTCATACAAAGGCACTTTCGACGGCGGCGGCCATACCATCACGGGGCTGGCCGTTACGACAAATGACCAATTTGTGGGTCTGTTCGGCTATCTCAATAGAGCTGGTACGGTGAAGAACGTGGTGATGGAAGGCATACAGATAACAAGCAATCACGGGTCGAGCCAGGCCGGTGGCGTGGTAGGATTTAGCCGGGGCACTATTGAAAACTGCTCGGTGTCGGGCAGCGTCAGCGGCACGGTGTACGTCGGCGGTGTGGTGGGGGCTCAATGGGGCGGTTCCATCACCGGATGCAGTTCCTCGGCCACAGTGAAGGGAACGGTCGATGTCGGCGGCGTGGCAGGTCAGACGAATTCGAGTGCCACCCTGACCGCTTGCTATGCCACAGGCAACGTGATCATAGAAATGGACCCCAAAAAGAATATCGCTGGCGGCAGTCTGGTGGGAATGAACGCAGGAAGCAGCCTCCTTGCCTGCTATGCCACGGGCAACGTAACCAGTACGGGTAGTAGCACTGGCTATGTACATATCGGCGGTTTTTTGGGAAATAACTACACCACCGTGACCGCCTGCTATTGGAAGAACAATCATGAACAAGGTATCGGCTACAATAAGAAAAGCACCGGAGCCACGAAGGTGGACGGCACTGACGTTACCTGGCAGAAAGCCGTTGATGCCATGAACACCGCCTTGCAGAACGCAGGCTCAGAGTGGCGTTACGAACTTAACGGAGCATTGCCTACCTTGAGGAAGTTGTAAACCGTTGCGGGCGGAAAAGTTACGCCCGCAACGGAAAGAACCAGAGTAATAAAATAACAGATATTATGAGGATAAGATTTTTTGCACTTGCAGCGCTCGCCCTCTCACTCGCCGCCTGCACACAGGACGAAGCGGGCTTCCTACCAGAAGGGGCGGAAGGCACACCCATCGTCTTCACCGCCACGGGGCTGAACCCCGCCGCGACAGCCACCGCCGGCACCCGTGCCCCAGCGGACGGCAATTGGGAGGGTGTGCAGAGCGTGGCAGTCCTGATGGACGGCACGGTGAAGGCATACGACGTGACGCTCACCACCGCCGACCCCGCCAGCGCCACGCTGACCTCCACCGACCCGCACTACTGGACCAACCGCAAAGACATCACCGTCACAGCGTGGTGGCCCTACACCGCTGGCGAGACAACCCCTTCTGCTGTGAAGGTAAAAGCCAACCAAAGTGCCCGGAAAGACTTCGAGGGCAGCGACCTCATCGTAGCCGACGGACAGACGGTGACCTACGGTAGCCCCACGCTCCGCTTCACCCACCGCACGGCGCGGGTAACCATCGTTCTGACGGACTACACCGAGGGGCTGGCATCTGTGCGGCTGACGGGTCTCTCCACCGAAGGCGGCAACCCGGCCGAAATCACCCCGTATGACAAGGGTAGCAACACCTACACCGCCCTCGTAGCCCCACAAAGTGTGGTAGCTGGCACGGCCTTCATTACCTGCACCTTCACTAACGGCAAGACCTTCGTTTATAAGATGAAGAATGCTACCGACTGGCAGGCGGGCGGTGAATATACCTACACAGTCTCCCTCACTGCGGCAAAAGACCCGGGATATACCATAGAGGGCAACGGCAGCTACACCGTGACATCCGCCGATGGCCTGATGCATGTAGCCGATTTAGTGAACGGAGGTAAGACCGACATTAACATTACCCTCGACAAAAACATTGACTTGACGGGCAAAGGCTGGACGCCGATAGGCACAAGCTTCGATAACTCATACAAAGGCACTTTCGACGGCGGCGGCCATACCATCACGGGGCTGGCCGTTACGACAAATGACCAATTTGTGGGTCTGTTCGGCTATCTCAATAGAGCTGGTACGGTGAAGAACGTGGTGATGGAAGGCATACAGATAACAAGCAATCACGGGTCGAGCCAGGCCGGTGGCGTGGTAGGATTTAGCCGGGGCACTATTGAAAACTGCTCGGTGTCGGGCAGCGTCAGCGGCACGGTGTACGTCGGCGGTGTGGTGGGGGCTCAATGGGGCGGTTCCATCACCGGATGCAGTTCCTCGGCCACAGTGAAGGGAACGGTCGATGTCGGCGGCGTGGCAGGTCAGACGAATTCGAATGCCACCATGACCGCTTGCTATGCCACGGGCAACGTGACCTTAGAAATAGCCCCCATAAATAATATCGATGTCGGCGGTGCGGTGGGATTCAACGGAGAAAGCCGCATCCTTGCCTGCTATGCCACGGGCAACGTAACCAGTACAGGTAGTAGCACCGTCAATGTGTATATCGGCGGCTTTTGTGGATATAACTCCACCACCGTGACCGCCTGCTACTGGAAGAATAATAAGGAACAAGGCATCGGCTACAATAAGGTAGGCACCGACACCGAAGTCACGAAGGTAGACGGCACTGACGTTACCTGGCAGAAAGCCGTCGATGCCATGAACACCGCCTTGCAGAACGCAGGTTCAGAGTGGCGTTACGAACTCACCGGAGCATTGCCCACCTTGAGGAAGCAGTAAACGTCGGGCGGAAAAAGTTCCGCCCGCAACGGAAAGAACCGAAGTATAACCCCAATAAAGAAAGGAGGACGTGATGGAACACACGGAGAATCCACCATATAGGTTTTGACATCAAGGCATTGTCAATAATAATATAGACTCCAGTGTAAATATGGAAGCTGTAAGCCGGACATTGTCAAGATTGGTGCTCATTAAAGACAACAAATCAAGTAATTAAATTAAAAACATGGGACTTTTTCACAGAGGCAAGAAAAATAATGACGATGAGCCGGACAGTGTTCAAACCAATTCATTCTCTGATATTATGAATGGTTTGCAATACGCCGTAAACTGTGCACAAGATACATTGCAGAATCATCAGATACAAAATCTGACCAGACTTTTTGAAGGAACAAATGCAAATAACGCAAATACGTTCCAATCGAAAAAAAATCATGGTTGGAGACAAGACTATTGATATTCCACTTATAGCCTTGATATCCCATCATTATCTTGCAATGGATAATGTGCAGATAAAGTTCAAGGCGAAGGTCGGAAGCGTGGAATCACAGATCCCGGAAAACAACTTGCTGTTATCCAGTCCGCACAGAGCCAATCTCCAGATGCAGATGAGCAACATAAAACCGGATGCGGATGATGTCATGGAGGTTTGCGTCAATTTTAAGGTTCAGGAGACTCCGGAGAGTATTTCCCGAATCATTGACGATTTTGTAAAAAACATCTAATAACTTTAAAATTCAAATGTTATAGCAGAAGAAATATTAAACCAAGGGCAACAAGAAAATGCGGAAAACTTGAATGAAAATGTAAGCGGACAGGCGAAAGAAATTATCTCCGCTGCATTGGAAGAGACTCAAAACAGAGAAACTTCTCCAGTTCTTAAAGCAGATTCAAACGTGACTGACAAATTCAAGGGGCTTCCCATGCGGGAACTTATTGCAGCTCCACTTATTGCAGCAGCCGAAGCACAACAGGAATTGGCAGCGACAGCATGGAATTTCTACCAGCAAATTGCATTTGATGGTAAAAGCGGCAATAAAGCGCGTATATTGGAATTCGATGTCGAAAGACCGATACAGCAGGATGGAAAAATGACAACAATGTCACAAAGTGTCAAGGCTCCGTTTATAGGATTGGTGCCTATTCCTTCCCTGCTCATAGATCGCGTGGATGTCGATTCCAGATGGAGGTTACCGATACATCAAACGTAAAAAGCACTACCAACGCAGAAGTAGAGGCAAAAGCTTCTGCAAAACATTGGTTTATAAATGCGGAAATCAGCGGCAAAGTCACGACCGCCCGCGAGAACACCCGCATGACCAACCAAACGGCAAAATACCAGATACATGTGACAGCCAGTCAGCAGCCGCAGACCGAAGGTCTGTCTAAACTGATGGATATAATGGCATCATGTATCGAGCCTATAACAAACGAAAGTAACAGTAAGTAAATATATGAATTTGATTCAAGCATTAAGATTGCCAAACAGTCAAGCAGTAATGACAAATATTGCACGGTTTCATTATCAAAATATTTATAATGTAGGTTTGACCCCTCCGATTTTCACGCAAAGTAATTTGACATTTCAAATAAAAGGATATACCCGTAACTATCGTTTTCTTAGATTAGACTACGCCTGTGTCATATATATTGCGGATAGAATAGCAGTCGTTGCTTCAAATGGCATAGATACTTTAAGTTCAGGTTTTTCGGGGTGTTATATGGCCAGTTTTAGGCACAATGGCATTAGGTATGTTGCTCATATTCCAACGCCTAACAATAGTATTAAAACATCATGGAATCGGGCGGTTAAAAATCGAATAATAGATAATGTTGTTCTTTTTAAACCTACTGAAGGATTGGCGAGAATCCCAGGAACCATTGGTATTTGGGGAATTATAACATTTAACGATAGATGTTATCGGCTTGATGTAAATGAAAACGCTCCTCCAAGTCAAGCCATACGTGGCCAAAGAATTTTTAACTCAATCCCGAGAAATCCCATACTAACAGAAATTCCACCTATCGCCGGTGGTCAGATGCCTTAATAATTATAACAATTGTAAATAAGGGAAGAATGGTTGTTTCATTGAGGAGTAGAATTCTATTCGGATATATAATTCTGGTGGCGGTCATAGGCAGCATGGCCGCCATTCTCATCCATGAACCTGCGAAGTTCCACGACCTATATGCGTATTTTAAATAACGGTATTTACACAAACAGCAAATGAGCGAACAATTCGTTACCACTACCAAGCATTTCCGCAAGATGCTTGCCGCAGGCTATCTGTTGATAGTCCTGCTGGTGGGCGGCATCATCTGCACGTGGCTCGGAGAATGGCGCGACTTGGAGTTGCTGGAACGGGAGAACCGTGAAATCAACCGCTTCCGCAAGGAAACACACGATGCGTATGTGGGTGTGGTGGAGTTGTCTCTTTTGGGCGAGTCGGTGCTGGAATGGGACGATAAGGATGTGGCGGCATACCGGCGGCAACGGATGACGGTGGATAGTATGCTTTGCCGCTTCAAGAGCCATTACGAATCGGTGCGCATAGACAGCGTGCGCCACTTGCTGGAGGACAAGGAAAAGCGGCTGTGCGCCATCATGGAGGCTCTGGAACAACAGGCGGACATCAACCGCCGGATAGCCAAGCAGGTGCCGGTGATAGTGCAAACGAGCAGGCAGGAAGAGCCGAAGAAACAGAGGAGGAAAGGTTTTCTCGGGTTGTTCGGCAAGAAACAGGAAGCACCTCCGACGACGACCACCACGATGCTCTACACACTGAACCGTGATATGATAGCGCAACAACGTGCCCAAAGCCATCGTCTGTCGGAATATGCCGACAGCCTTGCCAGCCGCAATGCGGAACTGAACCGCCAACTGCAAACCCTTATCCAGCAGATGGACCACAAGGTGCAGGCTGACTTGCAGGAACGTGAGGCGGAAATATCCGCTATGCGTGAAAAGTCGTTCTTGCAGGTAGGTATCATAACGGGTGTCATGCTGCTGTTGCTCATTATTTCATACATCATCATTCACCGCTATGCCACCCGCATCAAGCAGTACAAACGTAAGACAACAGATTTAATCGGGCAACTGCAAAAGTCCGTAAAACAAAACGAATCGTTGATAGCCTCACGCAAGAAAGCGATGCACACCATCACCCACGAGCTACGCACACCACTGACTGCCATACATGGATATGCGGAACTGATGCAGGACAACGAAGAAGAAAAGATAAGCGGTTATGCGGACAATATCCTGCAAGCCTCCAAGAGAATGACCGACATGCTCAACTCCCTGCTTGACTTCTTCCGCTTGGACAGCGGCAAGGAACAGGCGAATGTCCGTCCGTTTCGTTTGGAAAACATCGCGGAGCTGTTGCAAACGGAGTTTACGCAACAAGCAGAAGCAAAAGATCTTAAACTTACCATCGAGTGCCCGGAGGGTATTATCCTGAATGGCGACAAGGAGCGCATCATACAGATATGCGACAACCTGCTGGGCAATGCCGTCAAGTTCACGAATGCCGGAAGCGTTTCACTTGTCATAAGCTATGACGGCAATAGGCTGACCCTTGTAGTAGAGGACACCGGAACCGGCATGAGTGCGGAAGAACAACAGCGAGTGTTCGGAGCGTTCGAGCGGCTTTCCAACGCCGCCACGCAAGACGGTTTCGGATTGGGGTTAAGCATTGTGAAACAGATAGTCGGGATGCTTGGCGGCACTATACGCTTGGAAAGCGAAAAAGGAGAAGGCAGTCGTTTTACTGTGGAGTTGCCAATGAACACTGCCGATATTGGTATTGAAGAACAGACAGCCGCAGAAAGTCTGGCTCATATAGAAAGACCTTATTCTGTCATCGTATTGGACGACAATCCGATGGTATTATCCATGACAAAGGAAATGTATGCTGGTATAGGTGTGCATTGCGACACGTTCACCACTATTGGCGATGCAATGGAAGCCATGCGGCAGCACACATACGACCTCATGATAACCGATATGAAGATGCCGGAGATTAACGGCTATGAGGTGTTGGAGTTGTTACGCTCGTCAAGTGTCAGCAACTCGAAAGAGATTCCCATTGTCGTGGCGACCGCCTCCGGCAGTTGCAGCGAAGAGGAGCTGTTGGAAAATGGATTTACCGCCTGCCTGTTCAAGCCATTTTCCATTTCCGAACTGGTTGCTGTATCAGACAAATGCCTTTTGACAAGTACGGACAAGGATGAACTTCCCGACTTGTCCTCTCTGCTTGCATATGGTGACAAACGGGCGATGCTCGACCGTTTGATAACCGAAACAGAAAAGGATATGCAGGCTGTCCGGGAAATCATGGAGAGGAATGACCGCAAGGCGTTGGACGAATGGATACACCGTCAGCGAAGTTCATGGGCTGTTATCCGTGCTGACAAACCCTTGTGGAACCTGTATGAACTGCTGCATCAAGAATCTGAATGTTCCGAAATGGAATTGCGGAAATGCGTGGATGCCATGCTTCGTATGGGAACAGTTATCATAGAACTTGCGCAAAAGGAAAGGAGGTTGTCGGATGAAAGTATTTGTGATTGAGGACAACCCCGTCTATAACGATTATGTCTGCAACCTGCTGAAGAAAGACAGCTTCGATACTATGTCGGCATATAATCTTGCCACTGCAAATATAGTAAAAACCGCGAGAAATCGAGAACTTGCCCATAGTTTTTCCGAGGCGCATCCTATCTGGAGCAAAGATAATGAAGGGTAAGAGATAAGCCAAACTTGTTTAAGCTCTTTTGCTTCTCTTTGCAGATAATATGATCTGTATCGTTCGGAGGTTGATCTGCTGAAAATTGTGGTGTTATGCTTTTGGCTTAAAGCTATTTTTAAGAAATTTTGTTTATATTTGTAACAGTGAAATTTTTAATATCATTTGCCTATGAATAGATAACGATAATAGCTTTTTTGATTTCCCGTACCGTTCACGCACGAAAAGTGTCGGTACATACATATAAAAGCGTTAGCTTTATTTCTTGCTTCTGAAACTTCGACAATTTCAAAAGTACGTCAAGAGTAAAGTGTGAACGCTCACGCACCAGCGTGGGCTTTACTCATTTATTTGACGTACAGGTAGTCGAAGACCTCAGAAGCAAATAATAAGTTCTGTCCCACGCTTTTTTATATTTCTATTTCAACCTGTAAATAAACCATGCCGAGGGGACACGGAATTATTTATGCTAAACAATGAAACCGTTTATTACATTGATTTGCGTCGGGTTGTTGATGAGTTCTTGTGCCTCTATTTTCTGTGGTTCGAAAGCCAAAGTTACTTTTGACGGAGAGATTTCCGAAGAGGCTACTCTGACAATCGATGGGCTTAAACACACCAATGTCACTTTTCCCTATACGACAAAAATACGAAGAGGTTTCGACGAAACAGTCGTAAAGATCGAATCACCGAACTATACGGCCTCCCCGATCATTATAAACAAAAACTTTAACGCCGTATCGGTTATAAATCTGCTCGATGTTCTCGGCTGGGGTATCGACGCTGCGACGGGCGCTATCACTAAGCCCGAATTCAAATTCTATCAGATCGATTTTCAACCCAAAGAGGCGAAGACGAAAGCATCGTCGGTGGATTAGACGTAACTTTTCGCCCATTTTTCCATAAGTCATTTTCAGACCGCAGCCACCATAGGCTGCGGTCTGAAAACTTTAGGGCGGTCGGTGCTATCTCCGGCTGAAAAAACGTTTCTGTCGGGGGGCTCGGTGAAGACAGTTATGTCCGGGAAGCGATTCCATTGGTATTTTTCCGGCTATCGTTATCGCTCCGCTGCGGTCGTCCGAATTGGAAACGAATCCGGAGCAGGAAGGGGGATAAAGATTCAGGCGGGAACGGTCTTTCGATCGTTACCCGCCTGATTTGCGGTCGGAGAAGTCCCGGATCGCTCCGCGGATTTCGACAACTGCATGGCCTTCGTAACGTCGGCATCGATGCCGACGGACGGCGCCTGCTATTTTACTGCATTAACTATTGCTTCGAATGCCTTCGGCTCGTTCATTGCCAGATCGGCCAGAACCTTGCGGTTGAGGACGATGCCCTTGGCGTTGAGTTTGCCGATAAATTGCGAATAGGTCATTCCCTGCGCGCGGACGGCTGCATTGATACGCATGATCCACAGGCTGCGGAATGTTCTCTTCTTGAGCTGGCGGTGTGCGTAAGCATACTGCAAACCCTTCTCGACCGTGTTTTTGGCTACGGTCCATACGTTTCCCCTTGAACCAAAGTTACCCTTGGCAAGTTTCAAAACTTTTTTTCTCCTTGCGCGTGACGCAACAGCGTTGACTGAACGTGGCATAGTAAATAAGTTTTTGACGGACTGTCAGCGACGTGATTCTCTCACGTTCTTCGGGGCTGATTTGTCCCTTGATTAATAAAATTGCGAATCCGGCCCGATGAATTATTTCACCAGCAGATTCTTGATCTTTGCCTCATCGGCAGCGGAAACGGTGCCCGAATAGCACAGGTTACGCTTTTGTTTAGTCGATTTTTTGGTCAGGATGTGACTGTGATAAGCGTGTTTGCGCTTGATCTTTCCTGTGCCGGTGAAAGAAAAACGCTTCTTTGCAGCGGCATTGGTTTTCATTTTAGGCATGTCGGTAATAGTTAGTTTAGTTATACATAGCCCACAAAGATACGAAAAGTTTTTTATTCTGTCATTCTGCCGGGGCGAAAAAGTTATCTGTATGGCGTTATGGGTAAAAATCGGGATTCATAAGAAGAAGGGGAGGAGCCGTACGAATATCCCGGGGATCTGTGGGGTTGCCGGCGAAGGGCATCGGATATATGCCGGTCCGTATCGTGTGCCGCCTGGAAGGTATTCGTTCCCGGTTTTATCGGCGGGAGAACCCGTGTGCAGGGGGGTATTCTGGCAGATATTTTCGTATGCCTGGCGGTGACGACGAGGATTTTGCCGGTCTTTTTTCTTGGCTGCGGATTCAAATTTCGTATATTTGCATTTTAATAATATATTTTGATGTACCGATCGGCACAGGTTCGAAACCTACCGATATTTCGACTTTTCTTCGAACTCCCTTGTGAGGTGAGGTGTGGTGGGGCCGTATTGAAAAACGGCCGCAGAGTTGTGACCGATCGCCGAAATCGGCAGGAAAGCGGTCGTGGTACAGGGATGAATAGTTGCCTATCGAAATTGAACGATGACGGGGATGGAAAATACGATGATATGGGATTTTGTCTGGCGCCTGGTACTGGCTGCGCTATTCGGAACGATAATCGGTCTGGACCGGGAGTACCGGGAGAAAGAGGCGGGTTTCAGAACCCATTTTCTCGTTTCGTTGGGGAGTGCGCTCATGATGATCGTTTCGCAGTACGGCTTTTCGGAGATTTTGACGCATGACGGCGTGTCGCTCGATCCGAGCCGTATCGCGGCGCAGGTGGTGAGCGGTATCGGTTTCATCGGGGCCGGTACGATCATCTTCAACCACCAGATCGTGCGGGGACTGACGACGGCTGCGAGTCTGTGGGCTACGGCCGGTATCGGTTTGACCGCAGGCGCCGGAATGTCGTGGCTGGCTCTTGCCGCAACGATCCTGACGCTCGTCGCGCTGGAGGGGTTGAGTTTGGTTTTCCGTTCGCTCGGATCGCGCCGGATGGTGGTCGTATTTTCGGCATCGGACCGGACCGGTGTAGCGGACACGCTGGACCGGATACGGACGGACGGTTATATGGTCGTGTCGTACGAAGTCGTGCCGCAGGTCGTGGGCGGCGATGGAATAACCTACCGGGTTACGATGGTGGTCAAGGCCAAACCCGGCAGTGACAACAATCAATTGTTGGCTCTGTTGCGGGAAAACACGGACATAATAGTAGAAAGAATCGCGTAATAATTTTGTATATATATGGGACGAAACTCTCGGGGGTTTTTAACGGGTATAACAACCTGGTGGCGTAAAAAGATAATCGCGGTGAGGCATTCGTTTTACCGCAAACGGCTGGTGCGGCGATTGACCAATCTCGCCCCGTCGATCCTTTCGCTGGATTGTGTGGGCGGTGTTATGGCGCACGACCTGCGGCTGCGTTTCAATTCCCCGACGGTCAATCTGTTTTTCGAATCCTGCGGGGATTTTATCGACTATGTGGCGGATTTGCGCTATTATTCGCAGGCGGAACTGTGCGAATGTCCCTATGCGTACGAGGGGGCGCGTCGCTATCCCGTCGGCATGCTGAAAGGAAACGGCACGCTACCCGATATAAAGATCCATTTTCTGCATTACCGCTCTTTCGAAGAGGCCAGGGAAAAATGGCTCGAGCGCAGCGGTCGTCTTGATTTCGACAATCTGTGCGTAGTCATGCAGGCGGCGGAGCTCGACGAGGGTCTTTTGGAACGTTTCGAACGGCTGCCGATATCGCGCAAAGTGATCCTGGGCTACGAAACGCTGCCGTTGCAAAGCCCGTCGATTTTCAAGATGCGTTCGCTGGATTCTTTCGTGCCGGGCCGGATCTTGGATTATAACGGTCTGTCGGGTCGGCGTTATCTCGACGATTTCGATTACGTCGCATTTCTCAACGACGGAACCATTCGAGCGCAAAATTGCCCCACCCCGCAGAAATTCCGCGACTGATTCCGGGGTATGATTTTGCTGGTAATTCTTTCGGTAAGGAGGCTGTCGTAATGAGTTTTTGTCTGTTCTGAAACAGCGCGAAAATTCACGGCTTTTCCGGAGAACAGGTCGAAGAAATGCAATTTTCCCCATCTGTTCTTTTTCAGTTGTTTACTTGCTGCGCCCGCTTCATACGATGATTCGATCGTCTATAATGAATGATTCAAAATGGGGATTGGAGTGAAGAACCAGTACCGATTGGTTGCTGAAATATAACGACAAAGAATCTCTTGCACTGGAAATGTTCGCATCTGTTATTTGTTGCTGCAACAGACATAATAATCCCGGATCTTCGGTGACGGGATAAATCTCTTCGTACACATGGGTTCTCCCGTTGCGAGAGAATGAAAACGATCCCATAATCTGAATATTTCCATTTTCCCAGAACAATCCGATTTGATTGATCGAATAACAGACCTGTTCGATGGTTTTTCCCTTCAGCCGTTCCGGACTGAAATCATCAGGAATAAGATACATAACGATTGGTTTAAGGAGAGGAAAGATCGGCATTTCAGTCCATTTTGCAGGGCTGTTTGTTGCGGTAGCGGTCGGTCGTTATAAGACGGACGTTTTCTGCTTCAGCTATTTTACCCATATTGGGCCGTAACCTCATAATTCTTATTCTGTAATTTTTGGGATGCTGGCTTGCGTGCGATGGCAGTCCGGAGAATTCGGTTGTGGAGATCGACGTGTCGGAGATCTCAGTTTTTATCGGGTTTTCGGGTTATTGCCAATATCGATATACGATCTTCAGAAATTTTTCCCGGGACATGTCTTGGGGATTCGTGCCCGGGACCCCTTCCGGTATCGGTTGGTCCATTGCTGCGAAATGGTCGATCCAGAATTGCGGCAACCGACCGTCGGCCGTGCGGAAATTCATCGGCCGGGCTGTGAAAAGATGTTCGTTTTTGGAGCCGGTCAGATAACACTCCCAAACCAGTTCGCTGCAATACATTTTGCCGTTATGGGGTAGAAAGGAGTCGTCGTAAGGTTGGCCCAGATACTTTTTGGCTTCGCCGATCGCCCGGGTCGCCAGCTCCCTGCGTTCGGGAAGAGTTATGCGGGCTATCGCTGCAGCCGGACGGCCTTCGATTGTAGCGGACGAATCGAGGAATTTTTGCAGCGGAGTCATCGTCACCCCAGGCTCGGATTTTGCTTCCAGCACATAAATACCGGCCGGTTCGACCGTGATGATTCCTACATGGGTGAACGAAAGATCGGACTCCCCGCCTGTCGCATCGGCGATGGCTTCCGTCATTCCGCCGGCGATCCCGACCTGGAAGATCAAATCTCCCGATTCCGGGTGAAATTCCTGCTGGTAGCAGTAGGTCTGCAGGAAAAATATACCTATAATATATATAAGCGTTTTCATCGGAACATTATAAGTTAAGGGCGATCGCGTAGTCAAAGGCAGTAAAAAGAGAGGGTGCAGTCGTGCGGGCATGCACGCAAAGATTGCCGAGTCACATCCTATCTTCTGCAAAGATAGTGAAAAGCGGGGGCGAGCCAAATTTATTTGAGCATGCAGCCGTAGCTTGTTCTTCCGAAGATAGCGAAAGATGGAGTAGAGTGAGGCAACTTGCCAACTTGCATGTAAGGATTACCGAATCTCCTCCCTTCTATTGCTTTTCGAGATAAGAGTAATTTTCAGGGTATTTATCGTTGGACAGTTATATATTTTTAGCTGTCACGACTGTTTTGTCGTTGATTTTGGCGGCAACTTATAGTTTGGGCAAGCTAAATCTCTTTCGGAAAGGAGGATGTCGGGCAGCTTCAGGGTGAAGGGCGGTATGTCGAGATATAAATCAGGTATTGCTGTGGAGGTATTCGGTTAATTTTCGTTTGTGTAGTGAGTTTTTGTGGTTGTTGTCCATATTTTTTTGCTGAATTTGGCGGAATAACCGGTGTGCCTGCGTACAAACGGGAAGAATGAATCGAAAATTATTGGGAGAAACAACCGAATTTTGTAGCTGCCGTTTGTGATAATATTTATATTGAACGGCAGGAACAACAGCATTGGGGGTGAGAAAAGCAGGAAAAACTTTGTCGGTAATATTTCTGAAGGAGTGATAAAACCAGAATATTTGTGCTTATTTATTCCTTGAGGAGTGAAATGCCGGGGATTGTTGTCGAGGGTTTCGAGCGGATTTGTCTTTCCCGACCTTGTGTTCTTATTTTGCTCGAGCGTGTATTTTCCATCTATTTTCAGGTTGGAGGGAGTGGAGGCAGGTTTTGTACCTGAAAAAGTTGTCGATGTAATATGTTGATGTTTAGTCAAGTGTGACGATTCGGCGAAAATAGTGTGAAAAAAGAGTGAAAAATATTTGGATAATTAGAGCAAATGCATTTATCTTTGCAACCGCTTTGAGAGAGAAACACGACTCACAGCGACAAGTTCTGAAAAAGTTTTCTGAAAAATTTCTTCTCGAAAAATTTGGAAGTTTGAAAAAAGTGCTTTATCTTTGCACTCACTTTCCGACTGAAAAATGAGAGGAGAGAAGGAGAGACTCGAAAGAGGCGATCCAATGAAAAACAGAATCGTTCTAAATAGAAATATATAGAACAACGTTCTTTGAAGATATTGAGCAGCAAGTTTTTATCCACTCTCATACGAGAGTGATTTCAAACAATACCTTTGAGATTGGAGCTAAGATTTAACAAAAACATTTTATACAATGGAGAGTTTGATCCTGGCTCAGGATGAACGCTAGCGGCAGGCTTA
>OKTT01000928.1_pt1 | contig 14515 bp, 7 predicted proteins | sample 1606121 | NCBI WGS metagenome assembly OKTT01 (sample SAMEA3879516, study PRJEB24766) | human gut metagenome | biome: human-associated habitat; feature: feces | place: USA | collected 1985/1987
TCTCGGTCACACCAATAGCACGGAGTATCTGAGCACCGACACCGTAGTCACGCTCGTCGACCTTGTGTCCAAGGTGCAGATTAGCATCGACCGTATCGAGCCCCTCGTCTTGAAGCTTGTATGCCTTGATCTTGTCCATCAGACCGATGCCACGACCCTCTTGGTTGAGGTAGACGATGACACCCGCGCCCTCCTGCTCAATGATTTCCATAGCTTTGTGAAGCTGCTCTCCGCACTCGCACCGTAGGCTACCGAAGATGTCTCCCGTAGCGCAACTACTGTGCATACGGACGAGGGTGGGCTTATGGGCAGAGATGTCTCCCTTAATGAGGGCAATGTGCTCTAGACCGTTGCTCTTCTGGCGGAATGGGATGATGTCAAACATGCCCCACTCTGTCGGAAGCTTAGCTCTCACGCCCTCCTCGACGATGCAGTCTGTCTTGAGGCGGTAAGCAATTAGATCCTCGATGGAGATGATCTTCATATCCCACTGCTTAGCGATCTCCACAAGCTGAGGGAGACGCGCCATGGTACCATCCTCGTTGATGATCTCAATGAGTGCGCCTACAGGCTGGAGACCAGCGAGACGCGCTAAGTCGATAGCCGCCTCCGTATGACCTGCACGACGCAGTACGCCACGATTGCGAGCCCGCAGCGGGTTGACGTGGCCAGGACGAGCTAGATCTGTAGGCTTGGTATTGGGATCTGCTAGCGCCTTGATCGTCATCGCACGATCATACATTGAGACTCCAGTCGTACAGCCGTGACCGATGAGATCGACTGTCACTGTAAAGGGGGTCTCGTGTAGCGATGTATTCTCATGCACCTGCATATTGAGTTCGAGCTGGGCTGCACGCTCCTCGGAGATAGGCGTACAGAGTACACCACGCCCGTAGCGCATCATAAAGTTAACCTTCTCGGGCGTTATCAGTTCGGCAGCCGTGATGAAGTCCCCTTCGTTCTCACGATCCTCGTCATCGACGACGATGACAAACTTGCCCGCTTTGAAATCTTCTATAGCCTCCTCGATGGAGTTTAGTTTGAAGTCTTGGTTCATATTCTAGGAATACTATATATAAGGAGCAGATCACGCAGTCTGTGACTCGATCTGCTTGACAATATGGTTCAATATGGGTGGCATCTGATGCAGCTGTCTCTTGTTGCGCCGTAGGGCGATGCCTAGGTACAGCATCACCGGCAGGGAGACTGGTAACAAAGGTATGCAAATCCAGACATATAGCTTGCGTTGCCAGAGGTTACTTGCCAATGTTTTCCCCAGGAGTGGGATGTTGATGAGCTGTGCAAAGATATACTTGTCGGGGTAGTTGTGGAGCGTCTCGACAGTCTCCTCAAGCTGCTGGTAGAGCTGCTGATACGCAGTGGCAAAGTCGGGCAGGCGATCCAGCCTTAGCCCCCTACTCTGAGCATAAGTCATACCGAGCAGTCCGTCCATCTGACTTTGCAGTTGCCCTATCTCACGTAGCACCTCCTCAGAGGTGGCGGGCTGCATGATAATCTCCTTGTACTCTAGTTGTCTTGAGTAGTTCGGGTGGAAGATGCGACGGAAGAGGACCACGTAGGCATCAGCATTGAGCGTGGCTGAGTCTCGCGAAGCCTTGTAAGTGAGGAAAGCACCCAGCGGTAGGATCACAGCACTCGACAGCCACATGCCAGCCCAGACGGGGATCTGCCCACTATTGATCATCTTAAGACCGAAGGTGTCGATGACGTAGTAAACGATGAAGATAAGCACCGCCAAGACCATCGGCGTACCCACGCCTCCCTTACGGACGATGGCTCCCAGCGGAGCACCCACAAAGAAGAAGAGCAGACAGGCCACGGGGAAGGTGAACTTGCGGTGCATCTCCTGCGCATTAACACGGTAGTCCGAGGCGGCATCGTCATAGTAAGTGTCGGCAATCTGCACCGACGAGGAGAGACTCTCGAGCCACTCTAGAGCCTGCTTGTAGCCCATCAACTTCTCCTGATCGGAGGCTCTATCCATCAGCGTATCTATCGTATAGGGTGGCGGCGAGGCGTGACCAGACTCAGCCCCTAGTAGCTCATCATGGCTCAACCGACGAGCCGTGACTGTCGCAAAGGGACGATGCGAGAGTTGATCTTGCTGTAGCCAAGCAGCAGCCTGTAGATTAGCACCGGGCATGGTCGAGCCAACATCCGTAGAAACTAGCGGCGGGAGCTTGGTATGTATCTCAAAGAGTACGTTGCTCCCCACCTGACGCCCCACGCTGTCTGTCGCCATGCGGGTGCTATCGCTGTAGTTAATAAGCTCTCGGAGGTTCTTACCGACGAACTGAGACTTGAGGTAGTCATCGCCCATCATCTCAAAGTTGGCATCAAAGGGGATGAAGATCACCTTCTCCGTAAAGTGCTCCTTGATATAGGAGGCGGGCCGCTCATCCGACGCTTGACTGCCTGGGATCAAGGTCGTCTGACTGCTGAGCTGCTCAAAGCTCTCGCCACTCCTGAGCGACATAATGAGATAAAGCTTGCTCTCGTCCATCAGCAAGCGGCCCGTATCGGCTAGTATGATGCGTGGCGTGCGCTGCTCTGAGAGGTCGTAGATCATTACATTATATAGGGTACTCGTCTCAGCATCTTTGTCCCCTACGTAGATACTGTAGCCATCGATGCCGTTGAAGAAGATTCCCTTCGGTATCTCTAGCTCTGGACGCGCATAGCGTGCCGAGAAGAGTATCTGATAGACTCGCACACTAGCCTTTTGCACGCCCCTATCTAGATAAACGAAGAGTCCCAGAGCGATACAGGTCACAAGGATCACCAGCGGCTTCATGATCTTGCTCAGAGGCACGCCTGCCGACTTCATGGCCAGCAGCTCCAGTCGCTCACCGAGATTACCAAAAGTCATCAGCGATGCTAGCAAGACGCCCAGCGGCACAGCCGTAGGCAAGACGTAGAGCCCTGCGTAGAAGATCACCTCCAGCAGTACCCCCACATCCATACCCTTGCCGACTAGGTCGTCAATATGCTGCCAAAGGAACTGCATCAAGACGACAAACCAGCAGATCAGCAGGGTCATCAATAGGAGAGGCAAGAAGGACCTCACCATAAAGATGTGCATGATCTTCGGCCGCAGACGCATACCTCTTACTTGCATGATCGTAGGATTGGGTAGGAGTAAGCTTTTTACTTCATGAGCTTGCCCTCACGCTTCAAGTCATTAAAGAGTCTGTCTAGCACAGCATTGATAAAGGAGGCACTCTTAGCGTTGTCATACACCTTGGCCAGCTCGATGTACTCATTGATCGTCACGACGAGCGCTATGTCAGGGCAGCTGAGCGCCTCCGCCACAGCCATCTCCATCAGGATCATATCAACCAGAGCGACACGATCCTGCTCCCAGTTATCTAGTCGTGGCGTCAGCATCTCATCATACTCCTCACGATGTAAGAGCGTCTCCGAGAGCAGCTGATGTGCGTATAGGCGATCCCGATCACTGTGAAACATGGGGAGCAAGTCGCTCGGTAGCTCTAAGCCATCCTTAGCACCACGGCGCAAAGTCTTCAGCGCAAAGTCCTGTATCGTCACCACAGGCTGATTGGTAAAGGGGATGACACGATAATCGTCCGACCCCTTGAGACGCTCTACCGTCGCCTCCACCTGCTCTACAGTAGGCATCTCCTCGACCTCTAGACGCTCGCAGATAGCGGTCGCATCAGCCCAGTAGAAGGAGCTTGCCGCAAGATGCTCATTGAGCTCCGACGTACGGAAGAGTTGCTTGAGGATATTGCTCCAGTAGTTACACTGCTCCTGCATAGAGAGCGTAGAGACATCTTCAGGTAGCGCACTATACGAGGGGTCTTCCTCGACCATGCTGTAGAGCGTGCGGAGCAACTGCTCATCCTGCTCCCAGCGCCTCTGCATCTCGTCGAGCGGATTCTGTATCTCCGTACAGCGCGCGATCTCCTTGACGAGGGTCATATCGGAGAGCCTGCGAGGAGTCACCTCGTCCGACGACTTGAGGAAGCGTCGCTCACGTATCTCTAGTAGCTCCCTCTGATAGGCTGCGAGCGCACGTATCAGATCTAATAAGTAGTAGTAGAGGTAGTAGGTGTGACGTAGGGAGGTCGTGAGCGACTGGTCCGCAAGTGCCACATCTAGACGACCGCTAGAGATAGACTGGTAAAGTTGCTGGAAGACGCGGATGCGTACGATAGACCGATTGATCATATCACTCTATGAAATAGATAAATATAGTAGGAGCAAACAATTCACGAGGAGGGCACTACCCTTCCCAATCTGTAGTCCACGGCGACAAAATCAAGGCACCCGCCCTGCTGCCCACCGCAGATTCGCCACAAAGGTACAAAAAAGGTCTCGGAGAGGATCACCCCTAGACCGCTCCTTGAATCCGCAAGTCGAATAACCCGCTATCAAGACGCACGGCTAGCATCTCGTGAGCATGCGCCCGAGATTGTTCAGTAGCACGTTTATCTCAATCTCTCCGATACTTTTCGAACTACTCTTACCACAAACTCCTCTCTCCACGTAGGAATTTCTAAATCCCTCGGGAGGGACAGAAGAAAAACTTCGGAAGAATGAAATGAAACTTCGGAAGAAATGACTCTCGCCCACGTAGTGTATAAAAAACAGCCGCGTGGAGATTTAACATTTTCCATGTAGCTATCACATCTCAAGCCCGCTTGACCAGAATAGGCTAACCAAGACCTTTCTCAGCATCTCAAAATAAGCATCCACCTCTACATCTGCTACACGTCTCATCGGACTACCCTACTCATGGCATTTAGGACGTTTTACCCTTCGCTTCATTCGTTGCAAATTTATATCTTTGTGGCACAAAGACAAGTATTCATCGAATGGAGGAAGCAGAGTTTAGCGACTTCCGTTATGATCCATGAGGGCGCAAGGCATAACTTGGGGGGGTGAAGGCGAGCTTTTGTCTACTCCTTTGGCTAGCGACTCACGTCTTGATAGTATTTCTTTCAATGTGCGGCACAGAGCAAACGTATAGTACACTCACTTTATGACTAGTTCAAACATCCTCTCGTTAAATTCAATGCTCCCGTCTGAGCCTAATACTCAGATCATGAATCCTGCGACATATATTGGGATTGACTTTGGGACATCCACGACCGTTGTCTCCATCGCTACTATGGAGGATGGCATTGAGAAGATTAAGACTTTACCGATTAAACTGACACAAAGGCTTGCTGACGGGACCATCTATCAAAGCGAAAAGCTCCCGAGTGTCATCGCCTGGTATGATGGCAAGCTTCTTGTCGGGGAAGGTGCCTCCGACCTTAAGTATACACTCACCAAGGGGAAGAACATCTGGTTCTCATTTAAGATGGAGATCGGAGAAGACCTAGGAGCAAAGTACTACGATAGCGAAGTGAGCAACATAGAGGGTATAGAGATTCGGAACCCCAAAGACTGCGTCAGGGTCTTCTTTATGTACCTCAATATATTGATCAAGAAGTATTGCCAAGCGAACGGTTTATCTGACAACATCCTATACGCAGTAAGTATTCCAGCTTCATTCGAGGCCAATCAGCGTAAGGAGCTAATGGAAGCCTTGGAGTCCAATGGGATGAGTGTCTCAAAGCAATCTCTTATTGACGAGCCTAATGCTGCCTTTATAAGCTACGTCAGTGACAGCGAAGAGTCTGAGACTCCCCTGATGATTAGCCCTCACTACAACTCCAAAGTCCTTGTATTTGACTTTGGTGGGGGTACTTGTGATATTTCCATTCTTGAAATTGGGAAATCAGCAAATGGTTTCTACTCGAAGAATGTAGCGATATCCAAATTCACAAAACTAGGAGGCGATGATATAGATCGGTACATTACCTACCAATACATACTGCCACGATTTCTTGAAGCTAACGACGTGACAGCAGAAGACTTCAGATCAAAGGAGATTCAGTATTTCGCCACTCAACTCTACAAGATATCAGAGCGCTTGAAGATCCTTCTCTGCAAGAAGATCGCCAACCAAATGTATCGGTTAGAAATACCGGACTATGTAAAGACCCGCAACGACAAAGAGACTATCTCTATCCCCCTGTCAATAGAGTCTAAAAAAGGACTACTCACACAGCAAGACTTTTACCTTACAGTCAAGGAACTCTCTGAGGTAATGTCTGTGTTTATGAGACACTCTAGGCTTGCGACCAAGATCAAGAGGCAAGAAGACTATAACAACATCTTTATGCCTATCGAAAGTGCTATCAAAAAGGCAAACATAGAAAAGTCTGAGATAGACTATGTCCTCCTTATCGGTGGCAGTGCTCAAAACCCATTCATTCAAGAAGCTCTAAAAAAAGACTTTGAGGATTCAGACATCCTCGTTCCACAAGATCTACAGACTCATGTTTCTAAAGGAGCGGCCATACACTCTCTCCTTCTGAACGGGATGAACAAATGTATCATTCAGCCCATCACAAGCGAACCGATCTTTGTAATTACTAAAGACACTATTAACAAGACACTTATTCCCGCTGGTACCACAATTCCTTGTGACACAGTTGTAGTCGACGACTTAATGCCGACAAAAGATCACCAAGAGGCTATTGAGTTGCCTATATGCGTGGGTAATGCCAATAAGATGCTGTTTAATCTTAAGATCACACGTGATGGTGGCTTCCTGACGTCAGCGCGGGTTACTTTAACATTGGAGATTACAGCAGACAAGCTGCTACTCGCTAGGGCAGACTGCATGGGTGTGTCTTGTATGGTGGAGCCTCAGAATCCATTTGCAAATAAAGAGCTGACAACGGAAGAGCGTATCGTCTTGCGTGCCGAAAGACAAGCTAATCTAGAGACCGAAAAAAACGGTGGCGTACCTAGCAAAAGCTGCTTGGCAGCTCTGTGTCGGGCATATAGAGATGCAGGAAACGACTTTAAGGCTGCCGAAACTCTAGAACAGCAAAATGAGTTATATCCTAATCCTGAGGACTACAACGCTATCGGTGTGTATTATAGCAACTCGGGAAACGAAGACAAAGCCATCGAGTTCTACAAAAGAGCTTTAGAGTACAATCCCAATAATAGTCATGCAAACTTCAACCTGGGGCATACGCTATACTACCAAGATCTTCAGAAGTCAAAAGAATACCTAAACAGAGCGTACAAGCTTAACCCCAAAGATCCTTGTACCAACATCATGCTCGCAAGGATTGATCTGCAAGAAGGCAACGAATCGGCTGCAAAAGAGAAGTTTCAACTGGCCTATGATGTGTATGAGCAGCTCTGGAAGACAAACTCATTACATCGCTCTGATTATGGATGGTTCGCATCGGCAGCAGAGGCTCTAGGCAAAAAAGACAGAGCCTACGAGATCAGAAGTGCCGAGCCCAAGATAGAGCAAACAAACTATTACAACGAAGAGAACCTCACGCAGAGTAGAACAAAGTCTTTAACAGAAAAGTAACCCATAAAACCTATTCGATTATGGCATGGTTAGTCCCCGAAAACAAGTTAGATGACCAGCAGCGTGATTTTGTCGAAAACGTCGACATAAATCAAAGGAACGTCTGGATCAAAGGATTCCCTGGTTCAGGCAAATCCGTATTGCTAGCATATACTATGAAGCGAATCAAGAGAAAAGACCCTCAGGCCAGTGTCGCTGTAGTGGTCTTTACACACTCCTTGATTTCCATGTTCAAAGCGGCATTCGAAGAGATGGGCGTCTCTGCGAATATAATGACCTATTATCAGTTTATGGCAGGTTCATCGAGATATGACTATGTCTTAAGTGATGAGGTGCAAGATATGACAAGTCGTGTATTATCGGCGATGACAAGCCGTGCAAAGCATGTTATTGTCGCTGGAGACGAGAACCAGTCTATCTATGAGAGCGACCCTAAATTCCGAGAGCCTACTGTGACGTCCTCACAGATATCCGATTTGCTTGACTGTCGTAGCTTTGAGCTGGGTATCATCCATCGCCTTTCGAGCTCTATCATTACAGCTGTTGAGAAGTTCATGCCTGGCATGAATATCTTCTCCTCTCGTCGTGACCTGACCAAGAAAACGACTCAGATCAGACTCTGCACAGCACACTCCGAAGAGGAGGAGGTGGAGTATATTATGCGAGAAGCGCAGAGAGCTGTCAATGTCGGAGATACCGCAGCCATCCTCATTCCTTCGCAACAAAAGATCTTGGCCTTCTTCCAGATGGCACTGTCTGCTCTGGGTAAGAGTCAGTGGACTGTACAGCTTAATCAGTGGGGCAAAGTAAATTATAACAAGCTTAACCAGTACTTGAGGAGCAATGGCATCAAGTTACAGTACGTCGGGAATGGGTATGGCTCACTGAGTGATGACGACAATTGTATCTGCGTAATGACCTACCACAGCTCGAAGGGGCTTGACTTTGACAATGTATTCCTCCCGTTCCTTAGCCAATCACTATACATCAATAGTAATGAGGCGCTAAGCCGTACACTCTTTATGGTGGCGATGACAAGGAGCCGCAACAATTTGTATCTGACACATAGTGAGTCTAAGTCTGCATATCTTTCTAACTTTGCTAGCGACTGTAGCGAGATAAATGTCCACAACGTCTTAAATGGACAGACGGGTTCATCGGGTGGAGGTAATATATTCGGGATTTAATCATGAAGAACTATCTAGCTGTCATACGCAGAGCCGACTTCATCGACTTGTACAAATATGGCTTTTCCTACCTAGACAAAAGCAGGATTGCCGAGTTCGACTGTGAAGTCGCTGCACTTCCAGGTCGAACAGATATTTTCGACGCCCTCTTCACAAGGATGAACTCTTTCGAAAGCTCTTTCACCTACTTGATCATCCACTACACAAAAGGAGAAGGAGAAGATGCGGGAGACTACTCATTTGTTCATATTGAGGAGTTGAGGCATATCTTCCCGTTAGACAGGGAGGCCCAAAGGGAGTTTGAGACATCATTTGACGAACACATCAAAATCGAAGCCCCGATTTGGAGTGATGCTGTGAGTCTCGTGAAGAAAAAGCAACTGCTCCATAGCTCTATGCAAGGAGCAAGAAACGTATTCCACATCTTTAAGCTCGATGGTTTCGACACATGCAAGGAGGTCATCAGCGATGAGACCATAGAGAGACTACTCGCTGACGTTTATGAAGACATCCGCCCCCAGGGAGACCTACCTATCTGGGTCTATTTGATGAGATATGAGCGTCATTCATTCTACCCAAAAGGTCCTTTTGGGTACTTCATGGATGTTGTTCATGTCATAGTCAACTTCTTGTCTAAGCAAGAAGAGGACGACTCCGCTGTCGAGGGGACTAACATCTACAAGACTCTTTATAAGCTTTATAACCAGCACAGGAGTCAGAAGCTAAACTCTCTGGAAATCATGGAGCTTCTCAAGAGCGAAGATAGTGCAAGAGCATTCTTAGAGAAGGTTTCAACGTTCGTTCCCAACGGAGACTTTATTACAACTGCAGTTTGCTATCTCAATCTGCGAGACTTATACCAGGATAGTTTTTCTTATGATAAGAAGACTGTAGAGATATGCAAATCTAACTATGGGACGAGCTTTACTCTTGCGGCATATATGGTTGGTATAGCACTTAGCCATGATAAAACTTACTCCTGCCTTTACGAGACCCTCCCGCTGCCCATTTACAGATCTAGAGAAGAGTTGGAAGCAGTACGACAACGTAAACAAATGGAGCAGGCAAGAGCCAAGCGTGAGATGGAGTACCTCGACCAAAAGCGCAACGAAGAGCAAAAGCGTAAGTCCAAAGGCAAAGGTCCTAAAAAGAAAGTCGGACAAAGAGGAGAAGAGAGATCCCCTTTTGTAGAGCCTGGCCGCAGATCGAAAGGAGGGGGCTATTACAATCCCTCACCTCAGCAGCCAGAAGAATCATATCCATCATCTTCGGAAGATAAATCCAGCTATACTCAGACATTTACCGAGAAACAAACAAGTAGTAAAAGGACTAATTCCACAAAGCAAACACCAACTAAGACTTCTTCTACAAAGAACAGCCCTGGGACATCCGTAGAGAAGAAGCCGACTCAAGGTAAGCTCTTCCAAGAAACAGAGATGCCGAGTACTGAAGAAGAGGCTCTGAATACTCAAAAAGAGGCCAAGAGTACTCAAGCAGAAACTCAGAACACTCAAGAAGTGACTCAGAACACTCAAAAAGAGGCCAAGAGTACTCAAGCAGAAACTCAGAACACTCAAGAAGAGGCTCTGAATATTCAAGAAGAGGCTCTGAATACTCAAAAAGAGGCCAAGAGTACTCAAGAAGAAACTCAGAACACTCAAGAAGAGGCTCTGAATACTCAAAAAGAGAGCCAGAGGACTCAAGCTGAGATACCAACTCACTACCCTGTCACACTTCAAAAGTACACAGGTACTGGTAGGCTTTCCACTGCGAAGAATTCCTCTGTAGAAGTTAAGAACGAAGACGAGTATCACAAGTTCCTTCAAGAACACTCCGGTGAAGAATGGAGAATAAAATATTAAATATGGAGTTTACATATCAAGAGAAAATAGCGATCATGCGTATCCTATTGGATATCATTCACGCTGACGGTATAATAGACGAGAGAGAGACTTTCTTCTTCAACAAACTAAAGGAAAGGTTTGGTCTCGAAGATAGTGACTATAATGTCGTGAAAGAAAAGAACTCGCTCATCGCACTGGCACAAATCAAGTTGCTCAACGAAGGACAAAAGGAAGAGTTCTCCAAGTTAATGAGCAAGATGATCATCGTAGATGATGATATAAACGCCAATGAAGTTGCCATATATGATGTCGTAGCGGACTTCTGCAACATTGGACTCTCATTAGAAGCAAACATCGGAGAAGATAAACTCCAAAGTTGCTCCAAGTCCTGACAGCGATACCTGAAGAGGAAGAGCCTATTACCGAGGCATAGCGTAGCGCCTCGGCATTCGATGGTTGCGCCACACTCACTGGTTTCTACCGTAGAATGTGGACAACGATCCCGGCACAACTCCTCTTGGAAGGGTAAAATCTCTTTTCATCAAGCCTTAATTAGGGCTTTATCAAACTTAGAAGCGGTAGGCGAGGTAGCTGTCGGCGCGCCAGCGGGGCACGCCGTCGTCTAGGTTGCGATCGTAGCGCACGGAGCCTGAGAGGGTCCAGTGCGGTGCTAGCTGCCACTGCAGGAGTAGTGCTGTGGCAATGCCTTGACCCGTGGCACTGTACAGTCCGAAGGCGTAGCGCGTGGTGGGCAGGTAAGCGTAGCTCTCAACCCGCACGTGGTCGGCATGGTAGTAATGACCCGAGAGGGCGATGCTCAGCGGATGGTGCACACCCGTACGATAGCGCGCCACAACTGTGAGCGACCTACCCCACTGCGCTTCATCTTGTCCCTCTAGGCGACGCTGCTGGATGGTGCCGACAAGCTGCAGGGAGAGGGGCTCTAGACTATAACGTAGCGTACTGCTGAGTCGCCAGCGTAGAGCCTCTTCATTGGAGCGTCCTAGCTGCCCGTACCAGAGTTGCTCGAGCTGACTGTTGTAGCGGGTGGTGAGGTAGAGACGCGTCAGGAGTCCACGACTGCGCTCGAGCTTGCGGTAGCGCGGCTCGAGGCTTTCGTATAGCTCCAGCATAGCACGCAGGGTGGAGTGCTTTAGCAGGCGCGTGGTGCCGTAGAGACGTAGCCCCATGTCGTTGCCCAGGCGGGCGTAATGGCTTTCGCTGCGACCATAATAGGAGGCAAAGTGGGGAGACATATAATATAGTGTCACGCCAAGGTCTCGCTGCCGAGAGGTGTGGTAGCGCAGATGCTGTATGAAGCCCAAATGCTCTAGCCGCTCAGTAGCTAGCTCGCCCTGCAGCTCCAAGCGACGCGACGGGCTCTGCCACTGGTAGGCAAGCGAGGTGAGCCAATGCGACTGCAGCGGGGTGTCGCTCTCCAGAGCTTTGTAACCAGGCATAAAAGCTAAGTCATATTCCATCCAGTCGGCGTAAAGCGTCTGCAACGAAAGTAGAGCTCGTGGCATGGTGTAAGCAAGCTGCGCCCCCACCGTCTGCATCGGGATAGCTGCACGCTGGGCTCGTCGCTCAGGCGTGTCGTAGCGCATATTGGGTCTGATAGCCTCAATCAAGCCTTGTCGCTCATCGATCGAGCCATCAAGCCGACTGTATGAGTAAAAAGCAGAGTAACGCCACGCTCCCCAATGCCCCTCACTCGCAATGCCCCGCAAGGTTCGCTCACGCATCGCACTGAGCGACGGCGAGAGCATCGACTTAGGACGAGCGAACTGTGGCAGCGCACTAGCACTTGCCCAGACAGAGCGAGCGGCGAGGAGACCAGCGCCCCACCCCACCTTAAAGTGTCCGACAACCACCTTGTCGAGATAAGCCAGGCGAGGTTCATACATAGCGAAGTAACGCCAAGTGCCATCTTTTGCTAATTCCTGTGGGTATCTCTGATACTGCGCTGCCACCTGCCACTGCCCCTTCTGCCTGAGCGATATAGCTGAGCGCAGCTTGAGCGGATCGTACCACGCATCAGAGATAGCTTCGGAAGCTTTGGGGTAACTCATCGCCACGTAAGCCTCACCCGTGACGGGTGTAGCGGGCTTTGCGTAAGGCTCCCCAGCAAAAGGGCGCACCGTCACATAGGGAGCCACACGAGCTATCGTCTCACGATCCCATCCCGTGACCCACTTGAGGTCATAGACCGACTGTAGCTCGCCTCCGCGCTCATCACGGTAGCGTCTGAGCTGATAGATCTGGTAACTGGTAAGAAAGGGGAAACGCTCCTGCAGCTCCTGCTGGGTGGCCCGGTTCAGGTCAAGTAGCTCCTTTGTCTCTTGTTGCGACAGCTCGAGCAGGTCGTCCTCCTCTAGTTCGGCGAGTTCATCACTCGGCAAGCGCTCCACGAGCCATTCGAGGGGCAGTTCGCCCGTCACGAGCGAGTCGCTCTGCGCCCACCCCTGTAGCGGAAGGAGGAGCAAGAGAGCTAAATAGTTAAGCCCCCTACCCCTGCAGATGAACGATCGTAATGCCTGCACCGCCAAACCGCACATCTTCATCATGATAGTGACTCACCCCAGGGTAATGGTCGAGCAGTTCGCGGATAGAGACCCGTAGCGCACCCGTCCCCGTGCCGTGCAGTATCTCCACACGGTTGAAGCCTAGACTGATCGCATCGTCGAGGAAGTATTGAACCGCTTGGATCGCCTCAGCGGCACGCATACCCCGCACGTCGAGTCGGTCGGAGAAGTCCAGCCGACGCTCATGCAGATGCTCCACCACATTGGTCGTACGGGCCGGTTGCGCAGTGGCCTGCGCCTGCTCCTCCTTACGCTCACTGCCGAGCCGTACGATCTCATTAGGCTTGCAGGTGATACGTATACGACCATTCACCACCACCGTGGCACTATTGTCCGAGAGTTCAGAGAGGACGCCCACCACATTCATCGTCGTGACCCGCACCTCGTCACCCTCCTTGGGAGGCTGTGGCATAGAGAGTTTTACCGGCGACTGACTTTGCGCACCACGCTCTGGGGAGTCGCCTTGCTTGCGCTTGCGCTCCTTACGCTCCTTGCGACGCTTGAGTCGCTCCAGCTCACGCTCCACACTGCCCGTCTGCTCTACCGTCTCAGCCTGCGCCAGCTGCTCGCTGTAGGCGCTGAGTGCTTGGCGAGCCTCCTTCGTCTGCTGACGCTCCGCTTGGCTCTCCTTGATCTCACGGATCGTGCGCTCGATCTGAGCACGGCTTTGGTCTAGTAGTTGAGCCGCCTCTTGCTGTGCTTGTGTTAGGAGATCCTGACGCTGCTCCTTGAGCTTCGACAGACGCGCCTCGTAGTCTGCAAGGAGACGCTCGAGCTTCTGCTCACGATGCTCTATCTCGGTGCGCTTACGCTGCCAGTACTGCTTGTCGCGTACAATGTCCTGCACGTAACGCTCACTCTGGATCACCTCCTCGCCGACCAGCTCGGTGGCGTACTCCAGCACTTGGCGCGGCAGCCCTTGCTGACGTGCTATCTCAAGGGCAAAAGAGCTACCCGGCTGACCGATGGAAAGCTCGTAGAGCGGCTTCATCTCCTTTTGATCATAGAGCATAGCACCGTTGACGATGCCCTTGTGCGTAGTCGCATACTCCTTGAGGTTGCGGTAGTGCGTCGTGATGACACCCCACGCCCGCTGCTCATTAAAGAGTGCCAAAAGCCCCTCCGCTATGGCTCCACCCAGCTCCGGCTCCGTACCTGCTCCAAACTCATCTATCAGAAGCAAACTATTAGCTCCACAAGCAGCCGACATAGCCCGCATATGCTTCAAGTGCGAGGAGTAGGTACTCAGATCATCCTCCATAGACTGATTGTCGCCGATCTCTATCGCTAGGTGCTTGAAGACACCCGCCACCGAGTCAGGGTGTACGGGGATCGGGATGCCACTCTGCAGCATGTACTGAAGGAGTCCGACAGTCTTGAGACAGACCGACTTACCGCCAGCATTAGGGCCCGAGATGACGAGGATACGTTCGTTGGGATAGCGTAGTAAGATGTCTTGCGGCA
>OKTT01000937.1_pt1 | contig 14365 bp, 9 predicted proteins | sample 1606121 | NCBI WGS metagenome assembly OKTT01 (sample SAMEA3879516, study PRJEB24766) | human gut metagenome | biome: human-associated habitat; feature: feces | place: USA | collected 1985/1987
TCATCGGCGGTGAGGAGTTCAACTATGACGGCCGCTTTGATATTGGCGACGGCAAGGGTACGGGCGGCGGTTCGCTGATCGACCATATCCGCACATACAATGAGGGTATCCTCGGTTATACGCAGCACCCGTTCAATCAGCCGGAGTATAAGGAGAGGGCGCAGAGAATGCTTGACATTTTCGTTCCTTTCCTTGAAGCACACTCTGAGCTGACTGCTGAGGAACAGCGTATTTTCGACGATTTCAAGGCGCAGCACCCGATCCGCACCTACGATAATGTGGAAAAGGCACAAGGGACTTTCAAAATCTATCAGCTTCCCGGTGGTGAGAAGTATCACGGCATTCGCTTTGAGGGTATGGAACAACTCAAAAAGGACGGTGTACAGCTCAACAAGGACGATTATGAGCTTATGTATGAGGGTGAGGTCGGAGAGTTCAGGGGCAATGCTACGCTTGAAGCACTTTTCACTCAGTTTAATAATGACCGTCCCGATGATTTCTTCGGACACTCTCTTTCTGTTTCTGATGTTATCGTCATTTCCGCTGACGGCAAGGATACAGCATATTTCTGTGACAGTTTCGGTTTTACGGAAATGCCTGAGTTTTTCAAGGAGAAGGAGCTTGTGCAGGAAAAGTCCGAAACAGCCAAAGTATCCGATCTCGCTGTTGGTGATATTATCATGTATGACGGCGCTCGCCGTGAGGTCGAGAAGATCAGCGATAAGAGTATTTCGCTGAAAGACCTTGACGCTCCCGATTATGGCGGTATTCTGCTCGGCACTTCTGATGTACTTGCCTACGACGGCTGGCAGCAAGATATGGAGGAAAAGGGCTTTGAGATCATCAGCAAAGGCGGACAGCAGGCTGAAAAGGCTGAACCCGAAGATAAAGGTCCGGTATCGCTCCGCAAGGCAGGCGATTTTTACGAGATGCACGGCAAAAATGCTGAGATCGGTGTGGAAGTCCTCGGACTGCAAATGCACTCAAAAAACGGGCAGCCTATGGTCGGATTTCCGGCTGAGGATAAAGACGAATACTCCAAAAAGCTCAGTGATGCAGGATATTCCGTCCTGATCGAACAGGCTTTTGAGCTGAATCCTCCGAAGCGTGAGCCTGAAAAGCTCCAGACTTTACAGCAGGTCGTTGATAAGTTCTTCGGCACTGACTGCGAATCTGCGGAGACAGAGCGCGGCACATGGAAACTTGCTATCGCTGACGGCGATAAAGTCGGTGAGCTGTTTTATGACGGTGATCCCGTCTGCGGTATCTATAACCGTAGCGATAAAATGGAGATCGAGCCGTACCGTGAGCTGACTACATTTCCGGCGCTCCTGCGTACTGCGATGCTTGAACATAATCCCGACAAACCTGTGGAGATCATGGACTTTCAGCGTACTTTTGAGACTCCGCTTGATAAGGCAAAGTTCTTAATTAACGACTTCTGCGAAGCAGAGTACCGTGAGAGTGCTGATTTTGATGATCTGCACAATGTCGGTCTGGTGTTTACCACTCTGACCGACGATGAGCTGCCTATTCAGGTGACGGCTGACCTTGTGGACTTCAAGATCACCTACGAGTTTGACGGCGAAGTTTACAATACGGAGCAGTATGACAGCATTGAGGATATGATCGAGAACGGTCTGACTGGACTTGATTTCTCTGACCTCATTTCCGTTCCCGATGAAGTGATCGAGCGTCATACCGGAAAGAACGAACAGACGGTTGACCTTATGAGCGATGCCGCCGATGTTGCAGAAGTTTCTTTTCCTGCTGATGATGTTTCTGCGGTCACTCTGAAATACAAGGGCGATGCCGAAAGCCTTAACGAGATCAAGGATAAGGCACTTTCCCTCGGTGCGACTGTTATCATTGACAATGCCGAGGGCATTATCTCTATCGACACCTATGAAAATCATAAGGCAGAGATCGACGGCGCAGCCTATGAGCTTGGTCTTATGGCGGTCGATGATGCTCCTGCGGTGGAGACACCTATTGCGGAGACTGAGGATATTGATCGTCCTCTCTTTACAGATGCAGCAGTCATTGATGAAATTCAGAAGAACGAAAACTCCGATGTTCCGTTTTGGGAAATGCCCGAAGCTCAGGGCGAACAGCTCTCCTTGTTCGGTGATCCTGAACCGCTTACATTTTCTAAGCCTGCAAAGGAAAAGCCGAAGACCGAATTTGCGAAAGGTCCGGTGGTGGACGGCGTTCAGGTCTATGAAGCCTTAGCCGCTGAAATCGACCGCGGTACGGGCTTTGTTCACGGCAAGCTCCGTGTGCAGGACTTCTATGAGGAACAGCACCCGACTATCCAGCAGCTTGCCGATTTCTTGAAAAAGGAGTATGGAACAGGCGGTCACAGCGGTGAAGGCAATATCTCCCTTGTGGACTACAATTCTCAGGGTATTACTTTCAGCTTTGAGAACGGCGAAAAGTTCCGTCATTCATGGTACAATGTCGCAACAATGACAGAATCACGGCTCAGGGATGATACTTATCTCTCGGCTGAACAAAAAGAAGAAAGGGCTGCACTCAAAGCAGAACAGGCTGAACCCCATAAGGTCGAAGTCGGTGACCGATTTCGTCACAAGATTAGTGGCGAGGTTTCTGAGGTTATTTCGCTGACAGGTGCGTTACCGTTCTATACGGACGATTGCACTATCACAAGAGAAAGCGGCGGTTTTGCTGTGACGGAGAATATCTCCTATGATAAGCTCCTGAACAGCGGTATGTATGAGTATATCGGCAGGGCTGAACCTAAAAAGGAGCAGTCTGCACCCGTGAAGCCTGAGCCTGAAAAGACTGAGGTAACACCCGATAAGCCTGAAATTCCTACGGTCAAGAACCTGTCTCAGTTCAAAAAGGCTATCCAGCCGGGTATGATGTTTGAGATCACTGACCACCTCCGTCCTGAGTGTATCGGAGAGCGCAGAGTGGTCACAGGCGTTACTACGGTTGATTTTACTTCCCGAAAGCTCGATGAAAACGGAGAACCTACGGGCAAAGACCTCCACATGGAGTTTGACCGTGCGAAGAACTGGACGTTTAACGGCGGTGAGCTGACTTCTCGGCTTGACAACGGCGATATGCTCATGAGCTTTCATTTCGTTGACAGCTTGGAGCGTGAGCAGACAGTTCAGGCTGAGAAAGAGCCGGAAATTGTACCCAAAACGACTGCACCCGTGCTGTCTGTTGGTGATCATCTTGAATACAAGGGCAAGGAGTATAAGGTCGAAAGTCTTGATATGGGCGGATTCATTACGCTTGCAGACACGGCACTTGAAGATGCTCCGAGACTTACGTCCCGTGTGACCTTCCTCGCTGATGAGTTTATACGCAGCGGTGAATACAAGATTATTCCGCCTGCGGTCGATGCTCCTGTGCAGGAAGTAACTGCACCCGATAAGGGCGAAAACTTCACGATCACCGATGATAACCTCGGTGACGGCGGTGCTAAGACAAAGTTCCGTGCCAATGTTGATGCTATCAAAACGCTGAAAACACTTGAACGTGAGAAGCGTCCTGCGACTGCTGAGGAAAAGGAAACCCTGTCGAAATATGTCGGCTGGGGTGCTTTGGCTAAGGCTTTTGATAAGGACGATCCGAAGTGGGCCGCAGAATATAAGGAGCTTTCTGAGCTGCTTACTCCGCAGGAGTACGCTCAGGCTCGTTCAACGGTCAATGATGCGTTTTATACCAGCCCGACCGTTATTGACGGAATCTACGAAGCTCTTGGTAAATTCGGCTTTGACGGCGGTAATGTCTTAGAGCCTGCAATGGGTATCGGAAACTTTTTCGGTCGTATGCCCGAAGATATGCAGACACACTCTCAGCTCTACGGCGTGGAGATCGACTCGCTGTCCGGCAGAATTGCTCAGGCTCTCTATCCTGATGCGGATATTGCAATTCAGGGTTTTGAGCAGAACCGTTTTCAGAATGGCAGCTTTGATGTGGCTGTCGGCAATGTGCCGTTCGGTGAGCTTGGTTTCCGTGATACCGTTCACGATACCACGAAACTGCACGATTTCTTCTTTGCGGAAGCTCTCGACAAGCTGAAAAACGGTGGTATCATGGCATTCGTGACCTCGGCAGGCACACTTGACAAGCGTGATGAAAGCACTCGCCAGATGTTGGCTGACAAGGCTGACTTCATCGGCGCGATCAGACTTCCGGGCGGTAAGAACGGAGCTTTCAAGGACAATGCAGGCACGGAAGTCACCACGGATATTATCTTCCTGAAAAAGCATCAGGGCAAGTCGCTTGCCGAAATGTCCGATATTCCTGATTGGGTACATATCGGGCAGACTGAAGACGGACTGCCGATCAACAAATACTTTGAACAGCACCCTGATATGGTGCTTGGCACGGTGGTCGAGGGCAACAAGCTCTACGGCAGCGGAACTATGGTTGTCGCAGAGGACGGCTTCGACCTGAAAACAGCACTCCATGAAGCTGTTGGCAAGCTCTCTGCGGAGATCAGTCATGAGCGCGGCAGAGATGTTTACGCTAAGACTGCCGACGGTGTTCAGGTGCAGATTCCCTCTAAACTGCGTAATTACAGCTTTTTCCTTTCTGACGATCAGGTGTTCTTCAAAAAGAATAACGCTGCCTGTGAGTTCCGTTTCGATAAGGGTACTGCACAGCACAAGCGTTTTACTGCTTTTATTGAATTGCGTGATCTGACGAGAGAGCTTATTGAAGCGATGGAGCTTGACAAGCCTGACAGCGTTATCAAGGATTTGCAGGCAAAGCTGAATACAGCTTATGACGATTTTTACAAGAAGTTCGGGCTTATCCACTCGCAGACCAACAAGCGTTACTTTGCGGAAGATGTTTCGTATAACCTTGTGGCAGGACTGGAAAAGAGCTATGATAAGACTAAGCTCCTTGAAAAGTCCGATATTTTCACAAAGCGGACTATCGTACCGCCGAAGGCTGTGGAACACGTTGATACCGCACTTGAAGCTCTCACGCTTTCAATTGCGGAGAAAGCAAGAGTGGACTTTGAGTACATGGGAAAGCTCACGGGTATGACCGAGGACGAGCTGAAGCACGACCTTACGGGCGAGATTTTCAAGATTCCCCATACGGAGAACGAGTATCAGACTGCAAGTGAATACTTGTCAGGCGATATTCGCAAAAAGCTCCGTGAAGCTGAGGAGATCGCTGAGTACGATCCCGATTTCAATATAAACGTGTCTGCGTTGAAACAGGCTATGCCTGAACCGCTGAAAGCCGGAGATATTGACATTAAGCTCGGTGCCGCTTGGCTTGATCCGAAGTATTACGAGCAGTTCATGTATGAGCTGTTGCAGACTCCGGCGTATCAGCGGAGTGACAGTCCGTCTGCAAGGTGGAACAAGTCTGCTATCGTAGGGGTAGAATACTCCGTCCACGCTAACTCTTTCCATGTAAGCAACAAATCTTCCGACAGGTCGGTGCTTGCGACTCAGAAGTACGGCTCTCATAAGATGAACGCCTACGATATTTTTGAGCATTTGCTGAATCTGCAAGAGCCGAAGGTCTACAAGACTATTGAGGTTCCGGACGGATTGGGCGATACAAAGGAAAAGCGTGTGGTAGATATTGATGCTACCCGTGTGGTACAGCGTAAAGCTGACGATATTCGCAAGGCTTTCAAGGAGTGGATCTTCAAAGATCCCGTCCGCCGTGAAGCTATTGTGGAGCGTTACAATGAGCTGTTCAACAGTATCCGTCCCCGTGAGTTTGACGGTTCGGCACTTTCTTTCCCGATGATGACAGCGGACATTCACCTGCACGATCATCAGAAAAACGCTATCGCACACGCTATGTTTGGCGGTAACACATTATTCGCTCACTGCGTCGGCGCGGGCAAAACCTATGAAATGATTGCAACAGCAATGGAAAGCAAGCGGTTAGGTCTTTGTACCAAGAGCCTATTTGCTGTGCCGAATCACCTGACAGAGCAGATCGGTGACGATTTTCAGAAGCTCTACCCAGGTGCTAACATTCTTGTTGCAACCAAAAAGGACTTCAAGAAGGAAAATCGCCAGCAGCTCTTTGCAAAAATCGCTACTGGCAACTATGATGCAGTTATCATCGGTCATTCTCAGCTCGGCAAAATTCCTGTTTCTAAGGAGAGACAGGTAACGACCATTCAGAGCCAAATCGACGATATTCTGCGTGGTATCGAGGAGCTTAAAAAGAGCGAAGGCTCTAAGTTCCAGATTAAGGCTATGGAGCGTACTCGTAAGAGCCTGCAAAAGCAGCTTGACAAGCTACAAAAAGCAAGTCAGGACGATACTCTGACCTTTGAACAGCTCGGTATCGACCGTCTGTTCGTCGATGAAGCCCACGAGTTCAAGAACCTCTTTGTCGCCACAAAATTGCAGAATGTAGCCGGAATTTCCAACTCGGCTTCTCAGAAAGCACTTGATCTTTTCCTCAAATGCAGATACCTCGATGAAAAGACAGGCGGCAAGGGCGTTATCTTTGCAACTGGCACACCTCTGAGCAATTCCATTACCGAGCTGCACACCATGATGCGTTACCTTGAATATGACTTCCTGAGCGATCACGGCTTACAGCACTTCGACAACTGGGTTGCGGTGTTCGGTGAACAGAAAACAGATTGGGAGTTAAAGCCAGCGGGTAACGGTTTCAAAGAGCGCACACGCATTGCAAACTACACCGGCTTGCCTGAGCTTATGTCCATGTTCAAACAGGTCGCTGACATTCGTACCGCTGATACGCTGAAACTTGATGTGCCTGACTGTGATTATCAGGTGGTTCAGGTTGATGCTACTCCTTTCCAGCAGGAGCTTGTTCAGGAGCTTGCCGACAGAGCCGATGCTATCAATGCCGGCAATGTTGATCCGTCGATTGACAATATGTTGAAGATCACAAGCGACGGAAGAAAGCTCGGTCTTGATCCTCGTCTGATTGATCCGTCCTTTGAGGATAATCCCGATACCAAACTTAACCGCTGTGTTGAGAATGTTGCCCGTATCCACGCTGAAACGGCTGAGGACAGGCTCACGCAGATCATTTTCTGTGACTTGGGCGTTCCGCATAAGGCTCAGGAAGCGGCGGTCGAGGGTGAAGATGCTGATGATGCTAAGGATAAGAAGTCTATCGCTGAGGTTGAGTCGCTTGAAGAAGAATGCGACTTCTGTGTATATGACGATATTCGTGACAAGCTGATCGCTAAGGGTATCACTGCGGAGGAAATCGCATATATCCATGATGCGAAAACCGAACAGCAGAAGGCTGACCTCTTTGATAAAGTCCGCAGCGGAGAAATCAGTGTACTGCTCGGTTCAACCGCCAAGATGGGTACAGGCACTAACGTACAGAAAAGGCTTATTGCCGTCCATGACCTCGATATTCCGTGGAGACCGGCTGACCTTGAGCAGCGCGCCGGAAGAATTATCCGTCAGGGCAATGAGAACAAGAATGTTCAGATCTTCCGCTATGTCACAAAAGGCACGTTCGATGCGTACAGCTACCAGACTTTGGAGAACAAGCAGAGGTTTATCAGTCAGATCATGACGAGCAAGACTCCGGCAAGAAAGTGTGAAGATGTGGACCAGCAGGCACTTACTTACTCGGAAATCAAGGCGCTCTGTACTGGCGATGAGCGTATCAAGGAAAAGCTGATGCTTGAAAACGATGTGAAGGAGCTGAGGGTACTCGCTGCGGAGCATAGAAACACGGTATTTGAAATGGAGGATAGAATCGCTAAGTTCCCCGAACTGGAACAGAGACTTACTGCTATCCTCGATGACCTACATACTGACCGTGAAGCACTCCGCAAGCTCCCGATTGATCCTGAGCGTAAACTGCCCGTATTCAAGATCATCATTGGTGAGACTGAGTACACCGACCGAAAAGAAGCGGCTAAGGCTTTGGAAGATGCGGTACTGGCTATCAAGTATGCCGATACACCTGTGAAAGTCGGCTCATTCCAGGGCTTTGACCTGAGTGTGACGGTAAACAGCAACATGATGGGCGGCGGTATGTCCGCTTGCCTGAAAGGTGCCGCATCACATACCACGAAGCTGATTGAGAGCTTTGCCCACAACCTGAACCGTCTTGAAGCTGCCCTCTACAATATTGACGGCAAAATCGAGCGTACTCAGGAGAACCTTGCCAAGCTACGGCTTGACCACGCAGAAGCTCAGAAGATCGTAGCAGAGCCGTTTCCTCAGCAGGATGAGCTTGACAGCAAGGAGGAAAGGCTGAAAGTCCTTACCGATGAGCTGAATCAGGTTGCTATCGAAGCAAAGAAGAATGCTCCGAAACGTGAAAAGACTTGCTATTTTGAGCGAGCGAAGATGAAGCGTGATGCCGCAAGACTTGCAAAAAAGCCGAAAGCTCCGAAGGACAAGGCTAAGGGCAGAAGCAAAAAGCAAGGAATTGAATAACCTAAAAGTCAACCATAAATTTAATTTACGGTTGACTTTTCTTTATCATATACTCCAGGAAATTAAGTACCCATATCTTTTCGGGTAATCTTATATCCCAACTTGATAATCAGCTTGAGCGTTTCTATCGCAGTATTACGATCGTACTCTTTTTCAGATTCTGGTAGCTCATCATACGGTACAAGGCAAGGCGTGGTTTTCTCTTCGGTATTTTTAATCTCTCCATAAATCCAGCCCTCTTTAATACGTCCAGCCGCCCACTGCCCCCATACCCGATTTGCCGGACAGAAAAACAATCTGTATAATGGAAAGGGGTAATGAAAAATGTCAACCAAAGAACGAAAGCACCCAGCGCCGCCGCGTTACGATGAGGCCTTCAAGGCGGGGGCAGTGCGGATGGTCACCGAGCAGGGGCGGCCCAGCCGGGAGGTGGCCGCGGAACTCGGCATCTGCATCGACACGCTGCGCAGCTGGCTGAAAGCGGCGGGCGCACCATCGCCGGGGCAAGCTGACCGCCAAAACCGCGACGCCAGACGCCTGCGCGAACTGGAGACGGAGATTCGAGCACTGCGCAAGAAGCTTGAAGAGAAAGACGGGGTCATTGACATCCTAAAAAAATCCGTCGGCATACTTTCCAAACCATAGAGGACAAGTACCGGTACATCCGTACGGCCCGCGCGGGGGCCTCTGTGGAACTTGTATGCCGACTGCTGGAGGTCTCCCGCAGCGGGTACTACGAATGGCTGGGCCGCAAACCCTCTTTGCGCCGGCAGAAGGATCAGGAACTGAAACGCCGGCTGCTGAGCCTGCACCAGCGTTATCCCGCCCTTGGGCTGGACAGCCTGTATCACCTGATCCGCCCGCAGCTTTCCTGCTCGCGCAAGCGCATCCACCGCCTGATGAACGAGATGAACATCTCCTCCACGCGCAGGCGTGCCTACAAAGCCACGACCAACTCAAGACACGCGCACCCCATCGCGCCCAATCTCCTTGCGCGCCGCTTCTCCTTTGACAAGCCAGACACCGCATGGGTCGGCGATATTACCTATATCCCCACCGGCGAGGGCTGGCTCTACTGCGCTGTTGTGAAAGACCTTTGCACAAAGCAGATCGTCGGCTACGCCTTCTCCGACCGCATCGACACAAATCTCACTCTCGCCGCCCTCGGCATGGCCGTCCGGCGCCGCAAGCCTCTGCCCGGCCTCATCTTCCACTCCGACCGCGGCGTCCAATACGCCGCCTACGCTTACCGTCAGCGTCTCGCCAGCCTCGGCATCCGGCAAAGCATGTCCCGCAAGGGCGATCCCTATGACAACGCCGTGGCCGAAAACTTCTTCAGCTGCCTCAAGTGCGAGTGCGTCCATCTGCGCCATTTCGCCTCAAGGGCACAAGCCATGGCAGACGTCTTCGCTTATATCGAGACCTTTTACAACCCAGTGCGCCCGCATTCCTCTATTGGCTGGCGTCCTCCGGATGCCTTTGCGCGTGCCTTGTCTGAGCATCCCGCCGCCTGAGTGTGATACGACAAGATATCCTGCGTTTCTTTCTGTTTTTTCTTCATTTTTACTGTCCACGAAACCGGGAAGGGCACACTTCCCCCACGAAAAACCGAACTGAGATACATCGGTAGTCCATTTTTGCATAGGAGCTGTCGTGCTGAAATCCCGGTCAAGGATATTCTCAGCAACCTTGCCGACCTCGCCCTTGTAGGAATGATACTTTTCCTTTGGGCGCTTTCCTGCCAACCCCATAGTGTGCATAAGCCGTTGTATCCGCTTATGATTGACCTTGTGGCCGCGCTTTATCAGTTCCTGATATACTCTTCGCACACCGTAGCGGCCTTTATGCTGTGAGAAAATGTCTTTGATTTCATCTGCCAAGCAATGGTTTCGAACAGCAACTTGATCGGCCTTGCTCAACTCAAAATAATAGGTAGACCGTGCCATCTGCATAGATTTCAACAGATATTTCAATTGGTATCCTTTTTCACGCAGCTCTTTGATGATCGCTGCTTTCTCGCCTTGAGTTGCGCTGCGTGCTTCTCTTCTCTCAAGGCGATCTCTTTTTTTATAACTTCATTCTCCGCCTTTATATACTCGTTTTCTGCCCGAAGCCGGATCAATTCTTCTCGTTCGGATTCATTCAGTGGCCTTGCTTCTTCCTTTTTCATTTGGGGTACCCCTTTACTTGGACGACCTTTTTTCATTTCTACCAGGCCATTATACCCCTTTGTTTTATAGTTTTGAACCCATTGATACAATAGTCTATCTTGAATACCGGCCTCGATTGCCACTGACACACAGGATTTTCCGGACATTACTTGGGATACTAGTTCCAGCCGTTCTTCTGGTGTCCAGTTCCTGTTGAAATTTTTGTGTTTCAGTGCTTCTGGACCGCGGCTATCCTCTGCTCTTACCCATAGTCTCACTTTATCCCGAAAGGATTTATCGCTAACACCTTCCGGCGTTTCTGGCCATTTTCCTTCTCGATACAGTTCTACACATTTCCTTTTGTACTCATATGTGTACCGCATAATAATACCCCCTCTACTGGGTGTCCAGTAAAGGGGGTACATATCAAGGAGCCGCTCCGTTTTTTACGATGGCTCGCCCTTCTTTTTTTGTTGAGTTTCTGTTTCAGCCCTTTCGGATAACAGGACGCTGTTTGACCTTTTTCCCGATCTGCCGTCGCTCCAGTGCAAAGACCATATCCGGGGTTCGTTCAAAGAATCCGATGCCTTTTTTCCAGCTCATCCCGCAGCGGCAGTGCTGCAAACCGATAAACTGCTGCTTCATCTTCCGCCCGCAGTTTGGACAGACTTTGTTGCTTGCACCCATGCTTCTTCTTGTACTTCAGTCAAACGTATAAACGACAAACTGGAAGTTGTCACTCTGTCAGTCGATTCTCCTCGCCCCAAATACAGAGCTGATCCAGCACAGTCATCAGCGATTTCCCTCGCTCCGAAAGCGCATATTCCACCTTCGGCGGGATCTGCGGATACTCGGTGCGGACGATCAGTTTGTCTGCTTCCATCTCCTTGAGATTCGTGCTGAGAGTCTTGTCGGAAATGGTTTTCAGATACCGTTTCAACTCATTGAATCGCACCGTCTCAAACTCCATTAGGCAGTAAAGAATGACCATCTTGTGCTTGCCGGAGATCAGCGACAACGTGTAGGCAAAGCCGGTGTCCTCGAAATTGGCGTTCTCGATATAGTTCTGTATCATTTACTTTCTCCCAAGATAGTACCTGTCATAATTATCAGTACTTGAATTTACAATTTGCATGGATATAATTATAAGCAGGATGAACAGTCCTGTCAATATGATCACAAGGAGGAGTTATCATGAGAACAAAGCTGAAAATTACCGAAGGCATTTTTCCCATGCCGGTTCTGATGGTTGCAACTTACAACGAGGACGGCAATGTGAATGTCATGAACGCCGCATGGGGCACCATGCAGGAACGGGACACCGTTGTTCTGAACCTCACCGAGACACACAAGACCGTACAGAACATCAAGGCACGAGGGGCATTCACCGTCAGCATTGCCGATGCCGCCCACATAGTGGAAGCAGACTATTTCGGCATAGAGTCCGGCAATAAAGTTGCCGATAAATTTGCCCGCAGCGGTCTGACCGCCAGCAAAGCAGAAACCGTAGATGCCCCTGTCATCAACGAGTTCCCGATCTGTCTGGAGTGCAGGTTCATCGAGTATCAGAACAATGAATACGGATGCGGCGTCATCGGCAAGGTGGTCAATGTCACTGCCGATGAGAGCGTTATGGTGGATGGAGAAATTGATATGTTCAAGGTCAACGCCATCGCATTTGACCCCTACACCCATGGCTATTATAAAGTCACCGAGCGTGTTGGCGAAGCATTCCGAGATGGCTTAAAGCTGAAAAAGTAAGGTGTGCAGAAAAGGAGTTTTCGCCTAAGCGAAGGCTCCTTCTTAAAATATGCGGATTTCGCAATTCCGATTTATTGGAACAGTTTAAATATACCACATCAACGGCTGAAATACCACTTGCACCCATTTGTTTTTCGGAAAGGAGTCCTGCCTATCGCTGTCACTCGAATCATCCCCATGCACATCAGCAAAGGCAAAACCGCCTTGCAATCCCTCTCAGCTCGGCTAGACTATGCAACCAACCCAAACAAAACAAGGAATGGCGAACTCGTCACCGCTTATGCCTGCGATCCGCATACCGCCGACACGGAATTTGCGCTGTCGCGCCGCCAGTACCGAACTTATACCGGGCGGACGCAAAAACATGAAGTTATCGCCTATCAGGTGCGCCAATCCTTCAAGCCGGGCGAGGTTACGCCGGAGGAAGCCAATGCCATCGGCTTCGAATTTGCCAACCGCTTTTTGAAGGGAAATCATGCGTTTATGATACGACACAAGAAAACTCAGGAGGACAAACAGATGCAGGAAAAAAGTCTCCTTCATAAGATAGTGTTTTGGTTGGAATAATCATAAATCTATCAACAGTTGCGTTTTTACCGTATTGACTTTCAAACCATGCACAGTGGTTATTCATTTGCTCTTTTTCTTCACTCCGACTGATTTGCTCATGAAAGACACGCTCCGCTTTGTTTGATGAGTCCATTGTACGTATTTCCATTTTCAGTTTCTACACACTTTTGACTCAATTCCGGCCATAAACGCAGAAAAAACCGGTCACATTGCCATTCGATTGACATCTTAACAGCGCAATGCTACAATTTTCTCATCGAAAGGCCGCAGCATGAACAGCCGCCACATCGAGGCGCTCTCCGCCGGCGCGCTGGAATCGCGCTCTAATATTCCACTCATCCGCGCGCGGTACAATGACGGGACATCACACAGGCTGAAGGAGAATCATCATGCGAATACTCTATGCAGAGGACGAGCGGGATCTAAACGACCTTGTGACGCGCCGCCTTGTCGCCGAGGGCTATGGCGTGGACAGCTGCCTTGACGGACAGCAGGCTTGGGATTATCTTCAGGCCGCCGATTACGACGCGGCGATACTGGACATCATGATGCCGCATCTGGACGGGCTGAGCGTGCTCAAAAAGCTGCGCGCCGCCGGCAAAACCACGCCCGTGCTGCTGCTCACCGCGCGCGACGCCATCGCCGACCGCGTGGCCGGGCTGGACAGCGGCGCGAACGACTATCTGGTGAAGCCCTTCGCGCTGGAGGAGCTGAGTGCCCGGCTGCGCGTGCTGACGCGTTCCCAGTTCGGCGCGGGCGACAGCAGACTCGTCGCGGGCGATCTGACGCTGGACACCGGCACGCGGCGCGTGAAGCGCGGGGGCGCTGAAATTGCGCTTTCCGCCCGGGAATATGCGCTACTGGAATACCTCATGCACAACAAGGGCATCGTGCTTTCCCGCGAAAAGATCGAAAATCACGTCTGGAATTTCGATTACGAGGGCGGCACGAACGTCGTGGACGTGTACATCCGCTATCTGCGCAAAAAGATCGACGACGGCCATGAGCGCAAGCTGATCCACACTGTGCGCGGCATGGGCTATGTGCTGCGGGAGGAGACGCCATGAAGAGAAGCTCGCTCCAATGGAAACTCACGCTGTGGTTTTCCGCCGCGCTCGTGCTCATGGCCGTGCTGACATTCATCGTGGTGTTCTTCGTGAGCCATTCCGTCCTGCAAAAGCAGCTGCGCACAGAGCTGATACACACCGTCGAGGACAATGTGGACGAGGTCGAGTTTTACCGAAGCATCGCGCAGATGAATCAGGACGGCGACACCGACCACTACATCCGCTACGGCGTGGGCTATCTCGAAATCGACGACGATTTTCTCGATCAGGTGAACGGCATGACCACCGCGCTCTATCACGAAAACGGCTCTCTGCTCTACGGCGAAAACCCCATCGCCGCGGCGGGCATGCTGGCCTTTGAGGACGGCGTGTGCCGCACAGTCCGCGTGCGCGGAGAAACCTGGTA